>Ga0164242_10003367_pt1 | contig 18290 bp, 18 predicted proteins | sample OricomgcompostMG_FD_108783 | JGI IMG/M metagenome (GOLD analysis project Ga0164242, IMG submission 108783) | Miracle-Growth compost microbial communities from Emeryville, California, USA - Original compost - Miracle growth compost (MG) ... | reverse complement strand
TCGCAAGGACCTGGTCGATCAGATGCCGGTGCAGCGCTTCCGGGACATCTGCGACTACCACTCCTCGGTGCAGCAGGCCGCCAACACCGCGGCCCGCGCCGGCGTGGGCATCCTGATTCTCACCCACTACGTGCCGGGGATCGCGCCGGGTACCGAGGACCAGTGGAAGGCCTTGGCCGCAACCGAATTCAGCCGCCAGATCGAGCTGGGGGACGATCTGCACACGGTGCAGGTGCACCCCGGCATGGGCATCAAGCCAGCCGGGTGATCTCCACCACGACATCCAGGTCGGTCGATCCCTCACCGGAGTAGATGCCCTTCAGCGGCGACACATCGGCATAGTCGCGGCCCACCCCGACGGTGACGTACTGCTCGGTGATCTCGGTGTCGTTGGTCGGGTCGTAATCCCACCAACCGCCGGTCCAGGCCTGCACCCAGGCATGACTCTGCCCCTCAATGGTGTCGCCGATTTCGGCCTTGCGCTGCGGATGCAGATAGCCCGATACATAGCGGGCCGGAATTCCCATGCTGCGCAACAGGATCAAGGTCAGGTGCGCGAAGTCCTGACAAACCCCTTTGCCCTCGCGCAGCGCGTCCAGACCCGACGAGTGCACCTCGGTGGTGCCCTTGACGTATTGCAGTTCGGTGTGCACCCAGTTGGCGGCGGCGATCACCGCCTCCTGCGGGTCGTAGTACTTGATGATCCGCTGCGCCACCCGATCGATGCGCTTGCTGGCCGGGGTGTAGCGCGTGGGCACCAGCACCTCGTCGTAGCGGTCGCGCACCGCCGCGGAGGCCAGATCGTCCCAACTGACCAGTTCCGAAGGCATCTCCCCCTTGTCGGTCTCCACCACCGAGGACGAGATCACCTCCAGTTCGGTGTGCGGGGCGTGCAGATCGAACGCGGTGACCGCGGTGCCCCAGTAGTCGATGTAACGGTAGGAGCGGGTGGCCGGGGTGGTTTCCACCCGGTTGAGCACCACGTTCTGCCGTGAATCCGAGCGCGGGGTCAGCCGGGCCTCGTTGAACGACGCGGTGACCGGCGACTTGTAGGCATAACCCGTCGCATGGACGACTCGCACGCGCCACATCAGATCTCGCCTTCCTCGATGATCGACACCGCATGGCCGGCGTCGGTCCATGCCACCCACGGTGCGGCGTGAAAGTACTCCAGCGCCAACGCCTCTCCGACTTCCCGGCAGGTCCGCTGCAAACCGGCCAATCGTTCCTCCAATGACTCCAGCAACACCCCCGGGCGCAGGAACTCCAGTTCACTGCGGGACCGGCCGAGCAGCCGCTGCGCCTCGCCGGTGGCCCCGATCCGGTCGTGCGGTCGGTGGTGCAACTCGTCCAGATTCTGCTCGGCCACCCGCAACGAATAGAACACCGACCGCGGGAAAAGCCGGTCCAACAACATGAATTCGACGACACGCCCGGCGTCGAGCACACCGCGGTAGGTGCGCAGATAGGTGTCGTGGGCACCCGCCGAGCGCAGCACCGTCACCCAGGCCGGTGACGACGCACTGTCGCCGACACGGGCCAGCAGCAGCCGCACCGTCATGTCCACCCGCTCGATCGCCCGGCCCAGCACCATGAATCGATAGCCGTCGTCGCGTGACAGCGTGGAGTCGGCCAGCCCGGCGAACATCGCCGCCCGACCCTCCACGAAGCTCAAGAACTCATGCGGCCCAAGACGTTTGGCAGTGCGCTCGCGCTCGGGCAACGCATTGAAGGTGGTGTTGAGGCACTCCCACATCTCGGTCGAGGTGACCTCCCGGGCGCCGCGGGCGTTCTCCCGAGCCGCCGAGATCGAGTCGACGATCGAGCACCCGCCCTGAGTATCGTGGCCGAAGGCCACCAGGTCGGTCAGTGACCACATGTCCAGGGCCGAGGTCGGCGGTTCGATACCCAAGACCCGCAACAGGGTTCGCGAGGTCTGATCCGGGTCGACGCTGGAATCCTCCAGCAGCTGGTGCACCGTGACGTCCAGGATCCGGGCGGTGTCGTCGGCCCGTTCCACATAGCGGCCGATCCAGTACAGCGATTCAGCGTTACGCGCCAACATCAGTCGACCACCACCTTGAGCTGCTGTTGTTGTTGCTGCTGACTGGACTGCACGGCCTGTTGCTGCGGTGAACTCTCGGGCCCCAGGTCGGCCCTGGGCCCCTTGGCCGGCAGCGAGCGCACCACCTCGGCGGCAGCCAGTTCGCGATCGGCCGAGGAGGTGCGCGAGGCCAGCACCCAGGTGTCCTTGGATCCGCCGCCCTGACTGGAGTTGACCACCAGCGAGCCCTCCGGCAACGCGACCCGGGTCAGCCCGCCGGGCAGCACCCACACGCTGTCACCGTCGTTGACCGCGAACGGACGCAGGTCCACGTGCCGCGGGGCCAGCGTGTTGTCGATCTGGGTGGGCACCGTGGACAGCTGCACTACCGGCTGGGCGATCCAGCCGCGCGGATCGTTGCGAATCTTCTTGGAAATGGCCGCGATTTCGCGTTCGGAAGCATCGGGACCGAAGACAATGCCGTACCCGCCGGAGCCCTCCACCGGTTTGATCACCAGTTCGCGCACCCGGTCCAACACCTCCTCACGCTCCTCGTCGAGCCAACATCGGTAGGTGTCCACATTGGCCAGCAGGGGCTTCTCGCCGAGGTAGTACTCGATGATGGTCGGCACATACGTGTAGACCAGCTTGTCGTCACCGACGCCGTTGCCCACCGCGCTGGAGATCACCACGTTGCCGGCGCGGGCGGCGTTGAGCAGACCGGCCACCCCGAGCACCGAGTCCGGCCGGAAGTGCATGGGGTCCAGGAAGGTGTCGTCGATGCGCCGGTAGATGACGTCGACCTGCCGTTCACCTTCGGTGGTGCGCATGTAGACGACGTTGTCGCGGCAGAACAGGTCGCGGCCCTCGACCAGCTCGACGCCCATCTGCCGGGCCAGCAGCGAGTGCTCGAAGTAGGCCGAGTTGTAGACGCCGGGGGTCAGCACCACCACGGTCGGGTCGGCTTCGTTGGAGGCGGCCGCGTTGCGCAGGGCGCGCAGCAGGTGCGAGGCGTAGTCGCCGACCGCACGAACCCGGTGGGTGGCGAACAGGTTCGGGAAGACCCGCGCCATGGTGCGCCGATTCTCCATCACATAGGACACCCCCGACGGCGAACGCAGGTTGTCCTCCAGCACCCGGAAGTCACCCTTGTCGTCGCGGACCAGATCGATACCGGCGACATGGATGCGCACCCCGTTGGGCGGCACGATGCCGGCCGCCTCGCGGTGGAAGTGCTCGCATGAGGTGACCAGTCGGCGCGGGATCACTCCGTCGCGCAGGATCTGCTGGTCGCCGTAGATGTCGTCGAGGTAGCACTCCAGGGCCTTGACCCGCTGGGTGATGCCCTTTTCCAATTTGGACCATTCGGTCGCCGAGATCACCCGCGGCACCGGGTCCAGCGGGAACGGTCGTTCCTGGCCGGACAGCGAGAAGGTGATGCCCTGGTCGGTGAAGGCCCGGCCCAGCGCCTCGGCGCGGGCGGCCAGCTCGGCGGCATCCGAGGGCGCCAGCTCGGCGAAGATGCCCTTGTACGGCGTCCGCACGTTGCCCTGTGCGTCGAACATCTCGTCGAACGCCTCGGCGTAGGTGCCGACGCTGTTGTAGCCGTCGAACACACCCTCGTGACGTTTGGACTGCTTGCGGTTGGTCCGCGACGGTCGGGTGGCGCCGCTGGGCAGTGTGCGCAGGCTCATGCGAAAACATGCTGCATCAACCTGGCAGTTTCGGCAGGACGAAGCGATGTATGGCGGTACGCTGAGCCGGTCACCGGAGGCCGCGCTTTGGGGATTTCACCCGTGCGCTGGTAACCTGAACAGTCGCTGCCCGCTGTCGGGCGCGCACAGACTTAAGCAACACTGCAAGCATCAGAGATTCAGAAGGAATTTACGCGTGGCCAACATCAAGTCGCAGCAGAAGCGCATCCTCACCAACGAGCGCGCGCGCCTGCGCAATCAGTCGGTGAAGTCGGCGCTGCGTACGGCCATCCGTGGCTTCCGTGAGGCCGTCGAGTCGGGCGAGAAGGACAAGGCCGCCGAGCTGCTGGTGTCGACCAGCCGCAAGCTGGACAAGGCCGCCACCAAGGGTGTCATCCACAAGAACCAGGCCGCCAACAAGAAGTCGGCTCTGGCCCTGGCGCTGAACAAGCTCTGAGCCACTAGCTCCAACTACCGCGGTCCGGTTCACCGGGCCGCGGTTTTGTTGTGTCCGGATCCGGTGCTGCGGCCCTGCTCAGGCGTCGGCCAGCTCGGCGACCCGGCGCACCGCATGCTCCAGCGCGTAGTCGGCGTTGGCCGCCGCGCCCTTGACGTCGGCATTGAGCGCAGCCACCACGCGCAGCGCCTCGGCCACGGTGTCCCGGTTCCAGCGGCGGGCCTGCTTCTGCGCCTTCTGGATCCGCCAGGGCGGCATACCCAGCTCACTGGCCAGCCGGTAGGGGTCCCCCGAGACGCCGCCGACCCGAGCGATCGCATGCACGGCCTCGGCCAACGCGTCGGCCAGCACCACATGCGGTTCGCCACCGACCATCGCCCAGCGCAGTGCCTCGGCTGCGCCGCTGACATCGCCGGCGACCGCCTTGTCGGCGATGTCGAAGCCCTTAACCTCGGCCTTGCCGCTGTGATAGCGGCGCACCGCCGCTACGTTGATCTGTCCCCCGGTGTCGGCCACCAGCTGCGAGCAGGCCGCGGCCAGCTCTCGCAGATCCGATCCGATCGCATCGAGCAGTTCGGTCACCACGTCGTCCTCGGCCTTGACCTTCAGCGTCCGGAACTCCTTGCGGATGAAGTCCGCGCGTTCGGCCGGCTTGGTCAGTTTGGCGCATGGATGTACCTGGGCGCCAAGCTTTTTGATCTGGTCGGCCAGCGCCTTGGCGCGGCCGCCGCCGGAGTGCACGACGACCAGCATGGTGCCGGCGGGCAAGTCGGCCGCGGCGTCGGCGATCAGCGCGGCGGCGTCCTTGCCGGCCTCGGCCGCGGCTTCCAGCACCACGACGCGTTCCTCGGCGAACAGCGACGGGCTGAGCAGCTCGGCCAGCTCGCTGGTGGACACCTCGCCGGCGCGCATCCGGTCGACCGGGACGTTGTCGTTGATCGCCCCGCCCGCACCGGCCAGCTTCCGGGCGGCGCGCAGGACCTCGGCCACCGCGCGCTCGACCAGCAGCTCCTCATCGCCCAGGACCAGGTGCAGCGCGGTGCTCGAATCACTCACCCGTTGATCGTTTCATGCGCCGCCGACGCCACAGCACCGGCATCAACACCGCCGCCAGCGTCAGCACCGCGATCAGCAGCGCACCACCCCACCCGGACGGCACACCGACCGCGGCGCCCGGCAGCGCCGCACTGCGTTGCGCAACCTTGAGCAGCCACCACATTTCCGGACCGGTGAACCGGATCAGCAGCTGCGCGGCCGCCGGCCAGCACCAACCCAGCACCGCCGCCGCGGTGCCCAAGATGGTGATCGGTGGAATGACCGGGGCGACAAGCAGATTGGCCAGCACCGCGACCAGACTGAACTGGCCCGAGATCGCCGCCACCAGCGGCGCGGTGACCAATTGCGCGGCGCCGGCCACACATACCGCGTCGGCCAGGACCTTGGGCCAGCCGCGGGCCACCAGCCGCCGCGACCACACCGGCGCAATGGTCACCAGTGCGGCGGTGGCCGACGCCGACAGTGCGAAGCCCACGTCGACCGACAACTGCGGTGCAATCACCATCAGCACCAGCACCGAGGCCGCCAGCGCCGGAATGGCCTGCCGGCGCCGGCGTACCAGGATGCCCAGCAGCATCACCGAACCCATTGCGGCAGCACGCAATACACTCGGCGAGGGCTGCACCACCACAACGAAGGCGAACAGTGCCAGCGCCGCGAGCGCCACGGCGATGCGCGGCCCCACCAGCATCGCGCTGAGCAGCACCGCGCCGCAGACGATGGTGACGTTCGCGCCCGACACCGCGGTCAGGTGCGTCAGGCCGGCGCGGCGGAACTCCGCGGTGGTTGCGGGCTCCACACCGGCGGTGTCACCGAGTACCAACGCCGGCAACATCACCGCCTGCTCGGGCGGCAGGCTCAGTCGCGCGGCCTCGGCCAAATCGGCCCGTACCCGGGCGCCGGCCCGCTGCGCGGTCGAGGCCGTACCCAACCGCGGCTCCCCCACCGCGGCCAGCATCGCCACCGACAGATCGCGGCGCTTGGGCCGGCTCACCCTGGCCCGGAAGGCGATCGGGCGGCCAGCGCTCACCTCCGTGTACCCCATGGCCGGAGTAAAAACGATGACACGGCCGGAGGATCGGGCCTCGGCCACCGTGCGCAGTGCGGCCCAGAACATCATCCGGCCACCGTTCAGCGGACGCGGCGACTCGGCCGGGGTGACGGTGACCGCGACCGTCGAGCCATAGCGCGCGGCCAGTGGATGAGTGGCCAGCGCGTGCACACGCAGCGCCACGACAATCGCGAACGCACTGCCGATCGCCGCGACCGCCGCCACCGCCGACCAGCTCACCGTCGTGGTCCGGTGGGCGATCACGGCCATCGCCAGGACCGCGCCGCCCACTATCGCCCCGGCCGTCCATGGCCCCCAGAACACGCCCGCCGCGGTCACCAGCCAGCAGGTCAGCGCGGCCGGCACCAGCCGCAGGTCGACCCTGGACGACTGCTCTGCCATGACGCCGGTGGTCACACCCGGACCAGCCCACGCAGCTTCTCCAGGCGCACCGGACCGATACCGTCGACCTCGCCCAATTGGTCCACGCTGGTAAACCGGCCGTTCTTGTCCCGCCAAGCCACGATCGCGGCGGCCATCACCGGACCGACGCCGGGCAGGGCGTCGAGTTGGTCGGCGGTGGCGCTGTTCAGGTCCACCGGCCCGGCCGCTGCCGCGGGCTTGGCGCCGGCGGTCGGCCGGCCCTGGGAGTCGGCCGGCCCGACCGCACTGGCCGCCGTCGATCGGGTGCCGATGGGCGCGCTGACCCCGACCAGGATCTGCTCGCCGTCGCCGATCCGGCGGGCCATGTTCAGGCCCACCAGATCGGCCCCGTCGAGGGCCCCACCGGCCGCGGTCAGGGCATCGGCGACGCGTGCCCCGCCGGGTAACGTGACCAATCCCGGTTTGTGCACCAGACCCACCACGCTGACCACGACCTCGTCGGCGGCCTTGGGCGCCGCACCGGGCGCCCTGCTGGCTGTCGACGAAACCATTTGCACCGGAGGTAATTTCGCTGCGGACACCGGTGGTCGATCATCACCGAAGACGGCGAACACCGTCACCAGCACCGCCACCACACCGACCACCGCGAGCGCGATGGCCCCGGCCCGACCGGGGTCGGCACGGACCGCGGCCAGCCAGCCCGGGCCGCCGGGCGCGGCGTCGGGCAGCCAGCGCGAGAGTGTGGTGTCGTCGTCGCACGGCGTGTCGGGGTCGGTCGGGGTTTCGGGGCCGGCCGACGGCTGTGCACCGAGTCGCTGTTGGGCCCGGGCCGCGGGGGTGTCGGTGATCATGGCTGCGACGCTAGGGGGCGCCCACGACGGTTGAGCCCGGGCAAGCGCGCCAGAAGACCCGGCCTGTGGATGAATCGCCAACTGTGGAAAACCGGGGTGATCGACCCCGAGTAGACAGCAGGCGGCATAGTGTCTACCCGACTGCAGTCGCAACAAGGAGACATCACATGGCCCCCATCCGCGTCATCCAGTGGACCACCGGCAACATCGGCGCACGTTCGCTGCACGCGATCATCGGACGCGACGACATGGAACTGGTCGGCGTCTACGCGCACGGCGCAGACAAGGTCGGGGTGGATGCCGCCGAGCTGGCCGGCTGGCCCGAACCCACCGGCATCAGGGCCACCAACTCCATCGACGAACTGCTGGCCGCCAAGCCCGACGCCTGCTGCTACAACCCGATCTGGCCCAAGATCGACGAGCTGGTGGCGCTGCTGGAGGCCGGGGTCAACGTGTGCTCCAGCGCAGCCTGGATCACCGGCGGCAAGCAGACCCCAGAAGACCTGGCCCGCATCCAGAAGGCCTGTGAGACAGGCAATTCGACAATCTTCGGCAGCGGCGCACACCCGGGCCTGACCAATATGGTCGGCATGGTGCTGTCCGGATCATGCGAGCGGGTCGACGAGATCCGGATCACCGAGTCGGTGGACTGTTCGACCTACGAGTCGGCGGGCACCATGATCGCGATGGGCTTCTCGAAGGATCCCGAGACACCGGGCCTGGCCGAAAGCGTGCGCCGGGAGAGCGAGGTGTTTGCCGAGTCGGCGGCGATGATGGCCGACGCGATCGGCGCCACCCTGGACCGGATCACCTTCGACGTGCAGTTCACCGCCGCCACCGACGATTCGGACCTGGGTTTCATGCAGATTCCCAAGGGCACCGTCGGCAGCGTCTTCGGCTACCACCGTGGCTGGGTGGGCGAGGCGAACGTGGTCAGCGTCGGATTCAACTGGATCATGGGCAGCCACGTCACCCCACCCAAGCCGGTGGCACACGGCCACGTGATCCAGGTGTTCGGGACGCCCAACATGCGCACGGTGATCAACTGCCTGCCGCCCAAGGACTGGAACGAGCCGAACTTCAACGGCCTGGGCTCGATCTACACCGCGATGCCGGTGACCAATGCGGTACCGGCGGTGGTGGCCGCCGCGCCGGGCATCGTCACGCTCAAGGATCTACCGCCGATCACCGGCCGTTTCCGCGGCTGAGCCACTACCGCGGGGCGTGCACCACCACGCCGATGGCACCGGAACCGACATGGACGCCCAACACCGGCCCCATATCGGTTACCGTCAGCGAATCAATCTGGGGCAGAACGGATTTCAGTACCGCGACGAACTCGTCCGCACCGTCGCGGTTGCCCACGTGATGCACGGTGAGGACGGCCGGCCGGTCGCCCACCGCAGCGACCACCCGGTCGATCATGGCCGCGTGTGCCTTGGCCACGGTGCGCACCCGTTGATCGAGCACCAACCGGCCATCCACGTCCAGGCGCAGTAAGGGCTTGAGCGACAACGCCGTTCCCAGCCAGGACGCCGCGGTGCCGATCCGGCCGCTGCGGCGCAGATTGTCCAAGCGATGCACCGCGATGAACGCGTGCTGCGCACCGACCGCGCCGCGCGCCTGTGTCTCGACGGCATCCAGATCCTCGCCGTCGGCTGCGGCCCGCGCGGCGGACAGCGTCACATAGCCCACACCCATCGCCGCCGAGCGTGAATTGACCACCCGCACCCCGGATCCCAGTTCGCGCGCGGCCGTCATCGCGGAGCTGAAGGTACTCGACAATGCCGCGGACAGGTGCACCGCCACCACTCCATCGCCGTTGCTGTCGGCCAGCGCTTGGCGGTAGACGTCGGCCAGTTCGGCCGGCGCCGCCCCCGCGGTTGAGACGTGCGACCGATCCTGGATGTCGTCGGGAATGGGGTCGACGCCGTCGAGCAGATCGGCACCGTCGTGCAGGACGTGCAGCGGTACCACACGAATATCCCACTGCTGCAGTACTGCTGGGCTCAACCGGGCCGACGAATCGGTGACAACCACCACCGCCATGGCTAGCCGTCGGCCCCCTGCGCCAGCACACCGGCCTCCGCCAGACCCTTGAGCATCAGCTCGGCCACTGCGCGGTGTGCTTCGAAATTCCAGTGGATGCCATCGGGATTGGCCCGTCCGGACATCACCTCGTCACCCACTGCGGCCTTCAGATCGACCACCGGCACCTGATGTTCGCCGGCCCATGCGGTGATGGCCGAGACGGTTGCGTCACGCCAGCGGTGCGAGCTGCCGTACGTCTCGGCGATGTGCACCGACGGGATGGTGGCCACGAACGGGATGCCCGGGCGGTTGAAATCGATGGCGCCGCGGGTCTCTTCGAGATATTCCACGGTCAGATGCGGCGGCAGCGCGGGCCGGGCGATCGGCGAGAGTCGCGGCTGCAGCCAGCCGTACCCGTCACGCACCAGGCGGCGCAGCCACGGCGGACGCACATACCGGATCAGTTCGCGCATGGCCGTGGGCAGCGGCGAGGGCAGCGAATCCATGCCGCAGGTCGCGAAGATCACCGCACCGGCCTTGGGCAGCGCGGCCCAGGACCGCGGATCCTGGGTCGCAGCCCACCACACGTCGCGGCAGGTCCAGCCGATGCGTCCGATCAGCTCAAGGTCCCAACCGAGGTGGGTGGCAACGATATTCGGCCAGATCCGGGGATCGTCGGAGGGCAGCCCACCGGTCGGCCCGTAATAGGACAGCGAGTCGCAGAAGACCAGCAGTGTCGGGCGGTCAGAGGACATCATTGGCCACCTGCGCCGAGGCGTTCCACACGTCCAGCCGCCATCGCACCACATCGGATTCGCCATAGCCGGACAACTGCACCCAACTGGCATTGCCCATGCCACCGAGCACCGGCCAATTGTCCACCGGCAGATCCAGCAGCGCTGCGGTCAGCGCGGCGATCAGGCCGCCGTGTGCCACCAGAACCACCGGCCGGTCGACGTCATCGACGCCCCACTCCGGCAGCGCGGCGATCTGCTCGGCCACCACCGGCAGGCTGCGGGCGGCCACATCCATGCGGCTCTCGCCGCCGTGCGGTGCCCAGCGGGCGTCTTCGCGCCAGGCCAGCCGGGCACCGGGAGCCAGCTCGTCGACCTCCTGGTGGGTCAGCCCCTGCCAGTCACCGAGGTGGGTTTCGCGCAGCCGCGCATCGACGCTGACCGGCACCCCGGCCCGATCGCCCAGGGTGGTGGCGGTGTCCAGCGCGCGGTGCAGATCGGAGGACACGATGACCAGTGGCTGGCGCTTGGCCAACACCGCGGCGGCGGCCACCGCCTGCTCACGGCCCAGGTCGGACAACTCGGTGTCGAGCTGGCCCTGCATCCGGCTGGACGCGTTGTACTCGGTCTGCCCGTGCCGTAGCAGCAGGAGTCGGCGGTGTCTCACTCGGCGTCCTCGTCGGTCTCCGGCTCAGCAGGCAGCTCGCCGTCCAGATCCACCTCGATCACCGGGCAGTCCCGCCACAGCCGGTCCAGCGCGTAGTACTCGCGTTCCTCCTGGTGCTGGATGTGCACCACGATGTCGACGTAGTCCAGCAGCACCCAGCGTCCCTCCCGGGTGCCCTCGCGGCGGGCCGGCTTGTGGCCCGCCCAGCGCATCTTCTCCTCGACCTCGTCGACGATGGCACCGACCTGGCGATCGTTGGACGCCGAGGCGATGACGAAGAAGTCGGTGATGACCAACTGCTGTGACACGTCGATGACGAGGATGTTCTCGCCCAGCTTGGCGGCGGCCGCGCGGGCGGCGACCGTGGCCATGGTCAGGGATTCGGGTGAGGCCGTCATGGCTTCTCCTCCCGGGTTGAAGGGGCTGGCGGCGGGGCCTGGTACAGCCGGCGTTTGGACACGTATTGCACGACGCCGTCGGGCACCAGGTACCAGATCGGACGATTGGCCTCGGCTCGGCGCCGGCAGTCGCTCGATGAGATGGCCAGCGCAGGCACCTCGACCAGGGTCAGGGCGTCTTCGGGGAGTTGGCCGCGCGCAGCCTCGATGTGCCGGCCGTCCAGCTCGTAGCCGGGGCGGCTGACCCCGACGAACCGGGCCAGGGAGAACAACTCCTCCCAGTTCTGCCAGGACAGGATGGAGGCCAGCGCATCGGCCCCGGTGATGAAGAACAGGTCGGCGTCGGCGCTCAGGGCGGCCAGGTCGCGCAGGGTGTCCTTGGTGTAGGTGGGCCCGCCGCGGTCGATGTCGACCCGGCTGACCGAGAAACGCGGGTTGGCGGCGGTGGCGATGACCGTCATCAGGTACCGGTCCTCGGCAGCGCTGACCTGGCGGTCCCGCTTTTGCCAGGGCTGGCCGGTGGGCACGAACACCACCTCGTCGAGCGCGAAGAGGTCGGCCACCTCACTGGCTGCGACCAGGTGGCCGTTGTGGATGGGATCGAAGGTCCCGCCCATCACGCCGATCCTGCGTCGAGTCACGATTGGCCAGCTTACGGCAGTGCCTACCGGGAACCTGTCGGCCAACCTCTTGCTGCCGAGATCGACGTTCTGGCCGGTTTTACTCGCACTTTGCGGCCCGTTTGTCCGTTTGGGCGCAAATTAGACGGGGAGGAGGTGGTCGATCACCGAGGCCAGCTGCTTGGCCGAGCGGCACTCGTGCATGGTGATGACGTCCTGGTACTTGGGCACCGCCGAGTCGCCGCTGCCCCACAGGTGCTTGGGCTCGGGGTTGAGCCAGTGCGCGTGCCGGCTGGCCTCGACCATCCGGGCCAGCAGGTCGGTTTCGGGATTGCGGTAGTTGTTGCGGCCGTCGCCGAGCACCAGCAGCGCGCCGCGCGGTGAGAGCACATTGGGCCATTTGTCCATGAACGAGACGAACGCATGACCGTAGTCGGAATGCCCGTCGCGGGTGTAGACCGCCGCCTCCCGGGTGATCTTCTGCACCGCCACCGCCAGGTCGGCGTCGGGCCCGAACAACTCGGTGACCTCGTCGGTGGTGTCGATGAAAGCGAACACCCGCACCCGCGAGAACTGTTGGCGCAGAGCGTGAACCAGCATCAGGGTGAAGCTGCTGAACCCGGCGACCGAGCCCGACACATCGCAGAGCACCACCAGTTCGGGCCGGGCCGGGTGGGGCTTTTTGAGCACCACATCGATCGGCACCCCGCCGGTGGACATCGACTTGCGCAGCGTCTTGCGCAGGTCGATCTGCCCGGAGTGGGCGCGGCGCCGCTTGGCCGCCAGCCGGGACGCCAGCGTACGGGCCAGCGGCGCAACGACATTGCGCATCTGGCGCAGCTGATCGCCAGAAGCCCTTAGGAATTCGACATTCTCGGCCAGTTGCGGGATGCCATAGGTCTGGACATGCTCACGGCCGATCTGCTCGGCGGTGCGCCGCTTGGTCTCCGCCTCGACCATCTGCCTCAGCTGGGAAATGCGCTTGGCGGCAATCGCTTTGGCAATCTGTTCCTGAGTGGGACTGGGCTCGTCGCCGTACGGCGCCAGCAGCCCGGCCAGCAGCCGGCCCTCCAGTTCGTCCAACGCCATGGCCTTTAGTGCCTGATACGACGAGTACGACGGGCCACGGCTGGAGTTGTACTTGCCGTAGGCATCGACGATCTGGGCGATCATCGCCATCAGCCGGTCATCGAGGCTGGCCATGTCCGAGTCCTCGAGCATGTCCAGCAGGGCCGAGCGCATCGCCTCGACGTCCTCGGGCGGCAGCCGGTCGGGGCGGTCCTCATCGTCGGCGTCGGAGTCCAGGTCCAGGATCGCCCGGTCCCCCATGGCCGCCGGGAACCACAGGTCGAACAGCGCGTTGTAGGTGTCACGGTGATCGGGCCGGCGCAGCACCGCACAGGCCAGACCCTCGCGCAACACGTTGCGGTCACCCAGGCCCAGGGTGGCCATCACCCGCCCGGCGTCGACGGTCTCCGACGGGCCGACATTGATGCCGACCTTGCGCAGCGCCTCGATAAACCCCACCAGGTGTCCCGGAATACCTTGCGGGGCAAGCGGTTGGGCGGGCTCGGTGCGCCGGACGATCATCGCTGACTCCCTAGTTGAGCTTCAGCTCGCCGGCCGCACGCTGCTGATCGGACTGGTGCTTGAGCACCACACCGAGCGTGGCGGCGATCATCGCGTCATCGATGGTGTCCATGCCCAGGGCCAGCACGGTGCGGCCCCAGTCGATGGTCTCGGCCACCGACGGCAGCTTCTTGAGCTGCATGCCGCGCAGCACGCCGATGATCCGAACCAGTTCGTCGGCGATCTTCTCGGGCAGTTCGGGCACCCGGGACAGCAGGATGCGCCGCTCCAGGTCGGGGTCCGGGAAGTCGATGTGCAGGAACAGGCAGCGGCGCTTGAGCGCCTCGGACAGCTCGCGGGTGGCGTTCGAGGTGAGCACCACCAGCGGGGTCTGCTGGGCCTTGATGGTGCCCAGTTCGGGCACGGTGACCGCGAAGTCGGACAGGATCTCCAGCAGCAGACCCTCGATCTCGATGTCGGCCTTGTCGGTCTCGTCGATCAGCAGCACGGTCGGTTCGGTGCGCCGGATGGCCGTCAGCAGCGGACGGGACAACAGGAATTCCTCGCTGAACACATCCATCTTGGTCTGGTCCCAGTCACCGGACTGCTGACCGGACTGAATGCGCAAAATCTGCTTGGCGTGGTTCCACTCGTACAGTGCCCGGGCCTCGTCGACGCCCTCGTAGCACTGCAGCCGCACCAGTTCCGAGCCGGTGCACTGGGCGATGGCGCGGGCCAGTTCGGTCTTTCCGACACCGGCAGGGCCTTCGATCAGCAGCGGCTTGCCCAGCCGGTCGGCCAGGAAAACTGCTGTGGCCGTTGCGGTGTCGGGCAGGTAGCCGGTTTCGGCGAGCCGCTTGGCGACGTCGTCGATGTCGGCGAACAGCGGCGCCGAGCGGGCAGGGGTGCTCATGTTTCTCCTATCAGGCCGGCCGGGTCTGGCCGTCGCCCCACACAATCCATTTGGTCGACGTCAGCTCAGGCAGTCCCATCGGGCCCCGAGCGTGCAGTTTCTGGGTCGAGATACCGATCTCGGCACCGAAGCCGAACTGCTCTCCGTCGGTGAATGCGGTCGATGCGTTGACCATCACCGCGGCCGCATCAACACGTTCCGAGAAGCGCTGTGCGGCAGCGAGATTGGTGGTGACAATGGCCTCGGTGTGCCCGGTGCCGTATTCGTTGACATGCTCGATGGCACCGTCGACGCCGTCGACCACCGCCACCGCGATGTCCAGCGTCAGGAACTCGGCGCGCAGGTCGTCCTCACTGGGATCCAGGTGCACGCTGACCCCGGCGCCCTGCAACGCAGATACCAAGCGCGGCAATGCGGTATCGGCGATCACCCGGTCCACCAGCAGGGTCTCGGCGGAGTTGCACACGCTGGGCCGGCGGGTCTTGGAGTTCAGCAGGATGCGCTCGGCCACCTCCAGATCGGCGGCCTGATCGACGTAGACGTGGCAGTTGCCGACGCCGGTCTCGATGGTCGGGACGGTGGCGTCGCGCACCACCGCGTCGATCAGCCCGGCCCCGCCGCGCGGGATCACCACGTCGACCAGCCCGCGAGCCTGGATCAGGTGGGTGACGCTGGCGCGATCCTCGCTGGGCAGCAGTTGCACTGCGTCCTCGGGCAGTCCCTCGGCGGCCAGCGCCGAGCGCAGCGCGGTAACCAAGGCCCGGTTGGAGCGAGCCGCCGACGAACTGCCGCGCAGCAGGGCGGCGTTGCCGGATTTGAGGGCCAGACCGAAGGCATCGACCGTGACGTTGGGTCGGCCTTCGTAGACCATGCCGACCACCCCGAGGGGTACCCGCTGCTGGCGGATCTGCAGACCGTTGGGCAGCGTGCTGCCGCGCAGCACCTCGCCGATCGGGTCGGGCAGTCCGGCGACCTGGCGCAGACCCGCGGCGATGCCGTCCAGGCGCTGCGGGTTCAGGGCCAGCCGGTCCAGCATCGCGTCGGCGGTACCCGCGGCCCGGGCCGCCTCGACGTCCTCGGCGTTGGCGGTCAGCACCGCATCCGCCGCGGCCAGTACCGCGTCGGCCGCGGCGTGCAGCGCACGGTTCTTGGTTTCGGTGGTCAAGGTGGCCAGAACGCGGGCCGCCACCCGGGCGCGGCGGGCGGCGTCGTGGACTTGCTGACGCAGATCGGGAGGTGCTTGCACACTCATTAGCCCAGCTTAACGAGGTATCAGCGATGCGGCCCGGTCGGGGTTACCGTTACCCGATGGCTCGGGTAACCGTGGTGGGCAGCGTCAACATGGATCTGTTCTTCGAGGTAGCACAGTTGCCGGAACCGGGCCAGACGGTGCTGGCCTCGGCGTCTCACTCGGAGCCCGGCGGCAAGGGCGCCAATCAGGCGGTCGCCGCCGCCCGCGCCGGTGCGCAGGTGCAGCTGGTCGCCGCGATCGGCGCGGACGCACCCGGCGACGCATTGCGAAAGCACCTGCGGGACAACGGGGTCGGCCTCGACGGCGTGGCGCTGCTGCCGGTGCCCAGTGGCACCGCGGCGATCACGGTCAGCGCCGGGGCGGAGAACATGATCGTGGTGGCTCCGGGAGCCAATGCGCATTTGACCCTGGACTCGGCATTGGCCCGCCAGATCGTCGCCGACTGCGATGTGTTGTTGGTGCAGTTGGAGATTCCGGTGGCCACCGCGCTGGCGGCAGCCCGCTGTGCACAGGCCGCCGGGGTGACGGTACTGGTCAACGCCTCCCCGACCGGTGCCGATCCGGCGTTGCTGGCCGAGTTGGCCGCGGTCACCGATGTGGTGATCGTCAACGAGACCGAAGCGGACCAATGGTGTTGGCCGGTGGCACATCTGGTGATCACCCGGGGCGCCGAGGGCGCCGTACACCGCAGTGCGGCCGGCGAGTCGCACATTGCCGCACCGGCCGTGGAGGCCGCTGACAGCACCGGCGCCGGCGATGTCTTCGCCGGCGTGCTGGCCTCGGGTTGGGCGTCAGACCCGCACCGTGCCCTTCGCCGCGCGGTGACCGCCGGGGCGCTGGCCACGCTGGTTCGCGGCGCCGGCAACTGCGCGCCCCTGGACGAAGCCATCGAGGACGCGATCCGCACACCCAACTGAATTATCAACAGTAGGACCTATAGTCTGCCATCCATGACAGCGCGACCGCCCGAGGGCGACTGGCTCGGCACCCCGTACCTGCGGTTCGAGCGGCAGGGACCGTTCGCCGTGGTCACCCTGGACCGCCCGCAGGCCCGCAATGCAATGACGCCGGCCATGTACTTCGGCATCCGGTACGCCGTCGGGCACACCGATGCCGACCCGGACCTGGCCGGCCTGCTGATCACCGGCACCGGCGACGTGTTCGCCCCGGGCGGTGACCTGGGTGGTGGCGACGGCGTCGATGACTGGATGACGTTCGGCTCCGCGATGAACATGGACATCACACCGTTCGAGACGCTGCGCCAGTCGGTCAAACCGGTGGTGTCGGCGGTCAACGGGCTGTGCCAGGGCGGCGGCCTGCAGATCGCGCTGTGCAGCGACATGGCGGTGGTCAGTGACCGCGCCACCTTCCGGGTACCCGAGTTGTACCGCGGGATCGCCGATACCTATTACGCACAGACCCTGACCCGGATCATCGGCCCGGTGCGCACCCGCGACCTGATGTTCACCGGCCGGGTGCTGTCGGCTGCCGAGGCGCAGGAGTGGGGCATGGTGGCCCGAGTGGTGCCGCATGAGGAGCTCGAGGGGGCCGCACGCGAGGTGCTGACCGCCTGCTGCCGCACCGCGCCGCGGGCCCGGGGTGTGGTGAAGTCCAGCATCGACAACTACCTGGGACTGTTCGACCGGATCGGGATGAAGGCCAGCTACAGCGGCGACGAGGCGCGGCAGGGATTCGTCGCGTTCAAAGAGCGCCGCTCCCCCGATTGGGTGCACCCGGATCTGCGGTCCGACGGGCGGCTCTGAGGGCCTGCCGCAGCACCGCACCGGATCCCGCACAATCGTCCGTCTGGAGCACAGTTCTTGGCGGCGCCAGGAAGTGAACCACCGCCGATTTATTGACGCGAACAACAATATATTTAATCGGCGATGCAGCCAATTCATTGGCCCCGTTGGCTTTACACTCCTGTGAGCCAGCTGAACACACAATTGGCCACCGCGCCCCTTCCACTGCCGACCACTGCACCCGTCCGACCGACGTGAGAAGTACGGCCCGATTGTCAGGTTGACTCCCGTTGGACGAACGCAAGCCCTCCTCAGTGCCCCGGTGGATCTTCATCGCGACGCTGATCGTGGTGCTCTTCTATACGCCACTGGCCATCAACTACACCTGGCCGCTGTTCTTTCCGGATGCACCGCGACTGCAGGACAAGCTGAACACCCTGATCAACGGATCGACCTACGCCGTCGGATCCGGATCCGTGGAGTCGGTCCGCCATGTCGATTACAGCCAGCATCGCGTGGTACTGCTGATCCACACCTCCTTGGGCGCATTGGCCTTGCTATTGGCCATGTTTCAGTTCTCGGCACGGTTACGGCTCGGGCACCCCGCCGTCCATCGCTGGATCGGCCGCGGCTATCTGACCCTGATGACCGCAAGTATGTTGACCGCCCTGCTGTTCCTGCTGACCGCGCCGGCCGCCCAGCATTTCATCGGACGCGCCTTCGAGACACAGCTGCGCGGGCTGGCCATCAGCACGCTCGGTAGTGCGTGGTACGCGGTCTATGCAATTCGCCGGGGCGACATGGTTTCTCACCGCGCCTGGATGACT
>Ga0164242_10003366_pt1 | contig 18294 bp, 14 predicted proteins | sample OricomgcompostMG_FD_108783 | JGI IMG/M metagenome (GOLD analysis project Ga0164242, IMG submission 108783) | Miracle-Growth compost microbial communities from Emeryville, California, USA - Original compost - Miracle growth compost (MG) ... | reverse complement strand
GGCAGTTCCGCCGGCGGTGGCCCTCGTGATCGTGCTTGTGCTGTGGTCCGCGGTGTTGCGTATCCGCCGGAACGTCGTTGCTGCGCTTCGAGCGCAGTCTGGTGCGCTGGCCCAGTCGGGGTCGGATCGCAGGCGTAATCGGCTTCGATCCGCGCTGTCGGTAGGGATTGTGCTGATCGTTGCCGTTGCCGCTGGCACCGCAGCGGCTGTGCTTGTGCCGCCGCACGGCGAACGTGATGTGGTCCGCCGCGCCCTCGAGCGGCCTTTCGACCCGCGAGACTACCCGAGCCCACTGTCAGGATTCCGCAAGTACCTTGAGCCGGACGCCTCGGACAAGGCCATGCTGTCCGTGAGCGGATTTGGCGACCTGCGTCGCATCCGGATCGCAACACTCGACACGTATGACGGGGTCGTTTACACGGTCGGTAGCGGTTCAGGTTCGAGTGAGTCTGGAACGTTCACGCGCGTGCCGGGAAGAGTCGAGTCTCCGACCTCCGACGGAAAAGACATCAGCATCGACGTGACAATCGATGGATATCGTGGAGTTTGGCTCCCGGGGGTGGGCGCGCTGCGTGAGATCACGTTCACGGGCAGGAATGCAGCCACTCTGCAAAATGCGGTGTACAACAACGCCGTGACAGGAACATCCGCCGTGCTTGGGGGGCTTGCGGCAGGGGACCGTTATCGGCTGGAGGCCACGGTCGGTGCATCACGCACGATCAAGCAGCTTGCGCAGATGAGCCCGGGCTCTGCAACGCTTCCAAGGCTGACCGTGCTTCCAGACGGCATCGACCAGGCTGTGCGTGACGCAGGCGATCTGAAGCACGCGAGCGGCGCTCAACTGGCTGCCGCCTTGACATCGCTTGTCAGGGACGGGTACATCAGTCACGGCATCGGGAAGTCCGCCGTCGTGAGCCACTCAGGTCACAGTGCTGCTCGGATCTCGCAGCTGCTGGCAGACGTTCCGATGGTGGGCGATCAGGAGCAATACGCTGTCGCAGCAGCGCTGATGGCACGACGCACCGGCTTCCCTGCTCGCGTCGTTGTCGGGTTCGTTGTCCCTGCTCGTGACTGGCGGCATGAGTCAGTGACGTTGACCGGTTCAGACGTCTCGGCGTGGATCGAGGTGCAGACGAAAGAGGCCGGCTGGGTCTCCGTCGACCCGAACCCTGCTGTGCGCCCCATCCCGCAGAAGCAGCCGCACGACCCGAAGAAGATCTCGCGACCGCAAACGGCGGTGCAACCGCCGGCGAACGACACCAAGCAGGATGCGGCACCTCCTCAGCAGTCCAGGGCCATTCACACCCCGAAAAACACACAGAATCCGTTGCTCGAGCTGATCCTCGCAATCGCCACCTGGGCGGGGATCGGTCTCGCCGCCCTCGCCATCCTGCTCGCACCGTTCGCGGCCGTTATCGCCGCGAAATGGCGCAGACGGCGCAAACGCAGGAGCGCGACGGACCCGCTGGATAGCATCAGCGGCGGGTGGCGAGAATTCTCCGACGCTGTGCTGGACCACGGATTCCAGCCACCGCCGTCGGCAACACGCAGCGAGCTCGCACAGACGGTGGGCGGGATGCGACCTCTCGTGCTTGCGACGGTCGCCGATCGGGCAGTGTTCGCTCCGACGCCGCCGAGCCTGGACGACGCGGATCGGGTCTGGCGCGTCGTCGACGAGCTGCGCGAGTCGCTTGCAGCAGGCAAGACACGGTGGCAACGCATGCGGGCCGCGGTGTCGTTAGCTTCGCTGGGCGGATACCGTAGAAGAAAGATGGGGAGAGATCGGTGAACTGCAGGGTATGTGGCAGCGAACTGCCTGAAGGCGCAATGTTCTGTGGGGAATGCGGGAGTTCCGTGACGGCCACTCGCATTCAGCGCCCGGCGGCCAGGGACCCGCGCCCGTCGGACACCACGATCATCGCTCCGCTTCCTCGCCCGGCTGTTGCCGGACCCAGGTCGAGAGTCCATTCCGTTCCGGTGCCGCAGCCACCGATCATGGCCGCGACCGAACATGCCGCACACACTGAAGTGGCGTCGGAAGAGCAGCCCGTCACACCCGAGCCTGCCGTCCAGCCGGAAGCTGCTCGGCCCGAATCTGCGCATCCGGAATATCGGCTGATCGCAAGCACCGGCGAAGAGTTCGCCATCACGGGGAGTGGTTTGCTTGGCAGGCGTCCGATCGCGCAGCCGGGCGAAATCGTTCACCAGTTCGTGCCCATCGCGGACACGGGGCGATCGGTGTCGAAAACTCATCTCGAATTCGGTATCGAGGCGGGTGAGTTGTGGATCTGCGATCGATACTCAGCGAATGGGACGGTGATCGTGCCACCGGGAGGTGAGCCGCGCATGTGCGAACCTGGGCGGCGATACCGGGTTGAGCATGGGTCGCGGATCGAGATCGGCGATCAATTCCTCGACGTGACCTGAGTCCGCCGCGCGAAGCATCAGGGCCGCGAGCAGCATCCCCGCAAGTACAGCGAGCCAGGACTCGTCCTCAACAGTCGCCGAGACGCGGCGCAGGTCACAGATGTTGGCATTGGCCGCATGGGAACGGGGTCGCTGTGATTGCGTTGTGGTGTGAACCAATTCCGCTCGGATGAGTCGTCGCTTACGCTGCCAACGAGCGCTGCGCCAGCATCCCCGCCAGGATTCCCGCTCGTCGCGACGATGGCCCCCCTGGCGGCCGCCGGCGCCATGTGGGCGCTCACCCAGTCACCGTTCGCGCTCATCTTCGCCGGTTTGAGTCCGGTGATCGCACTTGCCGGCGTCGCTGACGGACGTCGACAATCCCGTCGGGCTCGACGCACGGCAACGAAAGAACGAGCGACAGCGATCGACCAACTGATGATTGACGTACGCCACAGGCAGGAGCGCGAACTCACTGAGCGGCGCTCGCGCACTCCGAGTGCGATGTTCAGTTTCAGTGATGCTGGCCGAGCAGGACGTTGGACGGGCGATACCGACCGGTTCGCCACCGTCTCGCTCGGCTCTGGCACCGTTCCAAGTGCCGTACGGGTCGGGGGAGAACCGCTGGACGACCAAGAGCGCGCACTGCTTCAGCAGATTGCGCAGGTGAAAGAAGCTCCGGTCGAGGCCGATGCGGTCGGGGGAATCGGACTGATCGGAACCGATGCGCTTACCCGATCCCTAGCACGCGCGCTTGTCGTGCAACTTGTTCACGCGTTCCCGCCTGACGTGCTCACGGTCGCAGCGGTGCCGGCAAACGGCTGGGACTGGGCGCTCACCCTTCCGCACTGGAGTGCAGAAGGCAGCGACGATGGCAGCGAAAAGTGCGTCGTGCGTGTTGTCGAAGCAGGCGCTGCCGGCGCGGCCGGCACCGGTGCGCCTGCCACAAAGACGGGGAAGCGGTCCGCGCTCATCGTGCTCGCCCGGAGCGTGGACGAGTTGACGCTCCCGTGTCGCGTGATCGCGCGTCTGAACACTCCGGAGAGCGCAACGCTTGTCACAGCACCGAGTTTGTCTGCATCGAACCCGTTTGGCCCGCCAGCCGCCGAATTCGTCCCGGAGCTGGTCTCGGGTCAGCAGGCACTGCTCTACGCCGGACTCCTTGCACAGCACGCACAGGCATCCGGCCTGACACACGCGGGCACAATGCTGCCAGACACCGTCGACTTTGCCGAGCTTGAGCACGGAGCCGTTGGTGATTCGGCGACGTCGCTGACCGCGACCATCGGGGCCGGCTCAGACGGACCGTTGACGGTCGACCTGGTCGCAGACGGACCACATGCTGTGGTCGCAGGCACGACAGGCAGCGGAAAGAGCGAGCTGCTCACAACCTGGATCGCCGGGCTCGCAGCAAGGTACACGCCGCAATCGGTCGGTTTTCTGCTGGTCGACTTCAAGGGGGGTAGCGCATTCGCGCCGCTGAGCGGCCTTCCCCACTGCCTTGGGGTGATCACCGACCTCGGGCCCGCGGAGGCCGAGCGCGCGCTGCGCAGCCTCAAGGCCGAACTGCGCAGACGCGAGCGGATGCTCGCAGACTGGGGCGTGCGCTCCATCGCCGAATCTGGCGGCCGGCTCGGACGGCTCGTGATCGTCGTCGACGAGTTCGCCGCAATGCTCGACGGTTTCCCGGAACTGCACGCCCTGTTTGTCGATATCGCCGCCCGCGGACGCTCCCTCGGCGTCCACACCATTCTGTGCACGCAACGCCCGGCCGGAGTGGTTCGTGACGCGTTGCTTGCGAACTGTGCCATGCGAATCTCGCTGCGCGTTCATGATGCTGTCGACAGCGTCGCGGTGGTGGGCACCGACGCAGCCGCGAAGCTGCCTAAGGCGCGACCCGGGCGCTGTGTGATCGCCAGGGGCGGAGTGATCGCGACCGCCCAGGTCGCAGTGACGACGCGTGCACGCATCGAGTCGATAGTGCGCCAAAGTTCTCGTTCGGTTGCGACACAGCAGCGCCGTCCGTGGCTGGACCCGTTGCCGGCAGAGATCACGCTGGAGTCGGTTTCCCCAGCGGAAGACGGCGCCGCCATCGTTGCAGTAGAAGACGTGCCAGACGAACAGCGGCAGAACGTCGTGACGTTGCGTGCTGACGATGGTCACCTGCTCATCACCGGCGTGCACGGAAGTGGCAAGACCACGGCTGTGCAGACCATCGCAGCGCAGCATCCAGACAGCAGCATCACCGTGGACGGTCCAGAGCAGTTATGGGATGCTCTGCTGAACGTCCTAGGGAATGCAACACTGTCGACCCCGTTCGTCAGTGGGCAGCATCAGAGTTTGTTGATCGACGATCTGGATGCGCTGATCGCGCGCATGCCGAGCGAATACCAGGACGCGACAGTCGAAGCGCTCGGGCGCGTTCTGCGCGAGGGCCCCGGTCGGGCCGTCAGCGTTGTTGCCACGATTCAGCGCATGACACCCGCGCTGCGCAGCTGCTGCTCACTGTTTTCAAGCACCATATTGCTCGAGCAGAATGACAAACATGATTACGCGTTGGCGGGTGGGCCGACCGAGTTGTGGGATGCCAGACATCGGCCAGGCTCCGGCGTCTGGCGTGGACATCGGGTTCAGATCGTCAGCACGGGAGCCGGCCGACGGGCGCCGTCCAAGGATCCGGACCGGCTGCCGGATGTCGACCTTGCCGACGGTCGCACGCTTCTGGTCAGTCGCGCAGCACCGATGAGAGCGCGTGAGTTGCGCGAATCTGAGCTTGCCGTCGAGGTTATGGAGATCGATGGGGCAGCGACGCCACAGACGTACGCGTCCAAGATGCAGTCCGCGGACGGCCTTGAGGTGTCGGATCGTCACCGGCCACGACCACCCATCGTGCTCGTAGCCGACCCGGCGACGTGGCAGAGCGCGTGGCAGCTGTTCGCTGCTCTACGTTCAGGCAGCACGATCGTGTTCGACGGCTGCACGGTGGCTGATGTGCGAGCGCTGATGAATACCAGGGAGCTGCCGCCTATGATCGACGGCCATGGCCGCGTGTGGGTTGTCGACTCGAATGGCCGCTTCCGACGGGCCAGACTGAACGCGCGAAGCGCTCTAGGAGCCGGCCAGCGCGTCGGCCAGGCTGCGAGCTGAGAAACCGTGAGCGCGTGCGACCGCTTCGTTGACGACCGCACCGTCGAGCACATTGAGGCCCTGCGCAAGAGCGGGGTCGGCTCTCAACGCATCACGCCACCCGAGATTCGCCACGGCCCGCGCATACGGCAATGTCGCATTCGTCAGCGCGTATGTCGAGGTGTGCGGCACCGCTCCCGGCATGTTCGCTACGCAATAGAACAGCGAGTCGTGCACGGTGAAGGTCGGGTCGGCGTGTGTGGTGGCATGAGAATCGGCGAAGCATCCGCCCTGGTCGACTGCGATATCGACCAGAACGCTGCCGGACTTCATCCGCGATACGAGATCGTTGCTGACCAGTTTCGGGGCTTTCGCACCTGGCACGAGAACGGATCCGATGACGAGATCCGCATCAAGGCAGGCCTTCTCGATTTCGAAAGCGGTCGACGCAATCGTCTTGATGCGACCAGAATACAAGGCATCCAACTCGCGCAACCGGGCGATGTTGGTGTCAAGAACGGTCACATCGGCGCCAAGCCCGACCGCCACGCTCGTCGCGTTCGTTCCTGCGACTCCGCCGCCGAGCACAACGACGTTAGCCGGATGCGTGCCAGGAACACCGGGGATGAGCAGGCCAGGCCCGCCGCTCGGCTTCAGCATGGTGTTCGCCCCGACGATCGGCGCCAGCCGTCCGGCGACCTCACTCATCGGCGCAAGAAGTGGCAGCGATCGCCCTGGCAGCTGCACGGTCTCGTATGCAATGGCCGTGACACCGGAATCGACCAACGCGTGTGTCAGGTCAGCTTCTGCCGCGAGGTGAAGGTACGTGAACAGCGTGAGGTCGCGCCGAAAATACCCATACTCAGACTCAACCGGCTCTTTCACCTTGAGTACGAGATCTGCGTCCGCCCAGGTCGACTCCGCATCCTGGGCGATGATGCCGCCGGCTGCTGCATATGCCTCGTCGGATATCGACGATCCGACTCCTGCGCCGGCCTCGATCACAACATCATGTCCGTGAGCCACCAGATCGTGAACACCTGACGGCGTGATTGCGACACGGAATTCGTTGTTTTTGACCTCGGCGGGGACAGCAACCCTCATGATTCTCCTTCGAACACGGCTGAATTGACCACCGAAGCAGCCCATTCAAGCGTAGTCGGAGCCACGGCCGATTTCGACAGTCCAACGTGCGCGCCACCGCTGATTTCGTGAAGATTGTGTTTCAAAATGGTGGTTTTCTGCGCATTCGTGATGTATTTCGTCGTTTGTTGTGTCAGTATCAATCCACCGCAAAGATGCGAGGCTCACTCGAGTGTGAATGAAGGAGTGCCGTCGTGGAACAGAGGCAACTACCCGAAGATCCCATGATCCGCGAACTGGTGCGGCGTGCACGTGCGGCACAGCTGACCAGGCGAACCGTTCTGGCCGGGACGGGGGCGAGCGCGCTTGCGATGATGCTCGCCGCGTGTTCACCAGCCGGGGCATCGAAGAAGCTGACGCCGGCGAAAGACGTGTCCGACAGCAACAAGAACATGACCTGGGCGAACTGGCAGGCGTACCTCGACCAGAACGACAGCGGTAAATACCCAACCCTGCAGGCGTTCGAAAAGAAGACAGGCATATCGGTGAAGTACGACGTCGCCGTTGACGACAACAACACGTACTACGCCAAGGTCAAGGACCAGCTCGCGCTCGGGAAAGACATCGGTGCGGACACGGTCTGCTTGACCGACTGGATGGTCGCGCGACTGATCAGGCTCGATTACGTGCAGACGTTCGGCAAAGACGCCATCCCGAACAAGAAGAACCTCTCACCGGCGCTCCAGGATCCCGACTTCGACCCAGGGCGCACGAAGTCGCTTCCGTGGCAGAGCGGCTACGCAGGGATCTGTTGGAACAAAAAGGCAGTACCAGGCGGGCTCAAGAACGTCAGCGACCTGTGGGATCCGTCGCTCAAAGGCAAGATCGGTGTTCTGAGCGAGATGAGAGACACGATGGGGCTCATTCTGCTCGATCAGGACGTCGACATCTCCAAGAAGTTCACCGACGATCAGTACAACACCGCGATCGATCTCATCACCAAGCAGGTTTCTGACGGTCAGATTCGCAACATCAAGGGCAACTCCTATCTCAACGATCTCAAGAGCGGAGATACTCTGGCCGCGATCTGCTGGTCTGGTGACATCACACAACTCAACGCAGAGGCAGGTGACAACTGGGAGTTCGTCCTCCCGGAAAAGGGCGGAACGCTCTGGAGCGACAACTTCGTCATCCCGATGGGTTCGTCGCGCAAGGCGAATGCCGAGAAACTGATCAACTACTACTACGAGCCGGAAGTGGCTGCAGAAGTGGCGGCCTGGGTGAACTACATCACCCCCGTCGTCGGCGCGAAAGAGGCCGCGGTCAAGATCGATCCCGAGCTTGCGGACAACCAGTTGATCTTCCCGGATGCTGAAACGCTGTCGAAAGCGCATATCTTCCGAACGCTTACACCGGCCGAAGAACAGAAGTACCAAACGGCGTTCCAAAAAGTGATTCTGGGCGCCTGATGGCCAGGGGAGTGTTCGCCGAGGCCGGCGCCGACCTGCGCCTCGAGTCCATCAGCAAGAGATTCCCGGGGTTCACCGCCATCGAACGGCTCGACCTCACCATTCCGGCTGGATCCTTCTTCGCGCTTCTCGGCCCGTCCGGCTGCGGTAAGACCACAACGCTGCGACTGGTCGCAGGACTCGAAGAGCCGACGACCGGCCAGATCCTGATCGGCGGCAAGGACGTGACGCGCACGAAATCCTTCCAGCGTCCGGTGAACACCGTCTTCCAGAGCTATGCGCTGTTCCCACATATGACCGTGCTCGAGAATGTCGCGTTCGGGCTGCGCAGACGCAGAATCTCCGATCCAGTCGGCAAGGCGCACGAAGCACTCAGGCTCGTCGAACTCGACCACCTCGCCGCGCGCCGCCCCGGACAGCTCTCGGGTGGACAGCAACAGCGCGTTGCTCTGGCGCGCGCCGTCGTCAACCGGCCCGCTTTGCTGCTCCTCGACGAGCCGCTCGGCGCACTCGACCTCAAGCTGCGCCGGCAGATGCAGATCGAGTTGAAGTCGATCCAAACCGAGGTCGGCCTCACATTCGTGCACGTTACGCACGATCAAGAAGAGGCCATGACGATGGCAGACACGGTCGCCGTGATGAACAAGGGGTCGATCGAACAGATGGGAACCCCTGAGGAGCTTTACGAGTTGCCGGCCACCGTATTCGTCGCGAACTTCCTCGGCCAATCGAACCTTTTCGTCGCACCCGTTCGGTCCGATGACGGCACCACCATCACGGTCGAACTCGCCGGCCGCAGGGTCTCGATCCCGAAGAAACGCGCCCAACGGCACACCGGTGAGGTCACCGTTGGAGTTCGCCCCGAGAAGATGCTGCTGCACAGCACAGAGGTGTCGGTCGCAGGCAAGAACGTGATCGGGCCGGGCCGCGTGATCGACGTATCGTTCAGCGGGGTGAGCACGCAGTATCTTGTCGAGGTTGCTGGCATCGGAGTGATCGTGGTGTTCGCACAGAACATGGCCTTCGGCCCAGTCGTCGGGCTCGGCGACGCCGTCTGGGTGTCGTGGAACCCTGAGCACACGTTCGTTTTGGCGGACAAGCCTGAAGAGCAGGAACGATTCGCAGACGACACCGACACGTCAGCGCTCGCAGCGCAAACCAGGGAACGGCTGATCACGGAGCTTGAGGAGGCCTGAGGTGGCCTTTGCCGCATTCTCGACGGCGACCCCAACTCAACAGGAGGTCGCGCCGAAACGCAAGAGCGTCATTGCACTCGTGCTGCTCTTGCCAGGCATCCTGTACCTGGTGCTGTTCTTCCTGGTGCCGCTGGTCTCACTTGTGATCACGTCGTTCGAAACCCAGGTGGATGTCGGCATATATGCGTACGCCTTCAACTGGCAGAATTACGTCGACTCCATCGCCGAGTATTGGCCGCAGATCATCCGCTCGTTCGTATACGCAATCATCGCCACTGTGTGTGCGTTGCTGATCAGCTATCCGCTCGCGTACTTCATCGGGGTGAAGGTTCGCCGTTGGCCCTTGCTGCAGAACCTCATGGTGACTCTCGTGATCGCACCGTTCTTCATCAGCTTTCTGCTCAGGACGTTGGCGTGGAAGCAGATGCTCTCGGATGATTCATTCATCACGAGCTCTCTGAAGGCATTGTCGATCCTGCCGCCCGATGCTCACCTGACCGGCACGGCGTTCTCGGTGGTATTCGGCCTGACGTATAACTTCATCCCGTTCATGACATTGCCGTTGTACACGACGCTGGAGCGGCTGGACACACGGTATCTCGAAGCCGGCAGCGATCTGTATGCGAATGCGTGGACGACATTCCGCAAGGTGACCATCCCACTGTCGATGCCCGGAATCGTCTCTGGGACCCTGCTCACCTTCATTCCGGCCGCCGGTGATTACATCAATGCGTCGCAGGACTTCCTCGGTGGCGCCGACACCTCGATGATCGGCAACGTGATCGAGAGCAACTTCCTCGTGCTGCAGAACTATCCGACCGCCGCCGCCATGTCGATCGTTCTGATGGTTGTGATCCTGGGCCTTGTCGGCTTCTACGTGAAGCGCTCTGGAACGGAGGACCTGCTGTGAAGGGTTTTCGTTTCAAGGGACTCGGCCTCGCCGCGTACTCGGTGCTTGCGCTCGCCTTCCTGCTGATCCCCATCGTCTACACGTTCGTCTTCTCATTCAACGATGCCCTCAAGAACAACATCGCCTGGCGCGGATTCACGTTGAACAACTGGACGAACGTGTGCTCTGCGCAGGGCATCTGCGAGGCGTTCGGTGCCAGCCTCATCATCGGCATCGTGTCGACCGTTGTCGCAACGGCGCTCGGCACTGCCATTGCGATCGCGCTCGTTCGCTACCGGTTCCGCGGCCGGACACCGACCAACCTGCTGCTGTTCCTGCCGATGGCGACTCCTGAGGTCGTTCTTGGCGCGGGGCTCGCGTCCCAGTTCCTCAGCTTGGGCGTCAACAAGGGCTTCATGACGATCATGATCGCGCACGTGATGTTCTGCATCAGCTTTGTGGTTGTCACCGTGAAGGCCCGTGTTTCGAGCCTTGATCCTGCGCTGGAAGAAGCCGGCCGCGACCTGTACGGATCACCCATCGCCGTGTTCTGGCGGGTCACGTTCCCGCTCTTGTTGCCCGGGATCCTCGCAGCTGCCCTGCTGTCGTTCTCGCTCAGCTTCGACGACTTCATCATCACGAACTTCAACGCGGGTGCTGTCACCACGTTCCCGATGTTCATTTACATCGCGGCATCCCGCGGCATCCCAGCGCAGGCGAATGTCGTCGCATCCGCGGTGTTTCTGTTGGCGATTCTGATCGTGCTGATCACGCAAATCTCGTCAGCCGCGCGTCAAAGGCGGCTTGCGCGCATCCGATAGCCCCTATTCCAATCCCGTTTCAGCGTTTCTGCCCACTTCAAGTGGGCAGAAACGCTGAAACGGGATTGGAATGCGGCGAGGCGGTCAGCGCAGGACGGCGTCGACGTCGCGCACGATGGCGGTGATCAGATCGTCCGAGTTGGTGTGGTGGATGAGTGGAGCCGACTGCCCAGCCCACAGCGAGGTCAGATCGGGGTTCGCTTGTGCGGCTGCTGCCCGCTTGATCTGTCCAGTCAACCAGTTTTGAACAGGGAAAGGGGCGTGCCGCACGTTCGCGAGCTCGCGGCTCATCCGGTTCGGGATGCCGCGGGCAAGCCGTCCGCTGAAGGCGCGAGTGAGCACGGTCTCCGCTGCGTGTGCGCTCCACAGCTCCGCTCGATGTGGCGGGTTCGCTGCTGACTCGTCACAAGCGAGGAACGCCGTCCCGATCTGCGCGGCCGAAGCGCCGAGCGCGAGCACCGCGGCAACACCACGGCCATCCGCGACACCACCTGCAGCGATGACCGGCACCCGCACCGCGTCGACGACGCGCGGAACAAGCGAGATCGTGCCGACCAACGATTCTTCAGCCGCCCGAAGGAAGGCAACACGATGCCCGGCCGCCTCGAATCCGGTCGCGACGACCGCATCGACGCCCGCTGCATCCAGCGCGACTGCCTCATCGACGGTAGTGGCCGTTCCGATGACGAGGATGCCGGCTTCGCGGCAGCGTTCGAGGAGCTCGGCGGATGGCACGCCGTAAACGAAGCTCAACACTTTCGGCTTCGCGGCGATCGCTGCGTCGATCTGCTCTGCGAACGAAACGAGATAGCTGTCTGGGCGTTCTGGCAGGGGAAGATCGAGTTCGTCGAAATACGGCGCGAGTGTCTGCACATACGCGTCGAACTCGGCCTGGCCTGGCAGCTGGTTTTGCGCCTCGTCCATGGGTAACCACAGATTGAGCGCGAACGGTCGATCCGTGAGCGCACGGATCTCGGCGGCGACGGCCGTGATCCTCTTCGCAGTCAAACCGTACAGGCCGTATGAGCCGAGCCCTCCCGCGTTGCTGACGGACGAGACCAGTTCGACGGAAGACGCGCCGCCGAATGGGCCGAGAACGATCGGCAGGTCGATGCCGAGCATCTCAGTCAGCGTGTTTTTGGCCCATGTGCCCGTCATGTCGCTCTCCTCACACCGTCACGCGGATGCCACCCACGGGCAGTCCGCCGCCAAGCACGGCGAGCCCGAGCTTGGCAGAAAGTCGCTGCACTGCGTCCGTCTCGATCGCGTCCGCCTGTGCGAGAAGGGTCAACGCGACGGCGCTCGCGGCGCGCAGGTTGCCGTCAAGCACTTTCAGTGCGACGGTCGTGCCGTTCGGTGCAGCCATCACCATGACGCCCTCTGCACCGCCTTTGGCGAATACGCCGAGCTCGTCGATGACGATCGTGTTGGCGCGGCCGGGTCCATCGATGGCCCAACCGTTCTCGAGCACGGCACGGCGCAGTGCTGCTGCATTGCGGTACAGCGCGAACGGCGAGCTTTCCGATGCGGTTGCGATGCGGTGGATGCCACGCGCGAGCCCTGCAAGCGTGATCGCGTGGATCGGCGCGCCGCATCCGTCCGTCGCCGTTGCCTGAATCTTCTCGCCGGTCAGGCGCTCGACGACATCGCGAATCTGCAACTGAAGCGGATGCTGCTTGTCGAGATATGTGTCGGTCGGCCAGCCGTTCTTCACACACGCGAGCAGCATTGCTGCGTGCTTGCCTGAGCAGTTCATCGTGATGGAAGACGCGTGAGTTCCTTCGCGCACGAGCGCGTCACGGGCAGCCGTGTCGAGCGGCCAGTCCGCAGGGCACTGCAGCGCGCCTTCGTTCAGGCCGGCGTCTGCGAGCATCGAGCGCACGACATCGGCGTGTGCAGGCGTTCCTGCGTGGCTGGCGCTCGCGAGCACCATCGATGCACCGGCAAGCGAAACGCCGCTTGTCAGCACTGCGACGGCCTGGAACGGCTTCAACGATGAACGCGGGAAGATCGGCGCGTCCGGGTTTCCGATCGAGCGCAGGACCGCGCCGTCCGGACCGAGCGCGATCGCCGAACCTGCGTGGCGCGACTCGATGAACCCGCCGCGCTCGACGACTGCGAGCTCGGCGGCCTCGTCCACGGTGAACGTCTGCGACGCTGTCACAGTGCGGACAGCGCCTCGTCGATGACGCTCAGCGCGTCGGCAAGCAGCGTGTCGCTCACGGCCAGTGATGGCAGGAATCGCAGCACATTACCGAAGGTTCCCGCGTTGAGAAGCAGCACACCGTTCTGCGCCGCGTGCGCCACGATCGCGTTCACCGCATCAGGGTTCGGCACTTTCGTCGTGGTCGCTGTGCCAGGCTGCACGAGCTCGATGGCGATCATCGCGCCGATCCCGCGCACATCGCCGATCACGTCGTAGCGGGACTGCAGTTCGGTCAGCGCCGGCTTCAACACCGATTCGATTCGCGCGGCCTCCGCAAGCAGATTGTGTGCTTCGATCTGCTCGAACACGGCAACAGCGGCGGCAGCAGACACGGGGTTACCGCCGAAGGTCCCGCCGAGACCGCCCGGCTGCGCAGCATCCATGATCTCGGCGCGACCGGTGACCCCTGCCAACGGCAGGCCGCCCGCGATGCCCTTGGCACTCAACACCAGGTCGGGCACGAGACCGAAGTGCTCGCTGGCGAAATAAGCGCCGGTACGAGCCATGCCGCTTTGAATCTCATCTGCGATGAACACGACACCGTTAGCGGTGCACCACTGCTGCAATGCGTCGAGGTAGCCGTCTGCAGGCACGATGAAGCCGCCCTCGCCCTGAATCGGCTCTGCGACGACACAGGCGAGGTCGGATGCTCCGACGACCTTCTCGAGGTATGCGATGGTGCGTGCGGCCGCATCCGGGCCGTTCAGGCCGTCGCGGAACGGATATGAGTTCGGTGCGTGATAGACGTCGCCGGCGAACGGGCCGAAGCCTGTTGCGTACGGCGCGGCTTTGTAGTTCATCGCCATGGTCAGGTTCGTGCGCCCGTGGTACGCGTGATCGAGCACAGCCACGGCCCGGCGACCCGTGTACTTGCGGGCGATCTTCACGCCGTTCTCGACAGCCTCAGCGCCCGAGTTCACCAACACCGTCTTTTTGGCATGGTCGCCTGGGGTGTGCTCGGCGAGCAGTTCGGCCACCCGTACGTACTCTTCGTACGGCGTGATGGTGAACAGCGTGTGGATGACGTCCTGCAACTGCGCGGCCGCGGCTGCCACGACGGATGCGTCAGTGTGCCCGACAGTTGTGACGCCGATTCCCGCCCCCATATCGACGAATTGGTTGCCATCGACATCGACCAGGATCGCGCCGTTCGCCCTGGCGATGTAGACGGGGAGCGCCGAGGAAACGCCCGTCGGCACCGCTGCAATACGGCGAGCGTGCATGGCCTGGGAAGCCGGGCCGGGGATGGCTGTGACAACACGTCGCTCCTGCGGCACCGTGTATGTGGCGGGAGTAGCGGAGGCGAGCGTATCGGTCATGGTCGAAAGTTTATCGGTCGGGGCTCGGCGATTTCTTGACAGAATGAGTCGAAAGCGCACGGAAAAGTCGGGAGTCACGCATGAATCTGGAGCACCACTACGCGGTCGAGGTGGAGTGGACGGGCAACCGGGGCACCGGCACGAGTGGCTACAAAGACTACGGGCGCGACCATGTCCTGCGAACAGAGGGCGCTGCACAGATCGAAGGCTCCAGCGACCGCGTGTTCTTCGGAGACCCAGACAGGTGGAACCCGGAAGAGCTGCTCGTCGGAGCGCTTAGCCAGTGCCACATGCTCAGTTATCTGCACGTCGCATCCAGTCACGGCATCGTCGTCGTCGCATATTCCGACGCAGCGGAAGGCACCATGCAGCAGACGGCGGATGGCGGGGGACACTTCACGTCGGTGACGCTGCGGCCGCGTGTGACCATCTTGGATCCCGCACAGCGGGAGCTTGCGACTTTCCTGCACCATGAGGCCTCAGAGAAGTGCTTCATCGCCGCCTCGGTGAACTTCCCGGTGCGACACGAGCCGCAGGTGTACACGCGGGCCTGAGTCCCGATCTCCGGCGCTGGCGCGGAATCCGTTCGCCGTTCGTCGCGCGTCGACTATCTCAACGAATATTCGTCATAGCCGCTCTTGATGCATCACGGCGCGCTTGATCCGCTCGACACGACCGGATGGTGGAACCTCGTTGTACACACCGGCCACCTCTTGGCCGCTGCAGCGCTGAATCGCCGACATGATCTGATCTGTCGCGAGGCGTCTGGCCTTACCCGAGCCGGCCATGCCGTACCCGGAGACGTCGATGGGTTCGCCGAACACGACGGTGACCCGGTGGAAGCGTGGCATGATCTTGCCGGCTGGCTGCAACTGATCCGTTCCGATCAGGCCGACGGGCACGACAGGCGCGCCCGTTGTCAGGGCGAGCCAGGCGACGCCGGTCCGACCCTTGTATAGCCTGCCATCCTGAGACCGTGTGCCCTCCGGATACAACGCGAACGCGCTGCCGGTGTCGAGGATGCGCTTGCTCTGGTCGAGCGCTTCTTGCGCCGCCTGTCCCGCACCACGCGAAACGCCGACGGCGCCGATCGAGGTGAAGAACGCCTTCTGAATGCGGCCTTTGATTCCATGACCCTCGAAATAGTGCGATTTGGCCAGGAACTGCACGCGGCGCGGCGCCGTCACAGGGATGACGATGCTGTCGATGAACGCCAGGTGATTGCTGGCGAGGATGACTGGGCCGGATTTGGGAACGTTCTTGCGGCCGATGACCTTCGGCCGATACAGGGTGCGAGCAAGGGTGGACAAAACGATCCGACCGAACAGGTAGACAAAGCCAGGGCGCGGTATGTCGTTAGCGCCCTCGGGCTCCGAAACGTCGGTCGAGATGCCGGCGTCGTCGTCGTGTTTTGCCATCTTTCCGAGGATAGCCGCCGGTATATTCCGCTGACGACATGCGCAGAATCGAATCCCATTCAGGGAATAGACACCTGCGTCGGGTCGTAACTGCAACCGATTCCGCCCTCGTACACCAGGCATCCGCCCCACCAATCGGGCATGCGAACGGTCGTTGGATCGCCGAACCACTCGGTGTAGATACGCGAGAAGTTGAGGTTCCCGTACGTCGAGCACGCGGTGGGTGGCGCCGCAGGTTCGGCGACGGTGTCTGCGTTCGGCTGGTATGGCGTGTAGTTGTACAGGTCAGCGGTCGCTTGGTTGCGGATGGTGATGACGGATGATCCGCACGCCGCGTTCGGGCTGTACTGCACTCGCACGCGGCCAACGCGGTAGCGCCAGTCATCCGACGCGCCGTATTCCCGGAACTGCCATGCCGCGTTGTAGACCTGATTGAAGAACCCGAAGTACTTCGTGTCGCACGCAGCGGTATCCGGGCACGCGTAACCGGTTGCGCGCTGATAGCCGTACGCACTCGGCCTGGTCACAAGCGACTGCTCTTTCTGCAGCAGCGTCAAAAGCACCTTCGGGCTGATCATGCATGCGTGCGCCACCTTGGCGATGATGCGACTCGCGGGCTCGTCGGGCTGACCGGTATAGCGCTCACAGTGGGCGAACTGGGCTGGCTGCGTGGTTGTGGTCTCTCGGTAGTCAGCCAAACAGGGCACGTCGTCCTTCGGCGCGCATTTGCGCGCGTCTAAGAAGGTCTGGATCTGGTGCTGGGACATCGCTTGACCGTTGAAGAAGCTGTCATCGCTGATGATGTAGCCAGGATTGAAATCGCGTTCGGCAGCAGATGCCGTCTGCGGCATGAACACGACAACGATGGTCGCGATCGCGACGATCGCGGCGATCCGCACGAACGACGAGCGCGGTCCGTTCGCGTCTAACGTGGATCGCTTCGGCATGCGTCGAGACTAGCGAGCGCAGCTGTCGAGAAACCTGGATGCGACGGATGTGCGTACGCCCGCAATGGCGGAAGCAACGTCGCTTGTCTGCTGACAGCAGAATCGCGCATCCGGATTTCGCCGCGCTGGGCGGATAGCCTGGAACAACGGAGCAAGCGGCGCTCGCCGCCGCGAAGGGAGAGCGACGATGTTGCTGAGACATGCGATCGGGTCGGCGCTGCGCAGGCTGCGGCTGCAGCGCGGGATGACGTTGCGCCAATTGTCCGAGAGTTCACGCGTGTCGCTGCCATACCTGTCCGAGGTGGAACGGGGTCGCAAGGAGGTCTCAAGCGAGATCCTGCTGACGATCTGCGTCGTGCTCGGTCTGTCGATCTCCGATCTGCTGCGCGAGACGGATGTCGAATTTGCTCGCGCGGAGCGTCCCGTGCTCGACATCAGGAGCAAGATACACGAGCATTCCTTCGACGGCGCGACGATCGACGAGCTCAGCAGTGTTCGCCACGACAGCGCCGCGGGTGAGACGCTGCTTCTTGCCGCCTGACCCGGCAGGTCAGTTCAGGCGCTCGAGTGCTTGCTCGATGACGGTTGCCGCATCGTCGATCAGCTCGTCGCTGATCACAACCGGGGGGAGCAGTCTGAGCACGCTGTCCCAGCTGCCCGCGTCAAGGGGGATGACACCGTTGCTCGTCGCGTGCGAGATGACTGCCTTCAGTGCTTGTGGGTTCGGCTTCTTCGTTCCCGGCTGCACGAGCTCGACGCCGAACATGGCCCCCTTTCCACGCACGTCGCCGACCACCGCGTAGCGCTGCGTCCAGTCGCCGATGCGCGCGCGCAACGTCGCTTCAACACGCTTCGCCTCGGCGAGCAGACCTTCGGACTCGATCACGTCGAACACGGCGAGCGCCGCGGCTGTTGACACCGGGTTGCCACCGAACGTTCCGCCGATGCCGCCGGGCTGCACCGCATCCATGATCTCGGCACGGCCGGTGACGGCGGCCAACGGCAAGCCGCCTGCGATGCCCTTTGCCGTAAGCACGATGTCCGGAACGACGCCGTGGTGTTCGATCGAATACCAGGTTCCGGTGCGACCCATGCCCGCCTGGATCTCATCGGCGACGAAGACGATTCCGTTCTGCGCGCAGAACTCGCTCATGCGCCGGAAGTAGCCATCTGCCGGGATCACGATGCCACCGTCGCCCTGGATGGGCTCGACGAAGAACGCTGCAACCTCTTCGGCGCCGATGTGGGTCGTGATGTAGTCGATGGTTCGCTCTGCGGCTTCCTCGCCTGAAAGGCCGTCGCGGAACGGGTAGCTCACAGGAACGCTGAACAGGTCACCGGGGAACGGGCCCATCCCCGCACGCTCCGGCCACGGCCGGTATGTCATCGCCATGGTCAAGTTTGTGCGGCCGTG
>Ga0164242_10003365_pt1 | contig 18294 bp, 41 predicted proteins | sample OricomgcompostMG_FD_108783 | JGI IMG/M metagenome (GOLD analysis project Ga0164242, IMG submission 108783) | Miracle-Growth compost microbial communities from Emeryville, California, USA - Original compost - Miracle growth compost (MG) ... | reverse complement strand
CATTCTGAAGTTGCAGTCACTGCAATTTTCGATGGTGGGGGTCCATGTTCGAATGTCGAGCGGTCGTGTTCGAACGGTGATGTTCGAGTGATGACATCAGGCTCGGCACTCTGACCGGTCATCAGTGCACCATCGTTAGGTACTGAGACCGGTCACCGGTCGATCAGGACCGGTCGCATGGTCACTGTAGGACCGGTCTCAGGTCGCATGGTGACCGGTTGCATGGTCATCAGTGACCGGTCAGCAGTCGCGATCGGTGGTCACTCGCTCGCCACACGTCGTCGCGTCATCGTCACGCTGGCAAAAGACCGGTTGGCTGTGCCTTGCGCCACTGCTGATAGTGGCGACCACAGTAACCTCGTGAACCATCAGGCCTTGTGCATCCGTCAACCTTGCACGTGCCGGTGCTTGCCATGAGCACGCGCTTCTCGGGATCGCCGTTGCGCACCCATCGCTTGTAGTGCATCGAACACCAACCGCGTTGTCTTGATGCACGCTCACAACCACCTACGGAGCATGTGACTGCGACCACTTCCGGGTGCCTGTCTGCGTCGTAGCGACGATGGCACGGAACACACCGCGGAACGTAGTGGTTGGCGTCGAGGCTGTACGGCATGCCGACGCTGCCGCGCTCATTGCTCACGAGTTCGTCGTCGTCGCCGTAGTCGTATGACCACTCTTCGGCAACTCCATCGCAGTCGGTGCATTCATACTGTTTGGCATTGCCTCGGTCCCTGCGAACACGAGCATGCGCGGCGCTGTATTCACAAACGTCATAGCGCAGATGCTTGCGGTGAATCTTACCGTTGCCGCACGACTTCGTTGTGCCGGCGTTCAGATCACCAGTCAGCACCGTCTTGATTACGCCGCAATCGCATCGCACGACCCAGCTGCGCCCATCTACACGAGAAACGCATACGAGGTTGCCGAAGCGCTTGCCAGTCAGATCCATTCGCTTGCGCTCGATAACGGCGGTTGGCGAGCCATACCGCCAGTTGCGCATGTAGTGGCTGTAGCAAAGTCCGGTTGTCGGGCGCTTTACGGGATTGTCGCAACCATCCACGGAACAGACGGCACTCATTTGCGCGACTCCAATTAGATCGGTGATAATCCAATTCCTTGCGGCTCGCGATTCCCGGCCTGCCGATTACATGCAAGGTGGCAAGGTTTATGATTTGACCTCAGCCACGTAAGTTGTGGGTATTTCGACCGTGACTTTACGTGCTGCACACTAAGGCTATCATCGGTACCGCGGATCGAATAGTTTATGGGCTGACCGCAGATCACGCATGGTGCGTTGATCTTGCCGTATGTTGCGCGGACCCATTCGAGTGCGTCGTGTGCGCGTTTGCCTGACCATTCGGGTATGTCGATGCCGTCGATGCTTGGCATGACAACCTCCACGGTTAGCGCAGTGAGGTGATGAGCGGCGGACGCTGGCGGAACTTGAACACCCGCGCGTTGTCGCTTGCTCGCGTCTCTATGGCAACGTCCACGTTGTCGTATGTCGCCGCATTACTGACTTTGCTGATGATGCCAGCGAATCGCTTCACATCGGATGCGACGAGATCGGCCGTGGTGATCGTGATGACTTCGACCGGCTCACGCTGAACGATCTGCATTCCCGCCCCTCACTTGAACAGTCGCCAGCTCACCCCGTGCCCGAGTCGGACCGTGACGCGTGCGCGACTGTTGACGGTTACTGGTCCGAGTCGCGTTGATGTTGAGACGCCGGACTTGGAGAAGTTCAGCCACAGGTTCGGTGCGATCTTGCGGCGACTGCGGAACAGAATGCCCATGACGTGATTATGCGCTCAGCCAGTGACGAAAGCGCTTCCGGATCGGTTGCGATCGCCAATACTGCTTGACGTCGTCGCGAACGCGCTGATTCTCGCGCTCGATCGATGCAGCGCTGACGAGGCGCAGCGAAAGATGATCGAAGCCGCGCTCGATGCTTGTCACGACGAACTCGCGACCGCCGACAATGTATGACTCACCGGGATTCACGTTCATCTTGGGAAGCATCGTCAGTCCACCTTGATGCCGAGCCGTTCGAGGAACGGTACGGCCTTGTCTTCGTACATGGGCAGCACGGACGTCCATGCGGTTTCGGCTTGTTCAACGGTGATGTGCGTTTCGGGTTTGCCGAGACGGTCAGCGATGCGCACGAGTTGGTGTTCAATGCCTGCGAGGAGATCCAACTGCATGCGCGTTGCGAGCGGGAGTTGCTCAAACTCGCGTTCGCGTTCGTCGTCAGTCATGCCGCACCCACCGGTTTGAAGTCAGCTTCAACGGGTTGCGTCTGACAGAAACCGCATTTGATCTTCGTGTCTTCAAGCCAGTTCGTGCGAGCCCAATCACACGAGTAGGTGTGGCATCCGCACGTCTTCACCGCGAACCAGGCTGCTTCGTGCGCCGGCTTGTGTTTGCAGCGGAACATTTCGCATTTCGGTGGTTCGAACGAGTCGAGATCCTCGAGCACCGATTCGTCAATGTCGACGTCGATCACGGTCATGACGAGCTCGCGTCCGTTGTGCCCGGATCTGTTGAAGCTGGCGGTGTTGGTGTGATTGTCGTGCCGGCAACGCTGTTGAGCACGTTGATCACGTCAGCGGTTTGGACTGTCGCCGTAGCAGTTGCGCGCAAGTTCATCGTCGTACTGCCGGTGATACCGACGAGCGTCAGGCTGGATGAGTCGATAGTCGCAGCGTCCCAGTCGGGCACAAGCGCGATGAGAGCCGCGCCGAGTCCTGGTGCGTCGAAAGTGATCGGCATTGTCAGTTCCGTTCGTCAACGATGAGGCACAGCGCGTCTTCCCGACCCGACATGACGAGTGCAACGAACCTGTGGTGGCCGTCTAGTAACTCGAATCCGTGCTTGCGCGGCTTCATGATCAGCACACCCAAGTCGTCGCTGTCGTTCTCGGCAAGCAACGCGACGTAGTGGCGCAGTCGTTCCGGGTATCGTTGCTGATGCTCGAACACGCGGATCTTCTCGAGCCGAACACGTCGCAGGGCGAGTTTCGCGTCGCGTTTGATCATGACCAGGCTGCCGGCCACCAACCGAACGACTTCCACACTGGTTCGTAGCTAGCGGGGTAGACAGCGCCTGGTAGGCGTCCGTCGCGGAATATCTGGATGCCCGCATGCCGGTAGCACTGGTCAGCGAGCTCCGCGCACTGGACTTGTCGTGCGTCGGATAGGCGCTTCTCGATGAGAGCCCAAACCCAGTCCGTTTGCGGCCAGTTCTTGAACAGCAGCGCGAGCCCGATGATGAGGTCATCGAAGTATGCGTACGGTTTCCCGATCTGCGCGTTCGCGTGTGAGACGATCGCGTACCGGTTACGTGCTGTAAGCGGGAAATCGGACCAGATGATGGTCGGGTAGGCTTTGTCGCCTTCTTCACGTTCGCGGACACCGTTCGGTTCGGCACCAACGTAGCTGTGATCGGTGACTGCGATGACGCAGTGGTATGCACGCGAACCCGTCACCCATTCGATCATGTGCGTGAAGTTCTTCGACCGGATCGCGGCGACGAGTTCCTTGATGAACAGGAACGGTTTGATCGGTGCCGGCGCATACGCCTTATCCGTATCAATCGCGAGACCGATTTGGCCGACTTGGAGAGTCATTCGCAGCCCTCGCAACCGGTCAGAGATGCCGGGTCAACATATGGGTCGAACGGCACGTCGTAATGCGTGCACCAATCGCACGCAGACGGGCACGAGCAATCCGTTTGGTCGCACTGATGGCGGCACTTGCAGCTCATAGCAGCGCCTCGAGACGCCTCGCCGTGTCAACGTTGCTGTCAAATTTCCCGCAGTAGACGATGTTGGGGTTCCATGTTGGAACTGGCGAGATGGGAGCAACCGGGCTCGGAACGCCGATGCTGACCGGGACCTCGACGGTTCCGATTTCGCGCCATTCGCCGTTGATTTTCACCGCGACGGGAAGCGTGATGATCGTGCTGCCGCGTGCCATAACGTTCTCCACATACAGGAAAGGCCCCACGCTTGATGCGTAGGGCCTTCCAGAGTTTGACTTGATTTACAACGGCGACGAGAGTCGTCATTGACGGCGATAACGGAGACCGCAGTCGGCGTTATCGGCTCAGAGCACGGTCAGCGATTGCAGGTCGAAACCGTCGTCGGTCACGTCGAACAGCAGCAGTCCGGGGTCTGAGTCGTCGCCCGCAGTGTTGCGGAACCAGTCAGACCCATTATCGAGCGTCGGCGCTTGCAACCACCACTTGGAGCGACCCGTGTATGGGTTGCGGCCCGAAGGCAGAACGCTCAGGTGATGATAATGACCTGTGAGCAGAACGTCAGCGGAACCGACCGGTTGACCGCCGTGTTGCTGGCCGGCCCACCATTTGATAGCACCGCCTGGCGAGAACTGGTTGCCGTGCACAAGCCCGATACGAGTTCCGCGCACGTTCACAACGTTCGCTTCGTCGTATTCGGGTGCGAACACCCAAGCGGCATCAATTCCGGCGGCTCGAGCGTGCTTCTCAACCTGCTTGTGAACGAACACGCCGAAATCGTCGGATGCGCGCCCTAGGTTCTGTTTCCCTTGACGCCACGCACCGTGATTGCTTGGCACCGTGGCGACGGTGACGGGCCCGAAGCGTGCTGCGAGCTCGACGAACTTGTAAATCTCCGTCGCCGCAAGATCAAGCTGCTGCGTGAGGCTCAGGTCGTTCGTGAACATCGGGTTGCCGCCCGACTGGAAGTTCTCGATCAAGTCGCCGACGTCGGGCAGGAAGACTTCTTCCGGTTTCCGGCGCTTCAACTCGACGGTCAGCTTGTCGCGTTTCTCAGCGAGACGGTCAACCAGTTCGGGTGTGCCGCCGCGTGACGCCGTTTTGCCCGCTTGCACATCCGCGATCACCGGAACGCACGTGCGCGGCGCTGGAACCGTATTGAACGGTCGCGCCGGCCGCTTTGACGCAGCCGCGTACAGGGCCGGAAGGTCGATGCTGTCACGCTTCGACTGGACACCGAAGAAATAGCTTGTGAGCCAGGTTCCGTCGGGTCGTTCCTTGCGCCACTGGTTGACTTTTCCGACGATCTCGACGAGTTCCGGGTCGTACCCGAACTTGGTGAGAACGTCGGTGAAGTCGGTGAGTGCAGCGCCAGCGATCGGGCCGGTGACAACCTCGCCGTGTTCGCCGTCCCATGTTGAACGGGCTTGCCATTCTGCGGGGACAACGACGGAGCGGTCAACGAACGTCATTGGCTCGACGCCACGTCAGGATCGCCTTTTCGGACACCTTGAACGGGATGCTCTGCTCTTCGAGTTCTTCGTTGATGTCCACGCGCAGACCGGAGGCGCCGATGGCGCGGTTCGTGAGCATGGAGGTCAGCGCGTCGCGTTCCGTGTCGGTGAGTGCTGCGAGCACTGTGTCGACGGTCACGTATGCGGGCTGCCGCGCCGCTTGGGCGCGTTCCTGGAAACTCATGACCCAGCCTTCCGTTGCGCAGCGATCCACTGCCGGTTGTTTTGGTCTTCGACGCGGTCTGCGTCTTCGCATTCGGACGCTGCGAGTGCGCTCGAGTATTGGGCGTCACACCATCCGCACGTGTAGCTCATTGCGCAACCCAAACGTCGAGCGCGGTTTGTGTGACGTGTTCGCTCATCTGACCCCAGTGAACGAGGCACAGGTCAACGGTTCCGGTGCTGAAGTAAGCGCGAACTTTCGCGTGTCTGCCGCAGCCGGAGTCGCAGCGATCGGCCTCTGTCAGCACTTCGGTTGGGGGCATTGACGGTTCTGGGTCGCCTGCGTGGAGTGGTTCTCCGTGCTTCTGTCCGGGTTGTCCGTGGACTTCTGCGGGCATGAGTTTCGGCTTTCTTGACAACGCCAGCCACGACATGCTGGCGATGAACGCGAGCACGAGTAGTGGTGCAACCATTCCGGCCATGGGTGGCCTTTCGGGTTGAACGGTTTACTGTTGGGCGCCGTCGCAGAAAGGCGGCAACGAGTTGGGTCGGTGCGGCAGTTTCGTCGCGGTCGCTCGCTGCGATCCCCATTGAGACGGACGTGAACCGTCACGGCGACTTGCGCGCACCTTCGATTTCCGGCTCGATCGACCGCCAGTTGTTTCGGGTGATCAGCCCGCTTACCCCATGACTGGCCTGGGACCCCGACCGGAACGGTCAGGGTGGGTATCCGAGAGCTTTGATTCGATTCACTGGCAGAGCCCTTGGGTCAGACTGCTCAGCTCGCTTACTTCCACCGGGCAGACACGAGCGAACTGCGATCCGGCTACATAGGGTCCCGCGAGTCTTACCCGTCTGCCAGGACGTGTGACAGCTCGCGGGTGATCGGCCTTGGTACGGGCTATTTCCGATCTGGTTTAGTTCCTCGCCACTGGCATGGCGTCCCGATTGTGGAACTCGCGGGTCACGATCCCGCATAACGCGCCACAACGCTTCCGGGGTCGGACCTAATGTGGCGCGACTCGACCAAATCGAGTCCCAGTGGCAGTCGATCCGCTCACTGCCGGGAGTTCTTATTCAGTTTGACGGCTACGATGCCGGGTTGCCGACCAGAAGCGGGCAACAAAAAATCCGGCTCACCGCCAGAGGGCATGATGAATCGGATTGCCTCTAGTATGACATGGTTGTAATTCCCGTCGCAACATCTTGTGCGGGATATTTTGTTCGACCGCTAGGTGTTGAGGTCGAGTAGTTTCCGTAGTTCGGTTTTGGATGCGATGCCGTCGTGTTCGTTCATGAACGCTACCATGCCTTCGACGCCGTACCAGTGCTCATCACAGGAGAGCGCGCGACATGTAACCGTTTGCTTGGTGAGGTTGATTTCGACGGCGAACTGTTCGACGGTTCCGGCCGGCCCTTGCACTTGGATGCGTTTCGTTCCGCATCTCGGGCACGGTAGCGGCCATTCGAGTTTCTTGTCGGGGTTGAACTTGTCCTCGATCCACTTCGCCCAAGTGTCCAACTGTCTGATGTGGTCGTGGAGTACCTCGTCGGCGACGTTCTGCGCGTCGTAGAGCGTCTGGAATTGTTCGGCCCACGTCCGGATAGACCCTGCGAGTTCTGAACGCCTGAAGGCCGTGTGCGCGTTGAGGCACCATTCGCGTACCCGATCGATGATCTGCGCGTGAACCTCGAGCGCGTCAACGTCGATGATGAGCCCGATTTCCGACGACCCCGGACCGCGACCACCACCAGCACCATTCACGAGCAGCTCGAGCAGCGATTCGTGCTTGATGACGGTCCAACGAGAAACCCCGCCGATCAACTGTTCAGTTGGGATCAGGCGGGGCTCAATGAGAGACGCGACGGATTCGGATAATTCGGTCATGCGCGCTCCTTTGTGTCGGGGAACAGTCGAACGATGTTGTGGTGAATCCACGAGAGCGTCGGGCTTGAACGAACCATGCGGCGGCGGTGCTCCCACTTGACCATCTCGATAGCGGCATCCCGCTTAGCCCGAATCTCGTCATGGGTCGGATCGCGGAACTCGTCATTGGTCATTTGTCCTCCAATAGCGCGGTCAGTCGTTTCACTTCTGCGCGCGCTTCATCGGCTTTACGCATCCACCGACGCGACACCTCGCACTGCGCCCGGTAAGCGTCATGCATTACGCGAAGCCAGAAATCAGCGTCCCGGTACATCTGCGTCCTCCCAAGCGGTGGTGAGCGTGAACTTGTGCTCGCGGCGGTGCGTGTCTTTGAAGAAGTCGATGTCTCGGTGTTCTTCCCGCACGTCGAACAGGTCAAGGACCGCGCGGGCGTCACGGATGTTCAACTCATCCGGCCCGTCGTTGCAGCCGCACTGAACCTTGTGCATCGCCTCAGCGACCGCTTCCACGAGTGCTTCCGGGTGGGTCATGCGGTCGCTCTGCTCAGTCGCCATTGGTGTTGCCCTCCTGCTCGATGAGTTGACGCCCTCGCTCGGACAGTTCCGCCGTGTAGTACCGGTATCCATGTCCGTAGTTGAACGTCGCCAGGCCAGCGTCACGCAGGCGATGAAGCATCAGGCCACCGTGTCTCCCAGAGGCGTCAGGCCCAAGACCCCACGGGCCGTTTCCCCGACGCCAGTTCTTATCGCGCCCCCAGAACTCGACGGCGAACCCAGACGGGCTGATGCCGCCCTTCGGTGCCTTTGCGAGCACACGGCACGCTTCGATCATGCGTGGTGTGATCTTCGGCTTGCTCACTGTTCGCCTGCTTCCGTCTCGTGTGCGTCGTCGGTGCGGGGACGCGAAGCGCGAGCGCGAAGCAGTTCGGCCGAGCCTTCAACAATCTCTTCGCCCTCGGCGGTATCGGGGGCCCAGTGGCGCTCGATTTCTTCCGCCGCGTCGAGTAGCGCCTGCTTGCGGATACGCGCGTCACGCTCAGCCAGAACAACGGACGGGACAGCGTTGCGGTCAGCGTTGCGCCAGGACTCGACGGCCTCGACCAGATCGAGCGAGCCAATCTCCGTCGACGTGAAGCGGTCCAACGCGCGGAACAGAGCCTCGTCGTACTGGCCGTTTCGCTCGATCACGGCGGCGAGAGCATCACGCTCAGCCTCAGCCTTCCCGGCGCGGCTACGCGTGAACTCAATAGTGTCGGCGGCGAGAGCGATCGTCTCATCAAGCTCGTTGTCCGACATCTCGGCAGGGAACGTGCGCAGAGCGTCGACGAGTCCATCGATGTCCGGTTTCAAGCCTCGTCGATTCGCTTCGGCTTCGGCGCGCGCCTCGGCTCGCACAGACTCAAGGTCGGTTTCGCGAATGAGCCGCGTTCGCCTCGTTGCCGTGTCCCAGTCCAGCCGCGTCGCGTCCGGTAGGTAGACGTCCCCCCACTCGTAGACATACGCGACCTTCGTCAGCGCATCGCCCATCGTGACGATCTCCCACCAAGGCGGACAGAAGCTCTGAGCGTTGATCCAGTCCAGCACCTCGCGGCGAGTGTCAGCTTCGGGCGCAAGACGAGTGAACGGGGCATATGCCGCCGCATATTCGGCGTCGAACCATGCATCCTCAACGACCTTCATCCAGCGGCCACTCTCGCCAAGGAGCCACACGTTCTTTATGGCGCTCAGGTAGTAACCCGGTTCGGTCGGCAGCGGTTCGGGCTTCGGCTTCACGTCCGTGATGGTCCACCCGTCGAGTAGAAGCCAATTGATGAACCGCCAGTGGTTCGGCTCGTCGTGCGTCCACATCTGGATCGACTCGATGCCGCCCGGAGTGAGCAGCACTTCCCGCACGAGCCTGTCGTCGCCCTTCACGAGCGTGATCGTGTCGCCTGCTCGGTACTGCTGGCCCTCGTGAGCCTTCGTGACAGTCACTCGGTTGCCTCCTTCGACTCGATTTCGAGCGGTGCCGCGACGCTCGCCGGCTCAACACCCAACTGCTGCGCCTTGTTCACCACGAACGCTTCAATGTCGGCTCGCGCCCGCTGGACCACATTCTCCGCATGCTCAGTCAGTGACGACGCCGCAAACTGAAGGTTTGCGCCAGCATTCTCGACTGCTGCGCGAAGCGCGCGCAGGTTTGCCACCGTCTTGTGCGCCTCATACTCGGCCAAAGCGTCGGCGATCTTGGCGAACGTCTTATCTGCTGCGTCACGAACCTCACGCATCGACTCGGCCAGACGTGGCTGGAACGGGAGACCAGGGATCTGCTTGTCCTCAGCCGTCCACCGCAACGTCGCGGGGGTGCCATCACCCGTGTTCATGGACGAAACGAACGACGCCCACTGAGCCTCGCTCAGCTCGACCTCTATCAGTTCGCCACGGGAGTGAATCCAGTCGTGGTTCAGGTCGCGCTTCCGCTCGGCGCGCTTGATGCGAACAATGATCGAATGCTGGTGCCGAATGTCGGAATCGAACAGCGTCGTACCGGGTGCCGAGTTCTGCACGCGGCTCGCGCCGATCAGAGCAAACGCCGGGTGCGTCTCGTTTCCGCGCTCATCCTCGCTCGGGGATTCAATGTTTCTCATTCGCTGTCCTCGCTTTCAAGTTCCGTCTCAGCATCCGGGCACGAATACGTCCACGAATCAGAACGGCGAATCGGCATCAGCCACCCAATCGTTGCCCGGCGACGTCGCAGGCTCGTGCTCAACAACCTGCGGACTGTTCAAGCTCACGTTGAAATACGTCTTGCCGTTCTTCTCCGCCTTCCTCCACGACAGCCAGCCCTTGACCGCGACCCGGTCACCCTGACTGACCGTGATCTGATCCGTCCACACGGTCACGTAATCCGGGTACTTCGCGTCCTCACGCAACTTCACCTCAACCGTGAACCTGCCCGAATCGACACGACCAACCGTCCCCGAAACCTGGCTGTAAACGCCGTCTTTGATGCTCATTCGCTTTTCTCCCTACGAGGCGCGCGCCACCCGTTGCGGCGCGCCTGCCTCAGTTCGTGTTCCAGTTGTTCAAGATGCGTCGGCGGTGGCGGAAGAATGCCCGTCACCGCGTCAGCGATGAGATCCGCGACCTTCACGTTCCGGGTGTCAGCCATCGACGCGAGCCGACCCCACACGCGATCCGGTAACTCGAGCGTCACTTTCACTGCCGCATCCCCGACGTCGGCTCGAACCCCGCCGCGACGAGTTGCTCATCGTAGGCGTGCACCTCACGCGCGAACGCAACCGGGTCACTCCACACCGCACACATCGCGTCGAAGTTGTTCGGTTTCGGCGCCGCGTGGTTGTCAGCTCCGGGGATCGGCGCGTGCTTCTCCACGCGTTCGTGTTCGGCTTTGACGATGCGGATAATGTGCGCCGGCATCAGATACTCGGCACTGTTCCGCGAATGCGTCTCAAGAGCGCGAATGCACTCTCCGAGCTCGTACCTGTCTAGGAGCGACTGCCAGTGCAGGATCACGGACTCGTCAACCTGCCTGTTGTCGAGCAGTGTGACGCGTTGCAGGAAACGCGCCGTCTCGTGAATGTTCATTCGAGTTCCTTCACCTGCTGCGCTTCGAGGCGTCTCGCGGCTTCCTCGATCGCGTTGAGCTTCTGCATGGGCGTCGGCTTCGACGTGGGAGCCTGCGAGCCGCCGCGTTGTTGCGCGAACTCGGCTTGCTTGCGCAACCAGTTCGTGAATCCCGCGTTCCAGTTCTTCAGCCGACGATGTTTCGATTCGGCGGATTGCCTGAAGCGTTGGTATTCGCGTTTCACGTCGAGGTGCAGTGATGCGGCCTTGTCGATGTGGGTTTGGTTGGGGCGCCAGTCGGGTGGGATCAGCGAACCGTCCGACGCTGACGCGTCGGACAAAGGTTCTTCTATCTCGTTAGAGATAGGGACGGGACGGGACGGGACGGGACTCGTGGACTCCATGCGTGACTCCTCGCGTGAGTCACGGTGAGAGTCACGCTGAGTGTCACTGCGTGACATTCGGGCTTTGCGTTGGCGTTCCTTCCACGCATCACGCTTCGTCTGAACCTCGTCACGCGTCGGCTGATACTCCGCCCAATCGTGGAAACAGAACCCGTCAGAAGCCCTGTCCCACAACCCCGCTGACACGAGTTCCGCCGCTATTTCAGGCGTCGAACCGAGCAGTGCGAGCACTTGCCTCTTCACGAGCCCGTCGGTCAGGTGATGCGCGCAATACGATCCCGCACGCGTCCACAGCCACCCAGCTTCGGGTGACAGTTCGATCACTTTCTCGTGCGACCAGAACGCGTCATCGACCTTGAACCATGGCACTAAGTCACCTCCGTTCTGCTCATAAGTTCGAGCGCGTGGTACGCCTGCTGCGGTACGACGCCATTGCCGAGCGCCTTGAGTTGCTCCGTGCGCTTGAGGCCGATAGCTGGGTCGGTTACCCATCCCTCGGGGAGGCCCATCATCCACTCGACGAAACGCGGCGAGAGACGCTGTGCGCCCTTTACGGATGCTTCCGTGGGTGCGGGTGCTACTCGTCCCAAAGCGTGTTCCCATCGGCGAATCGCGGGTTCGTACGGGCCCCAAGCGACTCGCGCACCGTCGCCTCCGTTAGCGTCCGGTTCGATGGCGAGTTTCCGCCCGATGCTTGCGAGTCCATCGCGGTCGGTGTCGGTAGCAGCTGGCCGCCCGTCGAGAGCAGGCCGTTCTCCGCGATGATCGCGAGGTCCGTCACCTGTTGCCTGCCCGGTTTCTTCCGCAGATGCACTTGCGGACTGTTGCCCGACGGCTGAGCCACTGGTGTCGGCAGCAGGTGCTCCACCTCGTCCGCGAGCGTCGGCCCGTGACCGCCCTCCTTCCGCTTGTCGGGATGCTGCGAGCCGCCGTTCACCGCGAGCTGCGACGTCGGAGTCTTGAGCAACGACGAAGACGCGGAAACGGCTGTGTGGGGCGCCAACGTCGGAAGCGCGAACGCCAACCCACCTCGAGTCATACCCGAGGTCGGAAAGGTCTCCGAGAACACGGCCGAGAGCTCGAAGAGCTGGTCGGGTTGGGCCGTAGTCTCCCAGCAGTCCCGGTTCGGATTCCACTTCGCTAGTGGCATAGGCGGAGTAGGCGCCACGTACGTTCTCCCAGATCACATAGGCGGGTCGGATGGTGGCGACGGCTTCGCGCATCTGCACCCACAGGTTGGATCGTGTGCCTTCGGTCATTCCTTTGCGCTTGCCGGCGGGGGAAAGGTCTTGGCATGGTGTTCCGCCAGCGATGATGTCGACGGGTTCGACCGCAGACCACTCGATCTTCGTCATGTCGCCGTGGTTCGGAACGTTCGGCCAGTGCGCGGCGAGGACTTTGGATGGTGCGGCCTCGAACTCGCAGAACCACCTCGTTTCTGCATCGAAGAACTGCTCTACGGCGCAGTCAAAGCCGCCGTATCCGCTGCACAGCGAACCAATGGTCAGCCGTGTCATGCGGTGTTCCTGCGCAGCATTCGTCGCCGTTCGCCGCGTGTGAGGCCACCGAAGACGCCGAATTCTTCCCGCAACCCGTGTTGGAGGCATTGCGCTTGGACGGGGCATTCGCGGCAGATTCGTTTGGCTTGACGTGACGTTCCGCGTTTGTCCGCGAACCACATGTCGGGGTCCATGTCCGTGCATGCGGCGTCGGTCATCCACGCTTCGGGTTGTCCGGGGTCGAGTGGGAGCGGCGCGTAGTCATCGTCGCTCATGCTGCGTCAACCCAAAGTTCGCGTTCGTCGCGTGTGAGGACGGATCGGCAGTCGGCGCAGAGCGGGTTGCGGCCTTGGTGTGTGATGCCGCAGCGTGGGCAGTCGTGGGATGCGCTGATCTGCCGCGTTCCCACGCACGCTTATCAGCAGGATTCTTATACGGCATTAGTTGAAGTCCGCTTCGTTTGCGCCGCCTTCCAAGAGGCGGCAGAGGGTTTCGACGTCCATGAGGACGTACTGCTTCATGGGGTCGGTGACGGCGCGGCGTTTGATGATGACGACACCGATCGGTGCGTCATCGTTCGCGGCCTCGATCTCGGCTTCTCGTAACCATTCGGAGGCTTTGATGACGCCGCCGTAGTCTTTGGTTTCGATGACCACCCGACCGCCGAGCACAGTCCGAACGCCCGCAATGTCGCCGCGATCGTTAGCGCCGGTTTTCACGCGCCTGTCGATGTAGTCATTGCGCAGTCGTTTGCGTAGTCCGTCAGCCGTCGTGCGTTCGAACCTCGAGCCGGCCGATCTCGCAGAGGCGCGGTTCCTAGCCACGTCCGCCTACGATCTGTGCGAGTTCTCGGTCGAGGTCGCGTCGTTCTTTGCGGCGGTCGAGGTATCGGCCGAGGAGCATGAACGTGGCGATGGCGATTGCGCATGCGACGTCGACGGCACCGAAGCATGCGAGGACGTACAGGATGATGTACACCGGAGTGGTCATGATTGTGCGGCTTTCGCTTCGTTGAATGCCGCTGTGAGTGCGGCCATGATGTTCGCGGGTGCGCCGGCTGCTTTCGCTTCGTGGCCGAGCTTGTTGAGTTCCGCGACGTTGCCGCGCTTCTGCTCGAGCTCTGCCAGCCAGTCGCGTTGAGGTGCGGCGGCCGGGAGTGGCTGCACGGTGAACGTGCGTCGCTTGCCGCGTGTGGCCGTGAGGGCGACGGTGAGCGGCTTGTCGATGTGGCTCATGTGGGAGATTTCGATGCCGCCGACTTTTTCGGACCCGAACTTGATGTCAGGGTTGCGGTAGAGAGTCAGCCGGCGTCCCGCGTAGTTCGCTGCTTCCGGACCCCACGCGCTGACCATGACCCTGCGCATCGACTTCGAGGGCCGGTATGCGCGTCCGGGGTATTCGACCAACTGCACATCGACGGGCTGTTCCGCATTGCCACGGGTGACCTCGCGGATAGTGACGGTCACCGGCCCCGCGATCAGGTCATCTGCATTGAGCTGGTCCGACTTCGGGACGATGGTTTCGGAGAGGTTCACTGGTTGTCCCCTTCCTGGTTCAGGCCGTTTAGGAACGTGATTTCGGGGAGCGTGAGGGCCTGCGGCCACGAGTCCCACGCCAGCGACGTCTCGCCGTACGGCGGATCGGTAACGATCGCGTCGAACGGCTTCCCAGGGAACTCGAAGTCGCGAAAGTCGCCGTTGTACAGGGTGATCGCGTCGTCTTGGTAGTAGGGCTTCATGCAATCTCGATTTCTGCTTCGGCCTCTTCGTGCTTCCACGCGAGCCACGAGGGCGGGTCGATGGTTTGCACGTCGAGTGGATAGCCGGGCCATTCGCCTGTTGCTACGCATTCGGCGTAGATTTCGCGAGCTCGGCGCGCGTCTGCTGCGCCGATTTCGTTGAAGTGGTCGGACAGCCTGTGGACGCCGACTAAGTACGGCGCAGCGGTTTCGACTACGACGAAAGCCATCTCGGTGTCGTCTCCGAGCGTTTCAAGGTAGTGCGCCGACTGAATGTGATATCCGTATGCAGCGACGCTCCTTGCAAAACCTTCCGCGTTAGCCTTTGCTGACGTGGTTTTGAGGTCTACCGCGATGCGCTGTTTATCGGTCTGGTCTGGCAGGTAGTCAAACCGTGCGCGCATGTCGACGCCCGTTTCGGGGTCTTTCGAGAACACGGACACTTCGGGGTGTCCACCTTCGAGCAGTTTCCGCGCAGTCGGGTGCGTGAGTACGGCTTCGGTCATGGCGCGGACCTGTACGAGGTCCTTGCTGAGCATCGGAATCTTCCCCGCTGCGCGCACTTCGTCGCGCTGTCGTTGCGCTTCCTTGGATCGCCAGTCGTCCCAGAACAGTTCGACAACACCCCATCCGGTTCCGAGCACTTGCGCGTGTACTGCTGATCCCAAATCGAACGCGTCACGGTGTTTCTGCGGGTGTTCGCGGAACCACTTGTATGTGGCTGGCGATTCAAGGATGCGCCCCGCTTCCGTGGACGACAGCTCGGGGCGTGCGTGGTACTCGGCCTCGGGCATCGTAAAGTCGATGCTCATCGTCCGTCCTTGTCGGTGATTGCTTTGGCTGTTGCGCCGGCGAAGATGAATGCGAGGGCGATGATGCCGAAGACGTCGGCGAAGTACGAGAAGCCGGCGAGTCCGAGACCCGTGAGCAGCAACGTTGTGTCGGTTGTCATGTCCAGTCCTTTTCGTCTGTTTCGTTGTGTCGGCCGCAGCAGGGGCATCGCCATTGGGCGTTCATGCCGTTGATGCGGTCTTCGGGGTCGATTACGGCGTCTGTGCATCCGTGCCAGCCGCAGTCCTCGTCACCGCATTCGGCGTAAATGAACACGTCGCGCACGAACACGCCGCTAGTCATCGGTGATGGCTTCCTCGAGCGATTTCCGGACCCCGTATTCGTCCTCAATGGCGATTTCGCAGCTCGGGTGACGTAGCAGGAACCGTCGTGCGTTGCGGTCGAAATACTCGTCGGCATCCCACGGTGTTGCGGCCTCAACGGGGCGTTTCTTCGCCAGGTTGACCGCGTGCTTGTATGCCGCGTCTCCGGTGTGCTGGGTGAATTCTTCGTCGGAGAACAATTCGGGGTCATGGTCCGTGCAGACGAAGTACCAGTAGGTGCTCATCAGTCGGCCCAGATGTAGCCGGGGTCGTTCGCGACGAGCCACGCGCGCGCCTTCATCCAACGGTCGGTGTGGTACTTGCCGAGCGTGTGTGTGTAGGACATGCGCGTGTAGAAGCTGTCGATGCCCCGGTAGGTTTCGAGCTTGTGCTTCGTCTTGTTACTCAACGTCGAGCCACCGTTTCGTTTCGTTGAACACGTCGCGGAAGTAGTCGGGGTCCGGGCGTGAGGGAAGGAATTGTTGCGGCGTGATCGGAGTCACGAGCGCGAGTCGTCGTCGTTCGCAGACGCCGCAGGGCAGCAGGTGGTGATGCCGAAAGCACGTCGCGATGAGCTCGCCCATTAGTCTTCGAGCCCTAATGCGGCGAGCACTTCGAGTCGCCCAATGTCGGTGGGTACTGCTTCGTAGACGACGCAGATGCACGCTGCGACAACGTGCACGTCAAGCGGGGGCAGATCCTCAACCGCCAAAGCCGTGTCGATCACTTGTTGCTCGGCTCTTCGGTCGTGAGGTCGTAGCCGCCGAAGTCATTCGCGACCAACCATGCGCGAGGCCCTTCGCCCTTGTAGTCACTGTGAAGCGGAATCACGGGCGGCAGGGTGAGACGCAGTCCATCGCCGAAATCGGGAAGGTTGGACAGGTCGTCACCCGCTATTTCGAGGGCTCGCATGAACACGAGCGCGTCGCTGACTTGAGAGTTGATAAGCCTCACAGCAGGCTCCGTTTCGTTTCGAGCAGTGCCGCGTATTCGCGTGCGCTGCGACAGTCCCTGTACTGAGCGAGGCCCCGGAGCTTCATGGTGATCTCCGAGGCCTCTCGTTTGCGTTCCCACTGTTCGCGGGTCATGCGGGCAACCACACGCGCGCGTCGTTGCTGTTTCTGCTTGCGTTTGACGGAGCGGCGACGTTCTGCCTGCTCATGCGCGCTAAGACGGTTCATTCGCGTGCACCTTGGTACGCTTCGAGCTTGTGACCGGCGATGAGCATGTGCCGCAGCGCTTCAACACGGATCAGTGATGCGCGAAGGATCGGCTCCCATGCGCCCGTGTTGTCGTACAGCACAACGGTTTCGCCTGCCTTGACCTCGTAGTGCCAGGTGCGGTGCCGACCGCGCCCGGTGGACCACACGTGGGCGTGGACGATGCGCGAGTCAACTCGGTTCATTGGACTGCAGCCCGTCGATCCAGCCGGCGCGGTAGGCGCGGGATTCTGGTGTGCGCATCGGTATGGCGTGCGCGCCGTCGTCGTGCCCGATCAGGTACGTTTCGAGGTCCGCGATGAATCGGGCTGCGAGCGCCGGGAACGCAGGATGCATCATCATTCATCGACCGCCTGCGCTTCGACGAGAGACGCCGGCATGTCGTCCGGGTGGTCAAGAATCGGTTCAGCGACATCCGCGTTCAAGGCAGCGACGCGCTGATTGATGTCGTCGAGCTCGCCGCGTCCGAGGGTCAGTGTGGTGCCGTTCTCGAACTGGATGACAAAGCCGCCCGTGATGCCGCGGCGAACGTTCCTGACGGCGGCGTAGTCGGAGACCACGTAAACAGCCATTGATTCCTCCTTTGATGGGGGGGTGGGCGCGCAGGTGTTGGCTTCCGACCGACCGAAACACGCTCTTCCTCTCCCGCTACAAGCCGGGAGCAGCTAGAGAATGAATAGGTACCTGCACGCCTCGTGGGCCTCGCGGACTCGAACCGCGACGTATGCCATCAGCCCTTATTGCTTCAGACGGGACGACCGTTCACGTCGACTTCGCGGAGGACGCGACCCGACTTGGCCTTGATCTTCGGCGTCGAATAGAGGTCGTTCCCGGCGATCACCGAGCACGCGTCGGCGGGGATCGCAACCTCAAGGAACCGGGTCGCGCTCGGGTAGTAGTCGAGCGCCTGATGCGGTGCGGGGGAGAAGTGCAGCCCGTTGCCGCAGAAATCACCCGGAGCCCACACCGGATCGGTGACCATCTCACCGATCGGGTACGCGAACCCGCGACTCGACTCCAACTCGTCGTTGACGGCCTTGTACACGATCAACTCGCCAGCTTCGACCTTCACGCCGTGGTAGTCGGCCCAACCCTGAACGGTGGTGTTGTCGATCTCGGTCACGTCGACGACGACACCGCCCTCGACCTTCACTGAGGCGGAGAACAGGTGCACGGCGGTGAACTTCGACGCCGTGACCGTGCTGGAGTCGTACGCCGTGACCGTGCTGGAGCCGTACGCCGTGACCGTGCTGGAGCCGTACGCCCTGACCGTGCTGGAGTCGTACGCCCTGACCGTGCTGGAGCCGGACGCCGTGACCGTGCTGGAGCCGGACGCCGTGACCGTGCTGGAGCCGGACGCCGTGACCGTGCTGGAGCCGGACGCCGT
>Ga0164242_10003364_pt1 | contig 18294 bp, 15 predicted proteins | sample OricomgcompostMG_FD_108783 | JGI IMG/M metagenome (GOLD analysis project Ga0164242, IMG submission 108783) | Miracle-Growth compost microbial communities from Emeryville, California, USA - Original compost - Miracle growth compost (MG) ... | reverse complement strand
GAGCCTGAGACGGCGTACTTCACTTTGCCGCCCATCGCGGCCCTGAGCTTGCCGTACACGAGCGCGTTGTACAAGGCGAACCGTAGTTTCAAACCGAATGGAACGGTTCCGGACTCCTGAGCCTGTGAGTATGCAACGGCCGTATCTGCGGCTTTGCGGAATATCGCACCGCGTCCAGCGCTCTCTGCTTTCTGTTCGGCCGAGTTGTACACCTTCTCGAAGACGCGGGGCACCGCGAGCAGGAACGTCGGCTTGAATGACGCGAGAGCCGGCAGTAGCTGCCTCGTGTCGGGTTGATGGCCGACCCGTACGCCGGCGTGCACGCAGAGCACGGTGATGAACCGCGCGAAAACATGCGCCGTTGTGATGAAGAGCAGCGTTGATGCGCCATTCGGATCCTGCACGACCTCGTTCAGCGCAACGGCCGAGTTACGAGAGAGCTCCACGAAGTTCGCGTGGGTGAGCACGCATCCCTTTGGCCGACCGGTCGAACCCGACGTGTAGATCAGAGTCGCGATGTCCTCGGCTTTCGCCAGATTGCGCCGACGCTCCACTTCGGCATCGTCAATAGAGATGCCGCCGGCCGCGAGCTTGTCCAGATCGCCGAGATCGATCTGCCACACGTTTTGGATGAGCGGCAGGTCGGCGTGCACCTCGTCGAACCGGGAGAAATGATCCGGGGTCTCGACGATGATGGCGCACGCGCCGGAGTCGTTGAGGTTCCACTGGATCTGCGAAGGTGAACTGGTTTCATACACGGGAACGAGGATGGCTCCTGCGAACCAGGTCGCGAAGTCGATGAGCGTCCACTCGTATCTCGTGCGGCACATCAGTCCGAGCTTGTCTCCTGGCTGGATTCCGGCGGCGATCAGTCCTTTCGCAAGCGCACGGACCTGTGCGAGGAACTCGGAGCTTGTTACGTCAGTCCATTGATCGCCGCTTTGAATCGAGAAGAGCGCGCCGTCTGGTGTCGCAGCCGCCCGCTCGATCAGAAGGTCGGTCACGTTGGCATCCGGATCCGCTGTAACGAGGGCGGGTACATCGAACTGGTCCACGGTAACTCCTTTGATACCGGTGCGGCACGGTGGCAAACGCCGGTAGTGCAGCGTATGTCGAGCCAAATAGTCTTCGGCTTACTGGTTAACTACACTCTAGATGGTGCGCCTGCGAGGATCGTCAAGACGCAGCGTCGCCGCAGGAATCCGGATCAGGAAGGCATACAACCGTGCACGCGATCGGGATTGACATCGGCGGAACGAAGATCGCCGGAGCCCTCGTCGACGAGTTCGGCGCGATTGTGCGAGAGGATCGCGAACCGACACCGGTGGGGGCGAACCAGGCGAACGACATTGCTGATGTCGTCGTCGAGATGATCGGCCGGCTCTCGGACGGGGCAGAGCCGATTGCCGCGGGAGTCGCAGCGGCGGGCTTCATCGACGCAGCGCAGTCAACCGTGTATTACGCGCCCAATATCGCCTGGCGCAATGAACCGTTCCGCGAACGGCTCGAACCGCGTGTCGATATGCCCGTGATCATCGAGAACGATGCGAACGCCGCAGGCTGGGCCGAGTTTCGCTTCGGTGCAGGGCGTCTGGTCAGCGACATGGTCATGTTGACCATTGGAACAGGCGTCGGTGGCGCCATCGTCAGCGAAGATCGCCTGTTCAGGGGCGGGTTCGGCACAGGTGCGGAACTCGGACACCTTCGCGTGGTGCCGGGCGGCCTTCCGTGCGGATGCGGCGCTCACGGATGCATCGAACAGTACGGTTCTGGGCGCGCGTTGCAGCGCATGGCGAACGAGCTGGCGGATGCAGGCGGCATCGGCCAGGCGCTGGCCGAGGTTCGTGCTCGAAAGGGCAGACTCAGCGGCAAAGCGATCGGAGAGCTGATCGCGGCAGACGACCCAGGGGCGCTTGCGGCTGTTCGTCAGCTTGGTGACTGGCTCGGCCAGGCCTGTGCGAGTCTCGGCGCGGTTCTCGACCCGCAGCTGTTCGTGTTCGGTGGCGGGGTCGCACAGGCGGGAGAAAGGCTTTTGGAGCCGATCAGGTCCGCGTTCCTCGAGAACCTCCCTGCGCGTGGATACCACCCTGAACCCGCCTTTGCCATCGCAGAACTCGAAAACGACGCAGGCGTTGTCGGCGCTGCCGATTTGGCGCGTCTGCACGCGGAGAATCGCTGAAGCGGCCGCGCGATGTTCTACTGGTTCATGAAGCACTTCATTGCAGGTCCGATCCTGAAGTCGATCTTCCGGCCATGGGTTGTCGGCGCGGAGAAGATCCCGAAAACGGGTGGCGTCATCCTGGCAAGCAACCATCTTTCGTTCATCGACTCCGTCTTCCTTCCCCTGCTGGTCGAACGCCAGGTGTCGTTCCTGGCGAAGAGTGAGTACTTCACAAAACGAGGTATCAAGGGCTGGTTCATTCGCACGTTCATGAGGGCGACCGGTCAACTACCAATCGACCGCTCTGGGGGCAAAGCGTCAGAAGCGTCGCTGAACACCGGCCTCGCGGTGCTGGCAAGGGGTGAGGTGCTCGGCATTTACCCTGAGGGAACACGCAGCCCTGACGCCAAGCTGTACCGAGGTCGCACGGGCGTTGCGCGGATGATCCTTGAAGGGCACGTTCCCGTCGTGCCGGTCGTGATGGTCGATACGCAGACCGTTATGCCGATCGGCACGAAGGTTCCTAAAGTACGTCGCGTCGGCGTTATCGTCGGTGATCCGCTCGACTTCAGCCGTTTTGAAGGCATGGAGGGTGACCGGTTCATTCTGCGCTCCATTACGGACGAGATCCTCTACAACTTGCACGCGCTCGGTGGCCAGGAGTACACGGATGTCTACGCGACGACGGTCAAGGACAGGCAAGCGAGCCTTTCGCGATAGGCTCGGATGTTGTGCAGCCCGTGCCCCATCTCACTGAACCAATAGTCGCAGCCGATGAGTCCGTGATCGCCGGTCTTGACCATTGGCGGACACTGCCGATCAAGCAGCAACCGTCGTGGCCTGACCCGGAGGCGGTGCGCGCAGCATCAGCAGAGATAGCAACCCTTCCGCCGCTCGTGTTCGCAGGCGAGGTCGATCAGCTGCGTTCGAGGCTCGCGCAAGCGGCGCGGGGAGAGGCGTTTCTGCTGCAGGGTGGCGATTGCGCAGAGACATTTGCGGGTGCGACCGCTGACCAGATCCGTAATCGCGTGAAAACAGTGCTCCAGATGGCGGTCGTACTCACATACGGTGCGTCCGTGCCCGTGATCAAGATGGGGCGGATGGCCGGACAGTTCGCCAAGCCGCGCTCCAGCGACACCGAAACGCGCGGCGATGTGACGTTGCCTGCGTACCGCGGTGACATCGTTAACGGCTATGACTTCACGCCGGAGTCGCGTGAGGCGGATCCGCGTCGGCTTGTGAAGGGCTATCACACGGCGGCGTCCACGCTGAACCTGATCCGCGCGTTCACTCAGGGCGGCTTCGCGGACCTTCGCGAGGTGCACAGCTGGAACCGCGGCTTCGCTGCCAACCCGGCCAATCAGCGCTATGAAGGTCTTGCGAAAGAGATCGACAGAGCGATCAAGTTCATGGAGGCGGCAGGGGCTGACTTCGATGAGCTGAAGCGGGTCGAGTTCTACGCCAGCCACGAGGGGCTGCTGATGGATTACGAGCGGCCGATGACCCGCATCGACTCACGAACGGGCACGCCGTACAACACGTCGGCGCACTTCATCTGGATCGGAGAGCGCACGCGCGAGCTTGACGGCGCGCACGTCGATTTCCTGTCTCGTGTTCGCAATCCGATCGGCGTGAAGCTCGGCCCATCGACATCCCGCGACGACATGATGAGACTCATCGACGCGCTGGATCCTGAGCGCGAACCCGGACGATTGACGTTTATCACCCGCATGGGCGCAGGGAAGATCCGGGATGCGCTCCCGCCGCTCCTCGACGCGATCAAGGCCAGCGACGAGTTGCCGCTGTGGGTTTCCGATCCGATGCACGGTAATGGACTGACAACCCCGAACGGATACAAGACCAGACGGTTCGATGACGTCGTCGACGAGGTGAAGGGCTTCTTCGAGGCTCACCGCGCCGCAGGGACGAACCCGGGCGGCATCCACGTTGAACTCACCGGAGACGATGTCACAGAGTGCCTGGGGGGATCTGAGCATATCGACGAGGCGACGCTCGCAACACGGTACGAGTCGCTCTGCGATCCCCGCCTCAATCACATGCAGTCGCTCGAGCTGGCGTTCCTTGTTGCGGAGGAACTCGGCGGCAAGCGCTGATTTCCGCTGGTTTCCAGACGCTCGCTGGTGTGCTGAGCGGTGCTGCTGGTTGAGGAGCAGCCGAGGTACGAGGCCGCGTCTCGAAACCAGCTTTGGCGGTCGCTGGTTTCGAGACGCTCGCTGGCGCTCGCTCCTCAACCAGCTGAACGGCTCGCGGTCGCTGGCTCGAAACCAGCCTGTAACGACGCCTAACCGCCGAACGGGTTCGCGAACGCGACCTTGACCGTCGAGCCTTTCGGAGCGGATACACCTGCGGCCGGATCCGTCGACTGCACGACAAAGAGTGTCGGTGCCCCATCTGCGATCGCAGGATAGTCGAGTTTGAACCCGGCCCCGCTGAGCGCCTTCTTCGCATCGGCCCAGGTCTTGCCGACGACATTCGGCACGTCGACGGGAGCTGGCCCTTTCGACGTGTTCAGCAGGATTGTGTCACCCTTGCGCACTGGGCCATCCGCGGCGGGAACCGCGTCGATCACGTGGCCGTTCGGCACGTCATCGCTAAACGATTCCGACCCAGCTGCCGACTTCAACCCGACGCCCGCCAGCGTGGCGCTTGCGTCGGCAACCGACTTCCCTGCAACATCTGGTACCGGCCCGAGAGACACGACAAGGTTGATCGCGAGTCCTTCGAAGTAACTGCCGCCCTGCGACAGATCACCTTTGTCGTCTGCTGCCTTGGCCGCAGAAATGACCGTGCCAGCGTCGACCTTTGCATTGAACTGCTTATCAATGGCTTTTCCGACCGTGGCGTGGGCCGCAGTGATCTTCTTCTCTGCATCCGCCTGTGACAAGCCCGCAAGCACCGGGATCGAGATCGGCTGCCTGCCCTGCGAGATGTGCAGTGTGACGGTGCTGCCTTTTTGCGCCTTCATCCCGCCGCGCGGGTCGGTCCCTGTGACAAGCCCAGCAGCAATCGTGCTGCTGAACACCTGGTCGGATTTCACCGTGAACCCGAGATCTTTCAATGCGCTGGTCGCGGCCGCCTGCGGCTTCGAGGCGAGATCGGGCACGGTCACCTGCGAGCCTGGACCCGCACCGAAGTACCAGCCGGTGCCGCCAGCTCCTGCCGCAAGCAGGATCACAAGAACAAAGACCCACCAGCCTCGACCGCGTCGTTTGCGCGCGGTTGTCGCCAGCGTTGCGACAGCATCCGTTGCGGAGGCCTCTGGCCGTACCCGCGCGGCTGGCGCAAGAATCTGCGTGTCACCTGTTGCGAAGCCCGCACCTGCTGCCGCAGGCAGCACCATGGTCGGTTCCAATCCGGCGGGTACTGGTGCGTCCGGCTGACGGTGGCGTTCGACCTCGAGCAGCCTATCGAGCATCGCCCGCGCGTCGCGCGGTCTGTCGTCTGGGTTGCGTGCCGTCGCCCACAACACGAGCTCGTCCAGCTCGACGGGCACTGCCGGGTTCTTCCTGCTCGGTGGTGGAACGGAGTCGTTGGCGTGTTGGTACGCGATTTGCATCGGCTGCTCGCCCTGGAACGGCTGCTCGCCCGTCAGCATTTCGTACATCATGATGCCAAGGGCATAGATATCGCTGCGGGCATCTGCAACACCGCGAGTGACCAGTTCGGGGGAGAGGTACGCGATCGTTCCCAGAAGAGCCTGACCAGTCGCGGTGTTGTTCGACGCTGCGCGAGCAAGGCCGAAATCGCTGATCTTGATTCGACCGTCGTCGGCCAACAGCACATTTTCGGGTTTCACATCGCGGTGCACAATGCCGGCCTTGTGTGCGGCAGCCAATCCACTCAGCACCGCCTCGATGATGTCAACGGTCTGCTCTGGTGTGAGTTTGCCGTAGTCGCCGAGCAATTCCCGTAGCGTGATACCAGGCAGATACTCCATGACGAGATACGCCATGTCTGAGTCCTGACCTTGATCAAAGACGTTCACAACGTTCGGATGCGCCAGCCTGGCGGCAGATCGTGCTTCCTGAACGAACCGACTCTTGAAGGTGCTGTCGTCGGCCAGGTGCCCGTGCATGATCTTGATGGCCACCCGGCGTTCTAGGCGAAGATCGGTGGCAAGGTACACCGTTGCCATGCCGCCGCGGGCAATCCGTGAGCGCACCTGATAACGGCCGTCGATCAGACGGCCGATCATCGGATCAGGCGCAGAAGTGCTCACCGTTCGAGTCTAAGGATCGAGGTGCTGTGAAGCTGGATAAAACACCGTGAACACCGCACGAGCAGTCGGTGAGATGTCCGCGCAAGCGCATCGTCATCCCAGTTCGGCAAGCCAGGCTCGTGCGGATGCTTCCCATCTGCCATACGAATCGGGGTACGCGGAAAGCTGCACGGCCTGGGCTGCCTGCGATACAGTCATCGACTCCCAACCGTGGATGTCGAGGAGTCCCTTCGTCAGCCCAGGGTGCGGATTCTGCGCGCCGCCGAAGAACGACCGGATAGCGGTCGGCGGATCCATGATCTGTTCAGGTGTTCCCCATCCTGTGCTTGGCCGCTGCTGGAAAAGCCCGAGTGAGTCGCGATCCCCATAGTTCACATTTCGCAGCCCCGATTCCTGCATTGCGGCAGCGAACGCGATGATGATTCCGTAATCGCTGACTCCTTCAGAACGACCGATCTGCAGGATGAGCTGAGCGTTCGCACGCATCTCGTCGGTCAATGGCGTGATGATCGCCGAGACGGGTGCGGCCGGAACAGGAGCAGGCGCCGCAGGTGGAGCAGGAGCGGGAGCAGGAGCAGACGCTGCTTGCACTGCCGCCGGTACTGAACCCGCGTCCGGCAACGCGACGGTCTGCCCTGGATAGATGACGCTCGAGCGATCGAGTCCGTTGGCAGAGAGCACCGTGTCTGTACTCAGACCGTGGGCCGCCGCGATGCCGCTGATCGTGTCGCCAGACACCACGACGTACCGCTGGATCGGATCCTGCGCAGCAGCCGGTGCCTGCGCAGGTACTGGGCCGGATGCGCCGTCGGTAAGTATCAGGCGCTGCCCAGGGAAGATCAGGCTCTTCCAGCTCAGCCCGTTGAGAGCGAGGATGCTTGCCGTCGACAATCCGAATCGCCCCGCGATGCCACTGACCGTGTCTCCTTCTGTGACCGTGTACGTCTGCGGCGCGGTCTCGGCCGAGCGCGGTTGCACGGCTCCGCGCTGCGGCCGCAGTTGCTGGTCGCTCTTCTGGCGGTCGATTCGCCGTGCGGGTGTTGCGGCGTTGGCAGGGGGCGCCAGACCGACCGACATGGCGATCGATGAAACGATCACAAGCGGAACAGTGGACAACAGTGCCCGAGCACGCCTGATCGGCGTGGCGGCCACAAGATGTCGAGGCTCGCGGGCCGCGGCATCCTTGTCGGCATCGTCGGGCTCGGTGAGCGGCGACATCCATTACCCCCGGTTGTTCAGCGGCTGGCCACGAGGTAGCCATCTGCGGCACACGCTGACACGAAAGGCAACTCGAGTCAAACACCTCGGCGCGTGTGCCCAGCTTTGGCGGCAAATATCGCAGCGTATTGGGTCACAGCACACCAGCGATTCGTGGCAGTCTTATTGACGTGGCTGATGTTGAAGTGACCGAGTCGAGTGCAGAACGCACCTGGCTGACCGTTCCCGACCTAGTCGAAATGCTGCACGTGAGTGTCGGCCGTGTGCACCGGCTGATCGAAGACCGCCACCTGTTGGCAACCAGGCGTGATGGCGTGCTCTCGATCCCCGCCGACTTCATCGTCGACGGTGAACCGATGACCGAGTTGCGGGGCACGCTGTTCGTGCTCGCAGACGCCGGCTTCACGGATGACGAGGCGATGGACTGGCTGTTGCAGCCGGAGGATGCGCTTGGCGCTGCCCCCATTGATGCCCTGCGCTCAGGACGCAAGGCCGAGGTGCGACGCATCGCACAGGCGCTCGGCTGATCAGGCGCTACGCGATCCGTTCGGTGACGGAACGAGTGAGCGTCCGAAGTTCACCGATAGCGTCTGCGTCAAGCGACGCTTCATCGAGCGCAGCATTTGCGCGGTCAACGTTGCGTGAGATGAGTCGTTCCACCTGTTCGACCGCACCGCTGGCTCGAATGGTTCTCTGCAGCATTTCGATTTGATCCTGCCTGAGCGCCGGATCGCCAAGCAATTCATTCACTGCATTCTTCGCCGACGACGGAAGCTGCTGCAGCGCGAGCGCGACGAGCACGGTGCGCTTGCCCTCGCGCAGGTCGTCGCCGCTCGGCTTGCCGGTCACCGCGCTATCGCCGAACACCCCGAGCAGGTCATCGCGAAGCTGATATGCGATTCCAAGCGGCAACCCGAACTCACCCAGGGTGTCCAATTGGCCGTCGCTGGCGCCCCCCAAGCTCGCGCCGATCAGAAGTGGGGCTTCTATGCTGTATTTGGCCGACTTGTAGACGATGACCTGTTGAGCGTTCGAGAGAAGGTCTGCCTCACTTCGGGTGTTCCAGGCGTTTTCCTCCAGAATGTCCAAGTATTGCCCAGCTGCCACTTCGGTACGCATCCGATTGAACTGCGCCCGCGTCGCCGTCACACGGTCGCTGTCCGGCAGGCGGCTCAGCGACTCATCGAGCAGTTCGTCACTCCAGCTCTGCAGCATGTCGCCGAGAAGGATGGCCGCTGATGTGCCGAACTGAGCGGCCGAGCCGGTGAAACCCGAGTTCTCGTGGAGCGCGGCGAACCTGGAGTGAGCAGACGGCGCACCTCGCCGCGTGTCTGAGCTATCGATAATGTCGTCGTGCACCAGCGCGGCAGCGTGGAAGAGTTCGAGCGCAGAAGCGACGCCGATCGTGGCGTCGAACTCGACCCCTTCTGCAGTCGAGTCCTGCGCAGTGGCGCTGCGCCAGCCCCAGTAGCAGAACTGCGCCCTGAAGCGCTTGCCTCCACTGAGAAACTGCCGGGAGAAATCCGTCAATGGCGCCAAATCGGCGCTGATCGAGGGGAAAATAGAAGTGCGTTGATCAAGAAAACGATCGATTCGGGCTTGAACCATCTCGACCAGTCGGTTGCTTTGCGCCACGCAGCTAGCCTAGCTGCGCAGACGAGACTAGAATCAGTAGTTACAACGCGTTGAACCCGAACAGAGGGGGAATGGGATGCCGCTTTCGGAGCACGAGCAGCGCCTCCTCGAAGAGATGGAGCGCAGTCTCTATCACAACGACGCCGACTTCGTTGCGAAGGTCGGCGGCCGTCGAGGGCGGCCGGCTTATCGGTCCATCGTTCTGGGAATTCTCATCACGGTTGTCGGAATCGCTTGCTTGATTGTCGGCGTGTTCCTACAAGCACCCATCGTCGGAATCATCGGGTTCGTGGTGATGCTTGCTGGTGTGCTTCTCGCCATTGCACCCCCGCGGCGTCGCGGGGTCGAGGCGGAGCTCCCGGTGGATGATGCAACTAACGCGGCTAAGTCGCGCGCCAATCAGCAAGGCTTCATGGACAAATTGAATGATAGGTGGGACAAGAGGCAGGATGGCAACGGTCAGTGATGCACGCTAGCTGACGGAGAACAGGCAGTCGGGTCGGTCGAAAGATCGGCCCTTTTTTTGCGCCCAAAATCAGCCGTGCTTGTGGCAAGCTCCTCCATTTTCCTCCACTCCTTGTTTCCCTTGGTTTTACTGGCTACAAAGACACACCGACCAGCGTTTTGCGGTGTAAATCATTGATTGGTGGATGGATGTGGAGTAAAGTGGAGTAGCACCATAACCTTGGCCGGAAGATGTGGGGGAGAGCCAGTGTTTCTTGGCACGTACGCCCCCAAGCTCGACGAAAAGGGCCGCATCATATTGCCGGCGAAATTTCGGGAGGAGCTCGCGTCGGGGATCGTGATGACGCGCGGCCAGGAGCACTGCGTGTACGTGTTCAGTCAGCGCGAATTCGAGTCGCTGCACGACAAGATCCGTCAGGCGCCGGTCACGAGCAAGCAGGCCCGCGATTATCTGCGTGTGTTCCTCTCCGGCGCAAGCGCTGAGACTCCGGACAAGCAGCACCGCGTGACCATCCCGCCGTCGCTGCGTACGTATGCGGGGCTCGAGCGCGAGCTCACCGTTATCGGTGCGGGCAGCCGGGCCGAGATCTGGGATGCCGAGGCATGGGACGCATACCTGGCTGAGCAGGAGACGACATTCGCAAATACCACGGAGGAGGTGATCCCTGGGCTGTTCTAGCTCCTGGCGCCTGACTCCCAGCCATTATCCGCCCTGACATCACTTCCCCGGTGGCAGGTCGAAATGGATGGGGATCAGGAACCAGGAGCATCGGGCCCGGCGCTGCTATGGCAACAAGCGACCTCCACACACCCGTACAGCTTGAGCGCACCATCGAGCTGCTGGCTCCCGCGATCGGCGGCGATGGTGCGGTGCTTGTGGATGCGACGCTCGGCCTTGGCGGGCATGCAGAGGCGTTCCTGACGCGGTTCCCTTCTTTGACAGTTGTCGGGCTAGACCGCGACCGTGAGGCCATCGCACTTGCAGGGGAGAGGCTGGCTCGATTCGGCCGACGGGTTCACCTCGTGCACACCGTCTTCGACGGCATCGATGACGCGCTACGTCGTCTGCGGATTGGCTCTGTGAACGGGGTTCTGTTCGACCTCGGTGTCTCCTCGCTTCAGCTGGATCGCGTTGATCGCGGCTTCTCGTACTCCAAGGACGCGCCGCTCGACATGCGGATGGATGCGACGAGCGAGCTGACGGCCGAACGCATCCTGGCGGACTACAGCGAGCACGAGCTGCGACGCATCTTCACCGAATACGGGGAAGAGAAGTTGAGCGCTCGATATGCACGGCGGATTGTGCAGGCGCGCGGGGAGCACCCGTTCGTGCGGTCGGCGCAATTGGTCGACGTGATCGCAGCCGCGACACCCGCTGCGGTCAAGCGCTCTGGCCACCCGGCCAAACGCGTCTTTCAGGCACTGCGCATTGAGGTCAATCAGGAGCTGAAGGCGCTCGAGAATGCGCTGCCGAAAGCCGTCGATGCCTTGGCCGTCGGCGGACGCATCGTCGTGCTTGCCTATCAGTCGCTCGAGGACCGGATCGTCAAACGCTATCTGCAGGCGAAGTCGTCCTCGACCGCGCCGGCTGGTCTGCCCATCGAGTTGCCAGAACACCGCCCAGAGCTTCGGCTGCTTGTGCGCGGTGCCGAACTCGCCGACGACGACGAGAAGGCGGCAAACCCGAGGGCGACACCTGTGCGCCTTCGGGCAGCAGAACGAGTGAGGGGGGTCTCATGACTGCAACGAATGTGGTCGAACGGTTGGACGGTCGCGCGCGGCTGGGATCGTCGGCCATCGAACGTGACGAGGAACATCGCAGGCATCTCGAGGCCGTGTCGCCGCGCACCGGCAAACGAGCAAAGCCGAGACTGGTCTATGCAGGCATCACCGTTGCGACCGTCCTCGGCATCGTCGTCGCTCAACTGCTTCTGAGCATCGCGGTCTCGCAGGGTGCGTACCAGATCGGCAGCCTGCAAGATGCGAAGACATCGCTTGCCCGAGAGCATCAGGCCGTGACGGAGGATGTCAACCGCCTGTCGTCGCCGCAGAACCTTGCAGCGAATGCCAACGCTCTCGGCATGGTCAGCAATGGCACGCCTGTCTACTTGCGACTCTCGGACGGCGCCGTGCTCGGATCTCCTGTCGCGGCTTCTGGCGATGCAGGCACGGTGACCGGCGCATCAGGCAACCTGGTGCCGAACGCGCTGCTGAACGGTGTTCCGCTCGTGACGCAGACGAAGGACGTGGCCGGCTCGCTGACATCAACCTCCGGATCTGCTCAGAAGACTCCCGCAACACCGGACCAGAATGCCGATGACCAGGTGAACGGCCCCATAACGTTAGATGGTGCGCTGCCGGCTCCGACGACGCACTGATGTGATGCTGAGAAAGGTGCAGCGCCTGTGACCGCGAGTTCGATGTCGACAAAGCGCAGGGCGGCTATCGCCATCGTGCTCACGTTGGCACTCGTGAGTGTTCTCGTCGTGAAGCTGGTTGACATCCAGGTGGTCCACGCGGCATCACTCGATGCACAAGCTGCGCACGACCGTGGCGCGGTTAAGACGGTCTACGGCGCCCGCGGGCAGATCGTCGACGCCAAGGGCGTCGTGCTGGCAGACAGTGTGCTGCGATACGACGTGAACGTGTCACCCATGGATGCGCATTCCTTCGATCGAACGGATGCGAAAGGCAAGACCACCACGATCACGCGATCACAGGCGGCGGCTGAAATCGGCACCGCGATCGGACGTAGCCAGGCAGACATCCTGAGCATCATCACACAGGCGCTGAAGAACGATCCGAAGTCACAGTATGCCCAGGTCATCAAGGGCGTGGACGTTCCGACGTTCGACAAGCTGAACAAGCTCGACATCCCGTGGTTGTACTTCGTCAGCCATCCTGCCCGCACGTACCCGGACGGAGCCGTTGCAGGCAACATTCTCGGATTCGTGGGGAGCGACGGCCAACCGCAGGCGGGACTCGAAGACAGCGAGAACGCCTGCCTTGCCGGCGTCAACGGCGAAGAGACGTACCAGCACAGCGAAGACCAGATCGCTCTGCCTGGCACCACCGTCGTGACGAAGAAGGCCAAAGACGGCGGAACCCTGATGACGACGCTCGACAGCGACCTGCAGTGGTTCTCGCAGCAGCAGTTGGCTCAGACTGTTCCTGCTCTCGGCGCCGAGTTCGGCATGGTGACGGTCACCGACCTCAAGGGCAACATCAAGGTCGCCGCACAGTACCCTTCGGTAGATCCCAACCAGGTTGGGGCGACCGATCCGAACTACCGCGGCGCGATGATGTTCAGCACTCCGTTCGAGCCTGGGTCAACGTTCAAAGCGCTGACGGCTGCGATGCTGCTCGACAAGGGACTGGCGACGCCCGAGACGCGCGTTCTCGCACCGTACCGCTTCCAATCCGGAAACGGCGCGGACTTGCACGACGCCGGATATCACGAGGATGAACCGCTGACGCTCACCGGTGTGCTGATGGAATCGTCGAACACCGGAATGTCGATTCTCGGCTCCAAGCTCGACGACCAGACCAGGTACGACTACATGAAGAAGTTCGGCATAGGCGAGGACACGAGCATTGATTTTCCCGGTCAGTCAAGCGGGCTGCTCCATCCGGTGAGCAAGTGGGATGATCAGACGAAGTACGCGACAACATTCGGCCAAGGCCTCTCAGCGACCCAGGCGCAGATGGTCGATGCATATCTCACACTGGCAAACGGCGGCGTCCGCATTCCACTCACACTCGTCAGCGGCTGCAAGCACGCAGATGGCACAACCACCAGAACTCCGTCGAAGAACGGCACGCGAGTCGTCTCACAGCAAGCCGCAGACACCGTACTCGACATGCTCGAGTCCGTCGTCACAACGGGCGAGGTGTCAAAGCAGCTTCAAATTCCCGGATACCGCATCGCAGCAAAGACGGGAACGGCGCAGGAACCGGACGGTAATGGCGGCTACCGGCCCTACTACTACGTTTCCGTGATGGGTGTCGCTCCTGTTGATGATCCGCAGTACGTCGTTTCGGTGAACATCGGTTACCCGACTACGATTACATCGTCGGCCGCGGCGGCGCCGCTGTTCAAGACGATCATGAGCCAGGTGCTGAAGAACTACCGGGTCAAGCCGTCGACCAGCCCACCGTCCAATCTGCCGCCCTTCTATTGATTCGATAGCTGCCAATCCCGCCACTGAAAGCGAGCCACGTGACCGTACCGGCGCCGTCATCCCTGCGCCCAGAGCATCCCGTGGCCAGATCGTTGTCGCAACTGGCCGCGGAGTTCGGGCTCGACTATCGCGGAAGCATCGAAAAGCTGGAAGTTTCGGGGATCAGCCTCAGTTCGTCAGCGGTCGAACCTGGTGACCTGTATGTGGGCGTCCCCGGCCGCAACGCGCACGGGGCGCGGTTCGCTCATGTCGCGGCGGAGCGCGGCGCCGTCGCGGTGCTCACCGACCCGGCCGGGGCGGAACTCGCCGAGCAGAGCGGGCTGCCCGTGCTGATCACACCGGATGCGCGCGCAGCGCTCGGTCAGGTTGCAGCATGGATCTTCCGCACAGCTGAAAACCCTGCCACCCTGTTCGCTGTTACCGGCACGAATGGCAAGACGAGCGTCGTCTACCTGCTCTGCGGCATCCTCGGCCAACTCGGTGTCGTTTCAGGCCTCAGCTCCACGGCTGAGCGTCGGATCGGGAACACCGCAGTGACGAGCGCTCTGACGACCCCGGAGGCGAGCGAGTTGCACGCGCTGCTTGCCCGCATGCGCGAGGATGGGGTGCGTGCTGTCGCGATCGAGGTGTCTGCTCAAGCGCTCTCAAGGCACCGTGTGGACGGCCTCGTTTTCGATGTTGCAGGTTTCACCAACCTCAGCCACGACCACCTGGACGATTATTCGGTCATGGAGGACTACTTCCAAGCGAAGGTCGGGCTGTTCGACCCAGAGCGGGCGCGCCGGGGCGTCGTGACAATCGACACGCCATGGGGCGCCCGTCTCGCCCAAGAATCGCGCATCCCGGTCACCACCCTCTCTACGACACCTGATGGTGCACGATTTGGCGACGCGCAATGGCGCATGACAGTGACGGAAGAAACCATCATGCACACCGCGTTCCTTCTCGAGGCGCCGGACGGGCGTACCCTGACCACTCGCGTGCCGCTTCTCGGTTCGTTCATGGCGGCCAACGCGGCACTGGCTATCGTGATGCTCGTCGAGTCCGGCTACGACCTGGATGCGATCGCTCACGTTCTCGAGCGCGATGGCGGCATCGACGCGTACATCCCGGGTCGAGCCGAGCGCATCTCGGGTGAGCGCGGGCCGGTTGTCTTCATCGACTACGGGCACACGCCGGACGCGTTCACACGCACGCTTGATGCGCTGCGGCAGGTCGTCACGGGCCGCATCATCATGGTCTTCGGTGCGGACGGCGATCGCGACACGACCAAGCGTGCAGAAATGGGCGCGATCGCCGTGCGCGGCGCAGACGCGGTCGTGATCACTGACTTCCACCCTCGCAGCGAGGACCCCGCGGCCATTCGAGCCGCCCTGATCGAAGGCGCCAGGACGGCGGTGCCTGACGCAGAACTCTACGAGGTGCCGGATCCACGTGCAGGTTTCCGGGCGGCGCTCGCGCTCGCAGGCGACGGGGACGTCGTCCTGTACGCGGGGCCGGGGCACGAGGACTACCAGGAGGTTAACGGCGTGCACATTCCGTATTCCGCGCGAGAAGATTCACGGCTTGCGTTGCGAGAAGCTGGGTGGCTGGAATGATCGGCATGACGCTCGGCGAGATCGCCGAAGCGATCTCAGGCACGCTGCGTGCGGCATCCGACACCCAGCTGATCACCGGCCTTTCTCGTACGGACTCGCGTGAGGTCGACCCTGGCGACATCTTCTTCGCGAAGCCGGGGGAGGTCACAGACGGTCATCTGTTCGCTCCGCAAGCGGTCGAGCGTGGTGCCGCTGTGCTGATCGTGGACCACCCGCTCGACGATGACGCACTGCAGAATGTCCCGCAGATCGTGGTGTCGGACGTCGTCGATGCACTCGGCGCGCTCGCTACTGCCGTTATCGACCGCGCACGGTCGGCCGGCCGGCTGAAGATTGTGGGTGTCACCGGGTCGAACGGTAAGACGACGACCAAGAATCTGCTGCGCGCCATCCTGTCCAGGATGGGATCCACTGTTGCCGCTCGCGAGTCATTCAACAACGAGGTGGGAGCACCGGTGACGATGCTCGAGGTCGACGAGAACACGGAGTACCTCGTTGCGGAGATGGGAGCAAGCAGACGCGGAGAGATCGCGCGGCTGGTGCGGATGGCAAGGCCAGACGTCGGAATCGTGCTGAAGGTCGGGCTCGCACACGCTGGAGAATTCGGCGGGATCGAAGCAACGCTTGTCGCGAAGACCGAAATGGTCAGCGACTTGCTGCCAAGCGGTACTGCCGTGTTGAACCTGGACGATCATCGCGTCGCATCAATGGCCGACAAGACGCGCGCCAATGTCGTGTGGTTCGGTCTTAGTGCTGACGCGGACGTGCGAGCAACCGACGTCACGGTCAGTGCTGCAGGAACGACATTCGTACTGCACCTTCCAGACGGCACCTCAGCGAAGGTGTCGTTCAAAGTGCTCGGCGAGCACCATGTCACGAACGCACTCGCAGCAGCCGCAGCAGCGCACACGCTCGGTGTTCCAATCGACACGATCGTTGCCGGTCTCGAGTCGGTCACGCGCGCCGAACGGTGGCGCATGGAAGTACTCGGTGGCGCCCGCGGTGTCACCATCATCAACGACGCATACAACGCCAGCCCTGACTCGATGGCGGCGGCGCTCAAGACCCTGGCGCAGATCGCGCAGCCTGGCGCACGCACGGTCGCGGTGCTTGGCGAGATGACCGAACTCGGACCGCTGGCCGGCGAAGAACACGACAGGATCGGTCTGCTAGCGGTTCGACTGAACATCGGTTTGCTCGTGGTCGTCGGCGCGGGCGCGCGCCGACTGCACATATCTGCGATCCGGGAAGGCTCGTGGGACGGTGAGTCTGCCTATGTCGACACGCCGGACGAGGCGTTCGAACTGCTGAGTACGACCTTGAAATCAGGCGATGTCGTGCTGGTGAAGTCGTCGAACGCCGCATCCTTACGGTTTTTGGGCGATCGCCTGGGAGAATTGTTCTCGTGAGAGCACTCCTGACCGCCGGCGCGATCTCGCTGGCTTTCTCGCTGTTTCTCACGCCGCTGTTCATCAAACTGTTCCACAGACTGCACTGGGGCCAGTTCATCCGCGACGACGGTCCACAGTCGCACCACGCAAAACGCGGCACCGCCACGATGGGCGGCATCATCATCATTCTGGCCACCCTTGTCGGGTACTTCGTCGCGGTGCTCACCAGCGGCGGCGACGGCTGGTCGATCTCGGCCCTGCTCGTTCTGTTCATGATGGTCGGTCTCGGGATCGTCGGATTCGTCGACGACTTCCTCAAGACTCGCAATCAACGCAGCCTGGGGCTTGGTGGCTGGGCGAAGGTAGTCGGTCAGCTGATCGTCGCAACGATCTTCGCGCTCTTGGCGCTGAACTTTCCCAACCGGCAAGGGTTCACGCCTGCCTCGACGGACATTTCGGTGATCAGGGATGTGCCGATCAACCTGATGGTCCTCGGCGGCATCCCAGCCATCGGCATCCTGCTTTACCTGATCTGGATCAACTTCATCGCGACAGCGGCGTCGAATGGCGTGAACGTGACCGATGGTCTCGACGGTCTCGCCAGCGGAGCATCAATTCTTGCAATCGGCTCATACATCATCATCGGGTTCTGGCAGTTCAACCAATCATGCTTCAGCGAGACGATCGACCCCGACAACGTGTACAAGTGCTACACGGTACGGGACCCGCTCGATCTCGCCATCGTCGCAACCGCCATCGTCGGCGCCCTCGTCGGTTTTCTTTGGTGGAACACGTCGCCCGCGCAGATCTTCCTCGGCGACACTGGCTCTCTCGCCCTCGGCGGAGCAATTGCAGCCTTGGCGGTGCTCAGCCACACCGAAGTACTTCTCGTTCTGATCGGCGGATTGTTCGTCATCGAAACCGGCTCGGTGATCGTGCAGCGGGCGTACTTCAAGCTCACGCACGGCAAACGCATCTTCCTGATGAGTCCGATCCATCACCATTTCGAACTCAAAGGCTGGGCCGAGATCACCGTGGTCGTTCGGTTCTGGATCATCGCCGGCCTGCTCGTCGCCGCCGGAGTCGGAACCTTCTACCTTGAATGGCTCTCTCGATAGTGGACGCGATGAACGTGGCGGATCGTCTCGCCGGGCTCACGAGTTGGCACCACGACTGGTCAGGGTTGCGCGTTGCTGTGCTTGGGCTCGGCAGGACCGGATTCGCCGCTGCCGACACGCTCGCCGAACTCGGCGCAGACGTGCTTGTCGTCGCTGAGAGCGCGGATGAGCAGCGCACCCAGATGGTGGAGGTGATCGGCGCTGAACTCGTCAAAGCCAGCCCGCTGACCGAGCCTCCGGAGCGACTGCTCAGATTCGACCCAGAGCTGATCATCGTCTCGCCCGGG
>Ga0164242_10003363_pt1 | contig 18295 bp, 17 predicted proteins | sample OricomgcompostMG_FD_108783 | JGI IMG/M metagenome (GOLD analysis project Ga0164242, IMG submission 108783) | Miracle-Growth compost microbial communities from Emeryville, California, USA - Original compost - Miracle growth compost (MG) ... | reverse complement strand
GGTGGTGATCACCGCCGGCGGCAGTGCACTCTTCGATCTGGTCGTGGAGATCCTGGGCCCGATCGCGGCCGGGACGCCGAATGGGCGCCTGGTACTGCGGTCGGGGGCCTACGTCGTCCATGACGACGGGACTTACAAGCGCTCGACGCCCGCCGCGACCCGGACCGGGCCGGTCTTCGTTGCCGCCGCCCACGTCTGGGCGCGAGTGATCTCGAATCCCGAAGCTGATCTTGTTCTGCTGGATGTCGGCAAGCGGGACATCCCGTACGACGCCGGGCTTCCGGTTGTGCAGAAGGTGGTCCGGGACGGTGAGCTGATCGACGTACCGGCGGCCGAAATCTTCAACACCAATGATCAACACGCCTACGTCCGGCTCACCGTGCCGGGTTCGCTGGCGGTGGGGGAGATCGTCCGGCTCGGGCTCTCCCATCCGTGCACGATGTTCGACAAGTGGCGCTCCGCGCTGCTGGTCGAGGGCGACCGGGTGCTCGGCGCCGTTCCGACCTTCTTCTAGAACGGCCGAATCTTCGGGAATGGAAGACTGATCATGATCACTTTGATTGCCGGCGGCCAGGTCGTCGACCCGATCGACGGGCAGCACGAGGGCGACGTGCTGATCGAGGACGAACGCATCGTCGCCATCGGACCGCAGGCCACCTCCCGGCCCGCGGACAAGGTCATCGATGCCGAAGGTCTGCTGATCATGCCCGGCGGAATCGACGCTCACTCCCACGCGGACGCACGGATCCTGGACGACGACGTGCAACTGGCGCTGCTGCGATCCGGGGTCACGACCGTGATCACCGGACAGGACGGGGTCTCGTACGCTCCCGGTGACGGCCGCTATGCGACCGACTATTTCGGGCCGCTGCTGGGCCCGCATCCCACCTACACCGGAGGCGGGGTGGGCGCGCTGCTGGAGACCTGGGACGGCAGCACCCGGCTCAACGTCGGCTATCTGGTGCCCGCCGGGACGATCCGCTACGAGGTGCTCGGACGGGAGTCGCGCAGGCCGACCCGGGACGAGCTGCAGACCATGATCACGATGGTCGAGACCGGATTGTCCGAGGGCGCGGTCGGCCTGTCGTCGGGACTGGACTATGTGCCGGGCACCTTCGCCGACCCGGCCGAGCTCGCTGCGCTCTGTGCCCCGGTCGCGGCGGCCGGTGGCCTGTACGTATCCCACATCCGTGGCTATGAAGAGAATTCGGCCGCTGCTGTGGACGAGTTGATCACGATCTGCCGCACCGCCGGTGTCAAGGGCCACATCTCGCACTTCCATGCCCGTCCCGATCTGATGGCCGAGCTGCTGGAGCGTGCCCGGCGGGCCGGCGTCGATCTGAGCTGGGACGCCTATCCGTATTTCGCCGGATTCAGCCTGCTGAGCATGGCGCTGTTGCCCCGTGATCTCGTCGCCCGGGGCAATGCCGAGGCCGCCCGGATCCTTCGTGATCACGGTGAGTGGCCGGCATTGCAGGCCGAATTCGAAGCCCGGATGGGGGCCGACACCAATCTGCGGTCGGGCTGGGCGGACCGGTTGCGTCTGGCCGGTGCGGGCAATCCGGCGAACGCCGATCTGGAGGGGTTGACTCTGGCCGAGGCGGGGCTGCGGCGCGGGCTCGATCCGTTGCACCTGGCCTATCAGGTGCTGGCCGAATCGGATCTGGCAGCGACCACGGTGATGATCATTCCGAATCCGCGGACAGATGATGATCTTGTCCGGCAGTTCTCGTTGCCGGGCGCTTGCTCGGGCTCGGACGGGATCTTCTTCGGCGGCGCTCCGCACCCGAGGGCGTACGGCTGCGCGGCACGGATGTACAGCCTCTTCGGCCGGGAGCGCGGTGATTTCAGCTGGCCCGAGCTGGCCGGGTTGACCGCCCACAACGCAGCCGTACGCTACGGGCTGGCCGATCATGGCCGGGTGCGGGTCGGCGGGATCGCCGACCTCGCCCTGATCGACCCGTCGGCCGTACGCGACCGGGCCACCTTCGAGGAGCCCAAGCAGCTCTCCGAAGGCGTCGAACAGGTGCTGGTCCGGGGCAGCGTGGTGTTGTCCGGGGGACAGCTGACCGATCGGCTCGCCGGCCGTCCGGTCAGGCCGTCCCGGTAGCGCTGCTGGCTCAGCGGCGCCCGGTCCCGGACCCACCGGTGAATCCGCCACCGGTGGCGATACGGCCGCCACCGACGCTGCCACCGCCGAAGCCGCGGGTGGTCGTCGACGAGTTGGAGGACGGCAGAGCCTCGCTCCGGTCGGCGATCACCACGGACTCGCCGACCGTCAGACCCGACGTGATCTGGGCGGTCGTCGACCCCACGGCTCCGACACCCACTCTGGTCCGCTGCGCCTGGCCGTCCTTCAGCACGGTGACGGTCCCGGACGTGCCGTTCTGGGAGACTGCCGATACGGGCACCTGGATCACGTCGGTGACCCGTGAGACCAGGATGTGCACGCTGGTCGTGGTGCCGTCGGCAAGATCATCGCGCGGATCGGCGACCGTGATCGTGACCGGATAGGACGCATCCGAACTGCTGGAGTCCGACGAGGGAAGCAACCCGATGGTGGCCACCTCTCCGGCCGAGCTCTTGGTGCCGACCGTCGCCTGCTGACCCTTCTTGATCGAATCCAGCTTGCTCTCGGGTACGTCGACGGTGATCACGGTCGCGCCTGCTCCGGTGATCACGATCTTGTCGCTGGTCGATTCCGTGTCGCCCTTGGTGAAGTCCAGGCTGGCGACGACTCCGGCGATCGGGCTCGTGATCGTCGCCTCGCTGAGCTGCTTCTGGGCCAGCTTCAAGTTGATCTTGGCTGTGGTGACACTGGCCTTGGCCTCCGCGACGGTCGTCGTCGATCCCTGGCCTGACGCGGACTTCGCGGAAGAACCGGCGGAGGCCGACGAGCCAGAGGTGCCGGCTGCCGCGCTGGCGCTGCCCGAGCTGGATCGTCCCGAACCGGCCGCTGCGCCCAGGGCCCCCGCGGACGAGGAGCCCTGCGACGTGGTCGAAGTCGAGCTGGTGCCGGACGGCCGAGTGCCGGTCGTGCTGCTGCCGGTCGTATTGGCTCCGGTTGTGCCGGATGCTCCCTGGCTGCTGGTTCCCTGGTTGCCGGCTCCTTGGTTACCGGTCGTCGTGCCGCCGGTGGTCTTGCCTCCGGTCGCGGTGCCTCCGGTGGTGCTGCCCGATCCGGCGGTACTGGTTGTCGCGGCTTGTGCGGCCTGCTGTACGGCGGCCGACAGCTGCGCCAGATCCTTCCCGCTGGTTGCCTGCTGATCGGTGACAGCCTGCTGGTCGCGCGCGGTCGTGGTCATCGCCTTCAGGCAGGCAGTGACTTCGGCCTGGTCGAGTTGTGGCGCGGTCGATGAGGCTGTCGGATCGTCGACCGCCTTGATCGTGGCCGAGCCGATGGTGAAGTCGGCGTCCTGACCCGTGGTGGTCGAGTCGGCGTCGTCGGTCGAGCTGTCGGACGCTGCCGACGTGGGGTCAGTGGGAGTCGGTGAGGGAGACTCACTGGTCGCCGAAGCGGTGGGAGTCGGGGTTGCCGATTCGCTGGTCGCGGAAGCAGTCGGAGTCGGGGTTGCCGATTCGCTGGTCGAAGCGCTCGGCGTCGTCGTGGTCGTCGGCGAGGCCGAGTCACTCGGGGTACTGGTCGTCGGAGTCGCCGAAGCGGTCTCACTGGCGCTGGCTGTCGGCGTCGGAGATTCCGATGGGCTGCTCGACGGGCTCGGCGTTGAGACACCGATCGCCGAGCACAGCTTCTGCTCGGCGGTGAGGTCCTTGGTCAGGGTCGCTTCCAGTTGAGCGAGGAGCTTGGCATCGCCGGACACCTGCTGTTGCAGCTTCTTCAGCTGGGCACCACTCCCGCCGGAACTGCCCTTCGACCCGGTGCTGGAGTTTCCCGATCCGGTGCTGTCCTTGGCAGTGCTGTCCTTCCCAGTGCTGGCCGCTCCGTTCTTGGCTGTGCTCGTTCCGGAGCTCGTCGTACCGGAGCTCGTCGAACCGGAGCTCGTCGAACCGGAGCCCTTCGAGTTCGAGCCCTGCGAGCCGGAACTCTTGGCGCTCGACCCCTGCGAACCGCCACCGCTCGCCTTTTCCGAGCCGGACGTGCCCGACGAACCCGATGAGCCGGAGGTGCTCGACGAGCTTGACGTACCTGAGGAACCGGACGAACCAGTCGAATCGGTGGAGTCGCTGGAGTCGCTGTCCTCGGCCTGTGCCAACTCTTCCTCGGCCGACGCAAGATCGGCTTTCGCCTGCGTGACGGCCAGCTTCAGCGACGTGTCGTCCATGGTCGCCAGCTTCTGACCGGCCTTGACCGTGTCACCGAGCGCGACGTCGACCGAGGTCACCGTGCCCGACGTCGGGAAGCCGACCGAGGACTGGTTCGACTCCGAGACGGTGCCGCTCAGATCGAGATACTGGTCGACATCACCCTTGGTCACCTTGGTGGTGACGTAGTCGTCGGCGCTGGTCTCGGCGGCGTGGGCGCGGTAGCCCATCCAGCCGGCGATCACCACGGCCAGCACGACCACCGACGTGATCACGGTCGTACGGGTCCGTGCCCGCCTACGCTTCCTAGCCATTGGTTCCTCCACGCCGGCCGCCGAAGCCGCCGAATCCGGTCTCGGTGCAGGTGCCCTTGGTCGCCGACGACAGCACCAGCCCGGTCGCGGTCACCGCACCGGTGCTGTCGGTCTTGCCCGTTGCGCGAACGCATTCGCCTTCCTTGATCGCCGAAGCCTTGGCGGTCTGCTGCGCGGTGATCTTGGAGCTTCCGGTGAGTGTCACGGTGACCGGCTGGGTCTTGGCCGTCGACGACGACTGGGACCCTCGAGTGCGTGAGACGGCATCGATCACGAAACTGGAGCCGGAGACCTTGGTGATCTTGCCGCTGGCGAAGGTCCCGATCCCGCCGGCGCGGCCGCTGGCGCTTCCTCCCGGCAGGTTGGACGGCCGGGCCGTCGGACGGTTGCCGCCGCCGGGAAAGTTGCTCGGCGCGCCGCTCGGCCGTTGACCGCCCGTTCCTCCCGTGCCACCTGCTCCACCCGCACCGCCGCCGAAGCCGCAGCTCGAGCCACTGGCCGCCTTGGTCAGCGACACCGACGTCGCTGTGATCTTGGACGGGATGGTCCCAGCAGAAGCATCCTGCTTGGTACTGCTCACCACAGTGGCGCACCAGCCGACGGCGACATCCTTGGCGGAGACCGTCTTCACCTGTTCGATCGAGGTCTTGGAGGTGTACGTGACGGCTGTCTGGTCCGACGAGCTCTGCACCTGCAGGGTCTTGCCGTCGACCTCAGCGATCAGTCCGAACGTGCCGGGGATCGCTCCGCCCTGGCCGAAGCGTCCTTGGGCACTACCGCCTTGTCCGCTCCCGTTCGTCTGCGTGCCTCCGTTCGGCTGTGCAGCGGCCGATCCACCACCACTGGGCGAGGCCTGGTTCGACGACGAGGAGCAGCCGGCCAGCACGATCGCCAGCGCGGCGATCGAACCGACCACCGCCGTACGGGATGCGGTCCGGCCCACGACCTTCAGGGATCGGAATTCCATGATCATTCGCTCCTCAGCGCGTCAATAGGTGCAAGGCGTGCAGCACGCCCCGCGGGATAAACACCGGCGACGATCCCGACGCCGATCGCAACAACCAGGGCCCCGGCCGAGGCCCATGCCGACAACGTCACCGGCTGGTCGATCAACTTGGGCAGCACGACCGCGCCGAGCCAGCCGACCCCGATGCCCAGCAGGCCGCCCACCACGCTGAGGGCGATCGCTTCGAGCAGGAACTGCGTTCGGATCACCGCAGGCGTGGCACCGAGCGCCTTGCGCAGGCCGATCTCGCGGACCCGCTCCGACACCGAGACCAACATGATGTTCATGACGCCGATCCCACCCACCAGCAGTGAGATCGCCGCGATGCCGCCGAGCAGGATGGTCAGCGTCTTGCTGGTGCTCGTGGCCGCCGTCAGCAGCGACTGCTGACTGGTGATGCTGAAGTCGGCATCATCACTGGTGACGTCGTGCCGGGTCAGCAGTGCGGCATTCGCCTCCTGGTAGGCGGCCGACAGCGCGTCGGAATCCTTTGCCTGCAAGTAGATCGTGCTCAACGCGCCCGTGGATCCGATCCCCAGCCGTTGCTGAGCGGTCGTGTAGGGGACGACGACGGTGTCGTCCTCGTCACTGGTTCCGCTCGTCGACCCGGTGGAGGCGAGCACGCCGATCACAGTCAGCTCCGTGCCGTTGACCGAGATCGTCTGGCCGACCGCGCTTCCGCCGCCGAACAGCTCGGAGACCGTCTCCTCACCGAGCACCGCGACCCGGGCGCCGGAGTTGTATTCATCCGTGGTGAAGAACCGTCCGCTCGACACGGTCCGCGACCTGACCTTGGCCCACTGCGGCGTACTGCCGACGACGGACGACGTCCAGGTGGTGGTGCCGGCTGTCAGCACCTCGGTCGACGAAGCGACCGGGGCGACGGCCGAGATGTCCGGCGCGACGCTCCTGTTCTCCAGGGCGGTCGCGTCGTCGAAGGTCAGTGTGGTCGCCGATCCGAAGCCACCCCGTACGCCGTTCGTTGTGGTCGATCCCGGCGTGATGATCAACAGGTTGCTGCCCAGAGCACTGATCTGCTGTTTGACCGAGGCCGAGGCGCCCTGGCCCAGACCGACGGTCAGCACCACGGAGGCGATGCCGATCCAGATGCCCAGCACCGTCAGCAACGATCGCAGTCGATGGGTGCGGATCGCATCGAGCGCGATCCGCAGGGTCTCGGTGAGCCTCATGCCGACGCACCTGCCTTGCTGCTCTTGGCAACGGCGAGCAGGGCGTCGTCGCCTCCGTCATGATCATCGACGATCGTGCCGTCACGGACCTGGATGACCCGTTCGGCCGCCCGTGCGACATCGGCCTCGTGGGTGATCAGGACGATGGTCCGGCCGGAGGCGTGCAGCTCGCTCAGCAGCGCCATCACTTCCGTGCTGGAGTGGGAATCCAGGTTGCCGGTCGGCTCGTCGGCCAAGATCATCGCGGGATCGGTGACCAGCGCGCGGGCGATCGCGACGCGCTGCTGCTGACCGCCGGACATCTCGTTGGGGCGGTGCTGGATCCGGTCGCCGAGACCGACCCGCTCGAGTGCCTGGACGGCGCGCTGCTTGCGTTCGGCCCGCGGGATTCCGGCGTAGCAGAGCGGGAGCTCGACGTTGCGCCAGGCGCTCAGCGACGGCAGCAGGTGGAACTGCTGGAAGACGAAGCCGACCCGTTCGTTGCGGATCTCGGCGAGCTCGGTCTCGTCGAGATCTTCGACCGTTGCTCCGTCCAGCAGGTAGCGGCCGGTCGTTGCGACGTCCAGGCAACCGAGGATGTGCATCAGGGTGGACTTGCCGGAGCCCGACGGACCGATGATCGCGACGTACTCGCCCTCCTCGATCCGCAGGGTGATTCCGCGCAGCGCGTGCACCTTCATCGCACCGGTGTCGTAGGTCTTGGTCACCCGGTCCAGTTCGACGATCGCCCGTCCGGACGGGAGATCGATCGATGCCGGGATCATCGGCGTCCCCCGCCAGTTCCGCCGTTGCCGCCCGGGAAACCGCCGCTGCCGCCGGGGAAGCCACCGCCGGTTCCGCCGAAGCCGCCCGTACCGCCACTGCCGCCGAAGAGTCCTCCTCCGCCATTGCCGGTGCCGCCACTGCGTGTTCCGCCGGCGGCCGTTCCACCGGCGCCCCGTGCCGCGACCGTGACCTGGACCTGGTCACCGGCCTTCAGACCGCTCTTCACCTGGGTGTAGAAGCCGAACGTGTCACCGATGGTGATCTTGGTCTGGACGGTCTTGGATCCGGACTTCTTCTCCACGACCGCCTGACCGTTGACGGTCTTGACCGCGAGCGTCGGCACGACCAGTGCGTTGCTGAGCTGTTTGACGATGATCGAGGCCGTGGCCGACTCGCCGGCATGCAGACCGGACGGCGAACCGGTGACCTTGATCGTCACCGGGAAAGTGCTGGAACCGCTGCTGTCGGAGGACGAGGACGCCATCACGCCGACGGTCTCCACCGTGCCGTAGACCGTCGTGGACGAGCCCGACGGCGTGATCTGGACCTGCAGGCCCTTCTTCACCGAGGACAGGTCGGCACCGCCGACGGAGCCGGACACGGTCCAGGCGTCGGTGCTGATCACAGTGATCGAACCGGAGTCGGACGAGCTGGAGGAGTCCGAGGTCGAGGTGCCGACGGTTCCGCCGCCGAACGAGCCCGACGAACCACTCGACCCGGAACCAGAGGAGCCGGACGAGCCCGACGACGATACGGAGGAACCGCCGCTGGTGGAGTCTCCGACGGCCAGTCCGACGGTGGCCACGACGCCGCTGAACGGCGCGGTGATGGTGGCGCCCTTGAGCGCCTCCCGCGCCTGGGTGAGCTCGCTCTTCTTGAGCTTCACGTCGGCCTTGGCCGAGGCGAGCGCGGTGTCGGTGGTGTCGGAATCGTCTTCGAGGCTGCTGAGGTTGTCCTCCGAGGCGCTCAGTGCTGCCTTGTCGGAATCGACGGTCGCCTTCAGCGAGGAGTTGTCGATTGTGGCCAGCTTCTGGCCCTTCGTGACCTTGTCGCCGACCTCGACGTCGACCGACGTCACCGTGCCGCTGCTGGAGAAGGAGACGTCCTTCTGCTGCGCGGGCTCGATGGTCCCGGATGCGCTGACGGTCTGTTTGAGGGTCTGCTGGCTGACCGCCACGAACTGTTGCGTCGCAGCCGCGGTGGTGTCGGGCCGCAGCTGCCAGTAGATGGCGGCGCCGGCCACGGCCAGCACCAGGACCCCGCCACCGATCACCAGCCACCAGCGCCGGCGCATCCGGCGTCGGGCCGGTGCCACCTCGTCGGTCTCTGCCGGCCCACCTGGCTCATCGCGCCCGCCCGGCTCGGTGTACTCGTCCGGTTCGGTGCGCTCGGCCGGCTCGGCCGCGTCACGGTCTGGCATCCGCGCTCTCCCTCTCGTGCTGGGAGCGGAAGCCCCCCGATGGATGAGCTTCACGGACCGGGCTGGCATGGTCCTTTGGTCCGGCTATCAAAAAGCTGTGAGCCTACGAGCGCGGGCCCCGACTGCCATTACTTCAAACTCGAACTATTTCAGTGCGTAGCAATCAGGGTCCCGTTCTGGTAGCGTTCTCAGACCGGACTCAACCGGGTCCGGGCCCAACGTGGGGATGTGGGTGGACGTGTCCAGGGCGAACGATCGGGAAGTCTGTCTGTTGGTGACCGAGCTGGCCAAGCAGATCGATGATCATCTGCGGTCACATGTGCACGGCCTCGGCCTGACGCCAAGTCAGGCGCTGGCGCTGCGTGAGCTGCAATCGCCGTTGGCGATGCGGGAGCTGGCGACCCGGATGGCCTGCGAGGCGTCCAACGTCACCTTCGTCGTCGACAGGCTGGAGGCCGGCGGGTTGGTGGAACGCGTCGCGCACCCCGATGATCGCCGGGCCAAACGCGTACGGCTGACCGAGGCGGGCAGGAGCGTCCGGGCCCGGCTGATGCGGCAGCTGACCAAGGACTCGCCGTTGGGCGGACTGGACGATCAGGACCGGCAGCAGCTGGAAGGGCTGCTGGCCAAAGCCGTACGAACGTGATCTGACGAGCTGACGGCGCAGGACGAGCCGACAGGGGACTGGGGAGGCCGAGTTGATTGACCTTGACGTCATCCTGTTGATCAGCGCCTTGGTGTTGATCGCGGCGATCTTCGCCGCCCGGCTGGGCAACCGCTTCGGGCTGCCGGCGCTGCTGCTGTTCCTGGGGATCGGGATCGCGCTCGGCGACGCGGCACTGGGCATCCAGTTCGACGACGCCGACGTCGCCAACGCGCTCGGCTTCGGTGCCCTGGTGTTGATCCTGGCCGAGGGCGGCCTGACGACGAAGTGGGAGGACATCAAGTCCTCCACCGGCGTCGCGATCGTGCTCGCCACCGCCGGTGTCGCGATCAGCGTCGCCCTGATGACCTTGTTCGGGCACTTCGTGCTGCACCTCAGCTTCGCGCTGGCGATGCTGCTCGGCGCCGTCACGTCGCCGACCGATGCCGCGGCGGTCTTCGCGGTGCTCCGCCGGGTCCCGCTGCCGCACAAGATCCGCGGCATGCTCGAGGGCGAGTCGGGTCTCAACGACGCGCCGACCGTGCTGCTGGTCACGGTCGCCAGTTCCTGGGCGGTCGGCAACGCGCCCCACGAGTCGGTCCCGATCCTGACCCTGCTGGTGCTCGGCCAACTGGTCGGCGGCCTCGCGGTCGGTGGCGCCCTGGGCTGGCTCGGGGTCCAGCTGCTGCGCCGGATCAGCCTGCCGTCCTCCGGCCTGTACGCCCTGGCCGCGCTCGGCTGGACGGTGCTGGCGTACGCGGTCGCCGGCGAGCTGCACCTGAGCGGATTCGCCGCCGTCTACGTCTGCGGCCTGATCCTCGGCAACGCCAAGCTGCCCTACCGGGTCGCCACCCGTGCCTTCGTCGAGGGCATCGGCTGGATCGCCCAGATCGGGCTCTTCGTGATGCTGGGGCTGTTGGCCTCGCCGCGGCTGCTGGTCTGGCGCGACGTCGCGGTGGCGATCGCGGCCGGGCTGTTCCTGACCGTGATCGCCAGGCCGGTGTCGGTGCTGTTGTCGACGATCTGGTTCCGGATCCGCTGGCGGGACCAGGTCTTCCTGTCCTGGGCCGGGCTGCGGGGAGCCGTACCGATCGTGCTGTGTACGGTTCCGTTGGCCGACCGGGTGCCGGACTCCCAGCACCTCTTCGACGTGGTGCTGATCTTCGTCATCGTGTTCACCGTCCTGCAGGCGCCGACCCTGCCGTGGCTGGCGAACCGGCTCGGGTTGGCCGATCGCGGTCAGGCCCGCGACGTCGAAGTCGAGGTGGCGCCGCTGGAGCGGATGGCTGCGGATCTGATGCAGCTGCGGATCCCGGTGGGCTCCAAGCTCAACGGCGTGGAGATCGGCGAGCTGCGGCTCGGGCGCAATGCGGCCGTGTCGCTCATCATCCGCGACAACGAGCCGATGGTCCCGGGGCTTCGGGACATCATCCGGACCGGCGACGAGCTGCTGGTGGTCACGCCGACCCATCTGCGGGCCCAGACCGAACAGCGGATCCGGGCCATCGCCCGCGGGGGCCGGCTGGCCGCCTGGCGGCAACCTCCCGCCGCCGAGTAGCTGTGCTCGGGGCGCCGTAGCGCGGCCCTCAGTTCTGGGCTGTCAGTTCTGGGCGCCGGCGCTCGGGGAGTCGGCCGGCAGACAGACCGTGCTGGTCTTGACCGGATAGCTGGTCTTGGCCTTGGAGTTGAAGTGCACCGCCGAGTTGCCGACCAGCACGTCGACCGTGTGGTCGGTCCGGCCGTCGGCCTTGACCTTGGCGCCCTTGAAGTAGCTCTTGACCAGCAGCACTTCGGGATTCTTGGTCCCGTTGCCGACGATCACGGTGGTCGAGATCTTCTGGTCGGTGTTCGCCGGGTCCAAGACGTTGAAGCCCTTGGCGCGCAGATCCCGGGTGACGTCGCTGGCCAGCCCCTTCTTGTCGCCGCCGTTGTAGACGCGGACGGTGACCTGACTCGTCTTGAGCGACTTGTCGGTGACCTTGGTCGGCACACACGGCGGCGCCGGCGTCGTCTGCGGCGGGGCGACGATGTTCTTCCAGCCCCACCAGGCGCCGTAACACAGGACTGCCAGCAGGACGAGCAGCGTCAGGGGAGTGCGGATGATCCGGATCACACGTCCGACCATTCGATTCTTCCTCCTGCGGTTGTCGCTGCCGGATTCCATCCGACGGTGGTGATGCGATCTAGGTGATGCGATCCAGGTGGTGCGACCGGGGTGGTGCACCCGGCTCGTGCGATTGTCCTACAGCTGACGCACAGCCGACCACTACCCGTCCAGTTGCAGGACCCTGGCGTGCATGGTCTGACGCTGCTGCAGTGCCGCCCGCAGTGCGCGGTGCAGACCGTCCTCGAGGTAGAGGTCGCCGCGCCAGGACACTACATGGGCGAAGAGGTCACCGTAGAAGGTCGAGTCCTCTTCCAGGAGGGCCTCGAGGTCCAGCGTCCGCTTCGTGGTCACGAGTTGATCAAGGCGCACCTGGTGCGGCGCTATCGCGGCCCATTGCCGCTGCGCGTACCCGTGATCCGGATACGGCCTGACGTCGCCGACGCGCTTGAAAATCACGCCGACACTTTAGCCACACGAGTAGCACGAACCAGAACACGACAACGTTACGATTTGGCCGCCCCGCTCAGGTCGACGGCCAAGGATCGCCGTCGCGGCCGGACTCTGTTGCTGCGAGGGCCCCGAAACGACAAGGCCGGTGGAGATCCTGTTGGGATGCTCCACCGGCCTCGGCGGGTTGGGGTCGTGATCCGGTACGACCAGGGGCTCGGCGATCATGCGACGCGGTTGAGGACGAGTCGCAGATAGCGCCGCGCCCGGCGCCTGCGCTTGCTGCGCCGCTCGGCACGGGCGAGCTCATCGGCCGCGCGCAGCGCCCGTTCGAGTTCGTAGCGCTCGGCAGCCCTCAGGCTGAGGTCGCGATCGTCATGGACCAGGTGGTCCGGTTGAACGAAGTACATGGTGGGTCCTCCTCTCAGGATCTTGTGCCCGGACGGTCAGGCCGGCCGGCGGACGGCGAAGAGCCGGCGCAGGTCCGTACGCTTCGGGTCGCGCTGCTGGTGCTGCCGACGGATCGCGGAGTTCAGCTCGTGCTTCCGTGCGGCCTCCAGGCTGCGTTCGTAGCTGGTGGTGGTGAGGCGCGGTGGTAGTGCCTCGGTGGTGAGCAACATGGTTTTTCCTTTGGTGCAAGGGTTTCCGGGCGGCGGACACCGTCCGGTTGTTGGTCTCATTCCGTCAACGAACCGGCGACGCCGGATCCGACAGCTGTCGGCCCGGCCACTGGAAGTGGGCAGGGACGAGTAGCGGTCGCGTCAGGAAAGTGCCGCGAGGGCAGGGGTTTGATCCACGCGGGCTGGGCGCGCGTGCAGGTGAGCTCGACGGGTGGAGGTCGGTTCAGGGCCGTCGACTGACGGCAGGCCGGGACCTAGGCAGCCTTCGGTCCGGCGGAGACGACACCCGCAGGTGCCGCCAGGGCGCTGATGAATGTCTCGATCACGGATGTCACCTCCTCATATCGCTGCGCCGTGCGGCGCCTCGAGAACATTACGGGTCGGGATCCGTCGTGCGCAACGTTATTTATCGTCGGATCGTCAACAACCTGCTATTCGTTGTGGATCCCGACCGGATCCGGGCGTACGGCGTCGGTCGGCCGCGGTTCGTGCGGGTTGGGTACGGTCTGCACCAACAGGACCGGAAGCGAACAGCGGGGACGATGAGTATTCAGGGCGTTGAGCGAGACATCACCGTGGCCACCTGGAATCTGTGGCGGCGCGGCGGGCCGTGGGAGCAGCGGCACAAGTTGATCACCGCTGCGCTGGAGTACGCGGCTGCCGATGTGATCTGCCTGCAGCAGAGCTGGTCGACCAGCGACCGCAACCAGCCCAGGGAGATCGCCGCAGCGCTCGGCCTGGAGCATGTCGAGGTGGCGCCCTACGCAGGTCCGGCCGGACCGGACGGGGGACGTACGCTGCTGGCCGTGATCAGCCGCTGGCCGTTGCGGAATGTGATCACCCGCGGACTGCCGAGCGCGCTGGCGCGCAGTCAGGGCCGCGGGATGCTCGGCGTCATCGTCGATCATCCGTCCGGGCCGCTACCGGTGGTGACGACCCACCTCAACTCATCGCCGACGGGGTCCGGGGACCGGGTCACCGAGGTGCGAGCCGTTGCCGAGTTGGTGGGGGAGCTGGCGGGAACGGCCGATGCCGATCTCGGCCCGATCGTCACCGGCGACCTGAATGCCGAGCCGGAGTCGGACGAGGTGCGCCTGCTCGGCGGGTTGTTGACGGCGCCGGCGGTGCCAGGGCTGGGGCTGGAGGACGTCTGGCACTATGCCGACCCGGCCGGACCGGGCCATACCTGGCGGCGGGAGAACAGCTACCTGGCGGCCGGCACCCGCAGTGCGCGGATCGACTACATCCTGGTCGGGCTGGCGACCCGAGTGCTGGCGGCGCGGATGATCGGGGTGGATGCGACCGACGGCCTGCACCCGTCGACGCACGCCGGAGTCTGTGCGCGGGTGGTGCTGCGACCGGAGCGCTGAATCAATGGCTCAGCGCAGAAGTAGGCGGACAGAAGAAGATGGAAAAGGAAAACGGGCCGGACCGCTGATGCGGTCCGGCCCGTCCTTGTCCGGTGCGGCAACTGCTGCCGCGATGATCAGCCGCGGCGAGCGCCGGCCCGACGACGCGAGGTCGCCCGACGTGCCTTGCGTGCGCTGCGGAAGCTGGCGTCAGCTTCGCGGATGTTGCGCTCGATCTCGTACATCTCGATCGCCTGCGGGGTGGTCATCTGCTTCTGGTAGGGGCGCGGAAACGTCCAGTTGTACATCTTGCTGTCGATCCTTCTGCTGGTGTCGGCCGACGGCGACAATGCCGGTCGTGATAGAGGCATCGTCGACAGCTGGACTGTCGGCCGGACCTGCGTCCGGATGATCAACTGGGTGTCGCGTTCTTGTGAGTCCCACCAGTGTCGACGATTGCGTCGACGGTGACGAACACCAGTTTAGAACGATTCAGTGCACCGATCCATTCCGTTCCGGCCGTGATCTGGCTCACGGCCGAAGTTGATCTTGAGGGTGCTGTCAGCGCTTGGCGCCGAAGACCCCGAGCAACTGGGTGACCGCCTTGTGGCGCATCCGGTCACGGGTCGGCCTGGAGCCGTATTCGACGGTGATCGCCTCGCCGTGGAAGTTGTGGTTGAACCACATGGTCAGCGTGCCGTGGCAGCCGCCGTCGCAGCTGAATCTCTTGTTCGGCAGCTTGAGTGCCTTGGCCAGCTTGTGCGAGAAGGACTTGCGCTTGGTCAGCAGATCGACGCCGTGCAGCGGCTGGTGGAAGCTGATCACGTAGTCGGGTTTGACCCGTTTCAGGAATTTCATCATGGCCCTGGTCTCGGGCTCGGATGCCGCCTTCTTGCCGGAGTTGTAGGCACCGGTCGTACGCCGCCAGCCGGTCGGGTAGTTGCGATTCAGATCGACACCATGGGCATTCTGCCGGGTGTCGTGGGCATGCCCGTCCGGGTTGTAGCTGGGCACAACCCACAGGTTGATGCCCGTGATCGGCTTGCCGTCGCGCAGGCTGTAGAGGATGCTCGCGACCCGCTGCTCGTTGCCGTGCATCTGGGCGATCAGCACGACGGTCGTCCTGGCATGGGCGTTGCCGAGATGCCAGGCGGTGATCGACCGGCCCTGGACCGAGTGTCCGATCACCCGCTTGCCGATCACGGCCGGCCGCTGGACGGCCTGGGCCGGAGCGCTGTTGATCAAGAAGGTGGCTGCGACGCCGAAGGCGATGATCATCGCCAGCGTGCGGCGGCGCCAACCACGGATCCCGCCGGAACGGATGCCACCGGATATCACGGCCACGATGCCTCCTGCGACGTTGGAACGGGCTACAGGTATCTGTACCGCCCCGGCCGGCACACCTCGGGAGTCTAGCCGCGAGTCCTGCCTCCTGGCCATGATGCGTACGTGCCAGGATCACTGTCACGGGATCCTGTTCGCGGATGATCGGAGATCTGCATGGACGACGCGACGCTGACCCTCCTGGTGCTCGCCGGCACTGTCATCCTGTTCGTCGTCAACAAACTGCCGGTGTCGGTCGTCGCGCTGATCTCCGCACTCGCGCTGTGGGCCACCGGATTGGCATCGGCTCCCGACATCGTGGTCGGCTTCGGGGCGATCCGTTGGTGATCTTCATCGGCTCGCTGTTCGTCGTGGCCGAGGGCATCGATGCGACCGGGATCACGACCTGGCTCGGGCAGCAGGTGATCGCCCGGGTCGGCGACAAGCGGTCGACGCTGCTGATCGCCGTCTGCCTGCTGGCCGCGGTGCTCAGCACGCTGCTGACCCTCAACGGGGCGACCGCGGCGCTGATCCCGCTGGCGGTGATGCTGGCGATCAGGATCGGCAGGCCGCCGAGCCAGATGTTGATGCCGATCACCTTCGCGGGCGGAGCGGGATCGCTGCTGATGCTGCCCGGCAGCCCGGTCAACATCATCGTCTCCGACGCCGCGGCCAAGGCGGGCGAGGGCCAGTTCCCGGTCTTCTCCTTCGCGGTGGTCGGAATTCCGGTGCTGGCCGGGACGATCGCGATCGCCATCGTCTTCGGCCCGAAGCTGCTGCCCTGGACCCGGCCGACGCAGGAGATCCCCAACCTCGCCCGGCATGCCGAGACGCTGGCCGAGCAGTACGCCGAGAAGGGCGGCTTCTACCGGCTGCGGATCCGCGAGGGCTCGACGTTGATCGGGATCGCCGCCCAGGACGTCGACGAGGCGCACTATCCCGGGATCAAGATCGTAGGCGCGCAGGCGGCGGACGGGGCGGCCACCATGGCCGAGCCGCTGCAGGTCGGGGACGTGCTGGTGGTCTCCGGTCCGCGGCTCGAGGTCAGCCACCTGGCGATCGACCATCATCTGGCCGTGTATCTGGTGGCGCCGGACCGGGAGCAGCTGCTCAGCCCGGAGGCCGGTGTCGCCGAGGTCGTCGTGCCGCCGCGATCGTCGCTGGTCGGGTCGGTCGTGTTCCCGGGCATGCAGCGGGCCAAGGACCAGGTGATCCTCGCCGTACAGCGCAACGGCCGGCAACGCGAGCAGCCGCGTACGAAGCTGGAGCCGGGGGACACCCTGCTGGTGCACGGCAGCTGGGACGCGCTCGACCTGCTGGCCAAGGACACCGACGTGCTGGTCGTCGACGCGCCCGATGTCGTACGCCGGCAGGCCGTCGCCTGGGGATCGGGCGCCTGGCGCGCGATCGGCGTGCTGGCGCTGGTGATCGTGCTGCTCGCCACCGGCCTGGTGCCGCCGGTGATCGCCGGCGTGATCGGCGCGATCCTGATGATCATGCTCCGGGTGGTGCCCGTGGCGAAGGCGTACCGGGCCATCTCCTGGGACACGATCATCCTGATCGGGGCGCTGGTGCCGCTGACCCAGACCATCCAGAGCAGCGGGGCCGCCGACAAGATCGCGACGGTGCTGCTCGGCGCGGTGGGCGACGGCGGGCCGCGGCTGCTGATGCTGGCGGTCTTCGTACTGACCGCGGTCTTGGGGCAGTTGATCAGCAACACTGCGACGGCACTGGTCGTGACGCCGATCGCGGTGTCGGCCGCGACTGTCAGCGACGTGTCGGTACTGCCGATCCTGATGTCGGTCGCCGTGGCAGGATGTGCCTCCTTGCTGACGCCGATCTCGACCCCGGGCAACATGATGATCATGGGGCCGGGCGGCTACCGGTTCGGCGACTACTGGAAGCTCGGGCTGCCGACGATGCTGTGGTGGCTGCTCTGCGCGATGGTGATCATTCCGCTGGTCTGGCATTTCTGATCGAGGCCGATTGGGCTAGGCTTTTCCCGGAGTTGTCCCGGGTCGAATCCGTGAGACCTCCGGCTTCGACCGGCCCGTCAAGGATGCACAGCAATGACCCGGAACCTCACCATTGGTCCGCCCACTCGCCTGATCATGGTTTTCGCCATCCCACTGGTGGTGGGCAACGTCTTCCAGCAGCTCTATCAATTCACCGACGCCATCGTCGTTGGTCGGCTGATCTCGGTGCACGCGCTCGCGGCGGTTGGCGCCAGCGGCTCGATCCTCTTCTTCCTGACCGGGCTGTCGATCGGCTCCTCGGTCGGGGTCGCCATCCCGGTCGCGCGGGCGTTCGGCGCCGGCCGGCTGCCGGCGATGCGGCGTGCGGTGGCGGCCGGGGCCATGATCACCGTCGGGATCGCGGCGTTCATCACGATCGTCGGTGCACTGATCGCCGGGCCGCTGTTGCGGCTGCTGGACACGCCGGCCGAACTGGTGCCCGATGCGACCACCTTCCTGCGGGTGAGCTTCCTCGGCGTCGGGGCGATCGCGGCATTCAACTACCTGTCTTCACTGATCCGCGCGCTCGGCGACAGTCGGACGCCGCTGTATTTCCTGGTGCTGTCGTGCGTGCTCAACGCCGCGCTGGTGATCATGTTCGTCGGCGGCCTGCACCTGGGAGTCGCCGGCGCCGCCCTGGCGACGGTCGCCGCCCAACTCGTCTCGGTGGTGTTGTGTCTGCTGCTGATCGCCCGCCGGATGCCGCAGCTGCAGCTGCAGCGGGCCGACTGGGCAATCGACCGGCGGGAGCTGGCCGAGCCGTTGCGGCTCGGGCTCTCGATGGGATTCCAGTATTCGATCATCTCGATCGGCATCATGGTGCTGCAGCTGGC
>Ga0164242_10003362_pt1 | contig 18297 bp, 7 predicted proteins | sample OricomgcompostMG_FD_108783 | JGI IMG/M metagenome (GOLD analysis project Ga0164242, IMG submission 108783) | Miracle-Growth compost microbial communities from Emeryville, California, USA - Original compost - Miracle growth compost (MG) ... | reverse complement strand
CGGGGGTTTAGCGCGCCACTCGCGGGGGCCGTTAGACCGGCGCGGTCGGCGCGCGAGATCAGTTTCGCGGCCAGGGCGAGCGCGGGCTGGGCCAGCGGCACCCCGTCGACAGCGGACGTGCGGCCCTTCTCGGCGACCTTGAGCTCCTCCCAGAGCTCGGTCTGCTCCTGGACGGACGCCACCTGCACGCCCGCGAACACGTGCGGGTGGCGGGCGATCAGCTTGTCGACCAGGTCGCCGGCCACGTCCTCGATGTCAAACCGGCCAGCGTCCGCCGGCAGCTCCGCGGCGATCCGCGCGTGGAACAGCACCTGCAGCAGCAGGTCACCCAGCTCCTCGCGCAGCAGCGTCAGGTCACCGGTCTCGATCGCCTCGAGGACCTCGTACGTCTCCTCGAGCAGGTACCGGGTGAGCGATGCGTGCGTCTGCTCGGCATCCCACGGGCAGCCGCCGGGCGAGCGCAGCCGGTCCATCACCTCGACCGCGCGCCGCAGCTGCGATCCCGGCTCCTCCCGCCCCGGCGTCATGCTCAGCTGCTCGGGACCACCGGCGCCTGGTTGCCGTACGAGGCGCCGTTCAGCTGGACGAAGCTCGGCGCCCCGTCAGCCGGTCCGGTCTTGAGCGACAGCGACGACTCGTCCCAGCTGCCGTACCGTCCGCTGACGCTGACCGGCAGGTGCAGGTCCTCGATGGCCTTGAAGATCGGCCCGGCGTCGGTGGTCGCTCCGACGCGCTGGGCGAGCAGGCCCTCCAGCGCGCTGTCGCGCAGGTCGAGCGCGGCGAAGCTGCCCTTGAAGCCGTACTGCGTGTACTGCTTCTCCTGCTGTGCCTTGCTGGCGCCCTGGGTCAGCTGCTGCTCCGCGGACGCGATCACGCTGTCGCTCGGAATGCCGCCGGACGTCTTGGCGAGCGCCTTGGAGAACAGCTCCTCGCGGATGAGCGCGGTGAGCACGTAGCTGCGCGGCACGATCGTCTGCGGGGCGCCGGACTGCGACTGCACCGAGAACGGCTTGGCGTTCACGGTGAGGTACTGCGAGACGTCCGAGTCCTTGATGTGATCGTGGCCGACGACCGCGGCGGTGCCGATCTTGCTGTCACAGCCGGTCAGGCCGAGGACGGCCAGGGTGGCGCCCGCGACGGCGGCGAGCGCGGTCAGCTTCCGAAAACTGCCCATACCCTTGCTTCGCTCACTTCGTTCGCTCACGACACGGACTCTCTCACACGGGGCTGGGCGATCTGCGCCAGGACCTCGCCGCACCAGTTCAGCAGCGCGATGTCGCGCAGCGGCTCGCCGCCGAACTTCACTTCGGCGAACGAACCGTCCGGCTTCACGACGCCCTTGGGGCGCGGCACGGTGACGGTCGAGACGGCCTGCTTGTAGTGGGCCTTGTCGTACAGCCGCTGCAGCCGCAGCTGGGCGGACTCGGGCAGCTCCAGCGGGCCGAACCGGACCGTGTTCCCCTGCAGCGCCACCTCGGTCACGCCGTACGAGCGGCACAGCACCTTGAACCGGGCGACCGCCAGCAGGTTCTCGACCGGCGGCGGGATCGGCCCGTACCGGTCGATCAGCTCCGCGCGCACGGCGTCGACCGCGTCGTCGCTGGTCGCCGAGGCCAGCGCGCGGTACGCCTCCAGCCGCAGCCGCTCGCCGGGCAGGTAGTCGGCCGGCAGGTTGGCGTCGACGGGCAGCTCGACGCGGATCTCCTGCTCTTCGGCGCCGCCCTCGCCGCGGAAGTCCGCCACCGCCTCGCCCACCAGGCGCACGTACAGGTCGAAGCCGACGCCGGCGATGTGCCCGGACTGCTCGCCGCCGAGCAGGTTGCCCGACCCCCGGATCTCCAGGTCCTTCATCGCGACGGCCATGCCCGCGCCCATCTCGGTGTGTTGCGCGATCGTCGCGAGCCGGTCGTACGCGGTCTCGGTCAGCGGCCGCTCCGGCGGGTAGGTGAAGTAGGCGTAGCCACGCTCGCGGCCGCGTCCGACCCGGCCGCGCAGCTGGTGCAGCTGGGACAGGCCGAACATGTCGGCGCGGTCGACGATCAGCGTGTTCGCGTTGGGGATGTCCAGCCCTGATTCCACGATCGTGGTCGCGACGAGCACGTCGTACGTCTTCTCCCAGAAGCCGACCATGATCTGCTCGAGCTGGTGCTCGCTCATCTGCCCGTGTGCGACGGCGATGCGTGCCTCGGGAACGAGCTCGGCGAGCTTTGACGCGGCCCTGTTGATCGACTCGACGCGGTTGTGGATGTAGAACACCTGGCCGTCGCGCAGCAGCTCGCGCCGCACCGCCGCCGCGATCTGCTTCGGGTCGTACGCGCCGACGAATGTCAGGATCGGGTGCCGCTCCTCCGGCGGCGTCAGGATCGTGGTCATCTCGCGGATGCCGGTCAGCGACATCTCCAGCGTGCGCGGGATCGGCGTGGCGGACATGGTCAGCACGTCGACCGCGGTGCGCAGCGACTTCAGGTACTCCTTGTGCTCGACGCCGAACCGCTGCTCCTCGTCGATGATCACCAGGCCGAGGTCCTTGAACCGCACGGTCTGCTGCAGCAACCGGTGCGTGCCGATCACGATGTCGACGCTTCCGTCGACTATTCCGGCCATCGTCGCGTCCGCGTCGGACGGCGCCGTGAACCGCGACAATTCCCTTATCTGGACGGGGAATTGCGCCATCCGCTCGCTGAAGGTCTGCAGGTGCTGATGCGCCAGCAGCGTCGTGGGCACGAGGACGGCGACCTGCTTGCCGTCCTGGACGGCCTTGAACGCGGCGCGCACCGCGACCTCGGTCTTGCCGTAGCCGACGTCGCCGCAGATGACCCGGTCCATCGGCTGCGGCTTCTCCATGTCCGCCTTGACCTCTTCGATCGCGGCGAGCTGGTCGGGCGTCTCGACGTAGTCGAACGCGTCTTCCATCTCGCGCTGCCACGGGGTGTCAGGCGCGAACGCGTGTCCCTTGGTCGCCATCCGAGCGCTGTAGAGGCGGATCAGCTCGGCGGCGATCTGCTTGACCGCCTTGCGCGCACGGCCCTTGGTCTTGGCCCAGTCCGCGCCACCGAGCCGGTGCAGCGACGGCGCCTCGCCGCCGACGTACTTGGTCACCTGGTCGAGCGCGTCGGTCGGGACGAACAGCCGGTCGCCGGGCTGGCCCTTCTTGGCGGGCGCGTACTCGATGATCAGGTACTCACGGTCACCGCCGTTCACGGTGCGGCGGACCATCTCGACGTACCGGCCGACGCCGTGCTGCTCGTGGACGACGTAGTCGCCCGCCTTGAGCTGGATCGGGTCGATCGCGTTGCGCCGCCGCGACGGCATGCGGCTGGTGTCCTTGGTCAGCGAGCCGCGCTGCCCGGTCAGGTCGGCCTCGGTGAGCACCGCCAGCTTCAGGTCGGACGAGACCAGCCCGCCGCCGAGCCGGCCGGTGAGCACCTGGACGATCCCGGCCTCGTCGCCGACCTCGCTCACGAAGCGAGCGGGAACCTCGGCGTCGGTGAACCGCTCGACGGCGCGCTGCGCGGAGCCGTGGCCGTCGAAGACGAGCACGACGTGCCAGCCGTCGCGGGCCCAGTTCCGCAGGTCGCCGATCGCGGCCTCGATGTCGCCGCGGTACGTCGGCGCCGGCTCGAAGCCGCTCGCCACCGTCCCCGCACCCAGTTCGGTGTCGGCGGTCAGGGCCGTGATCCCCCACCACGGGACGCCGAGCTCGCCCGCCTCGGCCGCGACATCGTCCAGCTCGCGCAGCGACGCGGCGCCCAGGTCGACCGGCGCGGTGCCGCCACCGGCCGCCGCGGCCCAGGACGCCTCCAGGAACTCCAGCGAGGTGCGCACCAGGTCGTGCGCGCGGGTGCGTACCCGCTCGGGGTCGCACAGCACGACGTGGCTACCCGTGGGCAGCTCGTGCAGCACGGTCTCCAGGCGGTCGACGAGCACCGGCGCGAGCGCCTCCATGCCCTCGACGGCCTCGCCGCGACTGATCGGGTCGAGCAGCTCGGCCAGCTCGGGGTGCCCGGTCAGCAGCTCCGCGGCCCGCGCGCGGACGTCGTCGGTCAGCAGCAGCTCGCGGCACGGCGGCGCCCACAGGCCGTGCTCGGCGACCTCCAGCGAGCGCTGGTCGACGACCTTGAAGTAGCGGACCTCCTCGACCTCGTCGCCCCAGAACTCCACGCGCAGCGGGTGTTCCTCGGTCGGCGGGAAGACGTCCAGGATGCCGCCGCGCACCGCGAACTCGCCACGCTTCTCGACCAGTTCGGTGCGCGAGTAGCCGGCGGCAACCAGGTCGGCGACGAGGTCGGTGAGCTCCAGCCCGCTGTCCCCGGCGCGCAGCTGCACCGGCTGCAGCTCGCCAAGGCCCGGCACCTGCGGCTGCAGCAGGGCGCGCACCGGCGCGACGACGACCGACACCGGACCGGCCGTGGGGTCGGTGTCCGACGGGTGGGCGAGCCGGCGCAGCACCGCCAGCCGCTGCCCCACCGTGTCGGCGCGCGGCGACAGGCGCTCGTGCGGCAGCGTCTCCCAACCGGGGTAGAGCACGACCTCGTCCGCGGGCACCAGGCAACGCAGCGCGGCCACGAGGTCCTCGGCCTCGCGCCCGGTGCTGGTCACGGCGAGTACCGGCGCGCCCGTCCGTCCGGCCAGGGCGCCGACCGCGAGCGGCTGGACGGCCGCCGGACCGCTGATCGTCAGCGTCGCCGACCCGGCCGCCTCGACGACGGCGGCGAGCGCCGGATCGTCCGCGGCCACGCTCAACAGGCCGTGCAGAGCCATCGAAATCCCCTTACCCGTGCAGCACAAACGCCCCTGCACCGCGAGCGGGAGGGGATGCGTCCAGGGTACGCGGGACGACCGACTGGGCGGGACACGGTTCGTCCCGCCCAGTCGGGCTCGGGGGAATGCCGGGCTAAGGCGTCAGCGGTTCAGCGCCTCAGTGCGCGCGGTGGCCGCGCCGGCGGGTGGCCAGCAGGGCGAGCGCTCCGGCCCCGATCATCAGCATGGCCAGGATCAGCTCCGGGCGGATCGGACCGGGGCCGGTGGTGGCCAGGGTCGGCGGGGTCGAGCCGACGGCGGGCGGCGGTTGGCTCGTTTGCACCCCGCCGACGCACAGCACGGTGGTGACGTCGCGCGCGGAGACGGTGTCCGCGGAGGTGGACGTCAGCACACCCGTGTCGGGATACGACTGGCAGCTGTTGTCGGTGGTCGCGCTGGTGATGTGCACCGTGAAGGTGTCACCGGGTGCCAGGTCGCCGGCGAGGCAGGTGAGCAGCTGCGAGCCGACGGCGCCGGTGATCGCGCACGTGCCGCGGTTGACCGGCCGGTCGATGGACCAGTCGACGTCCGGGCCCGCCGGCAGGTGGCTGGTCAGCACCGCGTTCCGGACGATCGCCAGCAGGCTCGGCAGCAGCGGCAGCGCCGAGGTTCGGACGAGCGCGGCGACGGCCGTACCCGACTGCGGCTGGCCGGCCGCGTTGCCGCCGGTGAGCGTGAACCCGATCGGGTTGCCGCTGTTGACCTGCTGCTGGTCGGCGGTGACGGTCAGCTGGTCGGCCGCGCAGAGCACGGTGGTGCTGGCCTGGGCCGTCTGGCTCGAGGCGTTGCTCGCCGTGAGCGTGGCCGTGTTCGAGTACGTGCCGCAGTCCGCGCGGTCGGTGTCGCTGACGATCCGGACGGACGCCGTCGTGCCGGCACTGAGCGACCCGAGCGAGCAGGTGAGCACCTGGGCGCCGTCCGGTCCGGTGAGCGTGCACGTGCCCGGTCCGGTGTAGGCGGGGTCGATGACGAAGTGCACGTTCGACCCGGCGGGGCCGGCGGGCAGCGGGTCGGTGACGGTGACGTCCGTCGCGCTGCCGGAGCCGTCGGCGACCGTCAGCGTGTACCCGATCTGGTCACCGGCCGTGACGGACGGCGCCAGCGCGGTCTTGGTGAACGCGAGGGCGGCCGCGGCGGGCGCCGGCGGGCAGATCACGCGGACGGGGGCGCTGGCCGTGACGGGTGCGGGCGCGCCCGTCCAGGTCACCGATGCGGTGTTGACGTAGGCGCCGCAGCTGCCGGTCGTCGTGACGCTGGTGATGTGCACGGCGTCGCTCGCGCCCGCGGCGAGCCGGCCGGTGCACGTCAGCGTGCCCGCGGCGATCGCGCAGGACAGCGCAGGGTCCGCGCTGGCGATCGTCCAGGTCAGGCCGGCCGCGGACGGCAGCGGATCGCTCAGCACGACACCGCGCGCGGTCCCTCCGCCGCCGTTGGTGGCCGTGACCGTGAAGCCGATCGGCGCGCCCGCCGCGACGCTCGCGCTGTCGGCGACCTTGGTCAGCGTCAGCGCGGCGCACTTCACCTGCAGCGTCGCACTGGCACCGGGCGTGTCCGGCGTGTTGGTGGCGGTCAGGGCCGCGGTGTTCGCGAACGTGCCGTCGGCGGCGACGCCCGCGGTGCAGCTGGTGGTGTCGGTGGAGCTGGTCACGTGCACGGCCAGCACGTCACCGGACGCGAGCGCGAGGCCCGGGCCGCAGGTGAGCGTCTGCGCGGGCGCGACACCGGTGACCGAACAGGTCCCGGCCGGCGCCGGTGCACCGTTGATCGTGACGCTGTCGACGGACCAGTCGACGCCGCCGCCACCCGGCAGCGGGTCGCTGACGAGCACGCCGGTGGCGCTGCCCGGTCCGGCGTTCGACGCCGTCACCGTGTAGCCGATGGCGTCCCCGGCGCTGACGCTCGCCGCGTCGGCGGCCTTCGCGAGCGCGATGCTCGGGCACTGCACTGCGATGGACGCGGAGTCCGTCATCGTCCTGCCGGATATGACGTTGCTCGCCGTGACGGTCGCGGTGTTCGGGTACCCGCCGTCGCCGAGCGGGCCGCCGAGGCACGAGTTGGTCACCGCGACGCCCGCCGCCGTCCACTGCGTCGTGCTCGTCACGTGGACCGTGAGCACGTCGCTCGGGTGCATGGTGAAGCCGGCGCCGCCGCAGGCCAGGGTCTGCGCCGGCGGCGCGCCCGTGATCGCACACGTGACACCGGGCGCGGCCAGCCCGTTCAGCTGCGTCGAGTCGATCGTCCAGCTGACGCCCGGTCCGGACGGGAGCGGGTCGGCGACCGCGACGTCGGTGGCGTCCCCGGCCGCGCCGCTGGTGACCGTGACGGTGAAGCCGATCGCGGAGCCGACCGACACGGTGGCCGCGTCGGCGGTCTTGGACAGCGTGAGCGTCGGGCACAGCACCGTGGTCGTGTCGGACGACGTGCGCAGCGGGCTGTTCGTCGTGGTCAGCGTCGCGGTGTTCGGGTAGCTCCCGCAGCCCAGCGGCCCGGTGGCCGCGAAGACGTGCACGAACACGCTGGACGCGGCGGCGAGATCGCCCACGCCGCAGCTGAGGATTTGCGATCCGATCGCGCCGGTGACGGTGCAGCCGAGCGCGGTCGTGGCCGCGGCGTCCAGCTGCCAGTCGATGCCGGTACCGGCCGGCAGCGGGTCCATGAGCACGCCGCCGTCCGCGGTGCCGGGACCTGCGTTCGTGATCGTGATGCCGAAGCCGATCTGGCTGCCCGCACTGACGCTGGCCGCGTCCGCGACCTTGGTGAACGTGATGTCCGGGCAGTTCACCTGGGTCGAGGCGCCGGCCGTGAGCGGTGCCGCCGGCCCGTTCGTCCAGACCACCGACGCGGTGTTGTCGTAGCGGCCGCGGCCGTTGCCGCCGAGGCAGGAGTTGACCGCTGCGGCGCCGGATCCCGTCCACGTCGTGCCACTGGCAATATGCACGGTCTCGGTGTCGTTGCCGGACGGATCACCCGCGGCAGCCAGGTTGCCCGTGCACTCGAGCGTGCCCGCGGTGATCTTGCAGGAGAGCGGGCCGCTGTGCGCGTCGACGCTCCAGCTGATGCCCGGCCCGGTGGGCAGCGGGTCGGTGACGTCGACTCCGGACGCGATGCCCGAGCCCGTGTTCGTGACGGTGATCGTGTAGCCGATGTCCGAGCCGACATCGACGGTCGCCGCGTCGGCCGTCTTGGTGATGCCGAGGTCGGCGCACACCACATCGATGTCGACCGTCTTGCTGGTCGCGGTGGACGGGTCGTTCGCCGCCGAGACGGTTGCGGTGTTGGCCAGCGTCCCGCAGCTGACGAACGCGGTGGCGCTGACCAGATGCACCGTCTCGATGTCGTTCCCGTACAGCGTGCCGGCGCAGGTCAAGGTGTTCGCAACGATCACGCACGACAGCGGACCGGTCGCGGTGTCGATGGTCCAGGAGACGCCGGCCGCGGACGGCAGGGGGTCGCTGATCAGGGCGCCCGTCGCGTCACCGTCGCCGGTGTTCCGCGCGCGCAGCGTGTACCCGATCTGGTGGCCGGCCTGGACCGTCCGGTCGTCCGCCGCCTTCGTGATGGTCAGGGCGGGACAGCTCACCACGACCCGCGCCGAGGCGGTCGGTGCGGTTGCGACGTTGGTCGCGGCCACGGTCGCGGTGTTCGTGTAGGTGCCGCAGGAGTTCACCGCGGGCGCGCTCGTCCAACTCGTGTCGCTGACGACGTGCGCGCTGAGCGTGCCGCCGCCGGCGAGCGTGGCCAGCGTGCAGTCGAGCGACTGGCTGCCCACCGCGCCGGTGATCGTGCAGCCCGCGACGGCGGGGTCGAGCGACCAGTCGACGCCCGGGCCGGCCGGCAGCGGGTCGGTCACGTGTACGTGCGCCGCCGCGACCGCCGAGGTGTTGTCGACGGTGACGGTGTAGCCGATGGGCGAGCCGACCGGAACGGCCGCCGCATCGGCGGTCTTGGTGATGGTGAGCGCGGCGCAGGTGACATCGACCGTTGCGGACGAGCTGCCGCTGCCTCCGCCGTTCGTCGTGGTCAGCGTCGCGGTGTTGCGGATCGTGCCGCAGTCGGCCGGCGCCGTCACCGCGTGGACGTGCGCGATCACGACCCAGCCGGTCGGGTCGAAGTCGCCGACGTTGCAGGTGACGGTTCCGGCGGCCAGCGTGCAGCCGAAACCGTTCGGGTCGAGCACCCAGGTGGCGCCGCTGGGCAGCGCGGGCAGCGCGTCGGTCACCCTGACGCCGGTGGCGGTCGCGGCGCTGGCGTTCTGCAGGGAGATGTCGAACGAGATCGTGTCGCCCGCGGTGATCGTGCCGCTCGGGGTGGTCTTCTCGACCTGGACGGACGCGCCGACGATGTGGCCGCTCTCGCTCGCCTGGCCGCACGGCTCGTTAGCCGCGTCGTTGATCGTGTCGCCGCTGTAGCTCGCGGTCCAGGTGTAGTAGCCGGCAGCGCTGGGCGTGAACGGCGTCGCGACGGCGGCCGTCCAGGTGGTGCTGTCGACCTTGGTCAGCGGGTCCGTCTCGGTGTACGTCGGCGCGGCGGCCGTGCAGCTGCCCGCGCCGGGAGCGGAGGCAAACGGCCCCCACAGCGTGAACATGACCTTCTGCGCCGACAGGTCCGCGCCCGCGACGACGCCGGACAGCGTGGCGGTGTCGGCGAGCGTGGTGAGTCCGAGGCTGCCGCGCGCCGCGGTGGCCGGCACGGTGGTCAATCCGATCGTCGTGGCGATGGTCGGGCTCGCGTGCGCGACCGTGAAGCACTCCGAGCCCGAGTTGGTGTGCGTGCCGGGCAGGTAGTCCTTGTTCGCGGCGCCCGGGGTGTACTCGGTGCGCCAGCAGTACGTTCCGGGCGCGGTGTCCGCGGCGCCGGACACCGCGGCCGACGTCGCGCCGCCGGACGCGTCCAGCGTGACGTTCTTGCTGACGAGCGTGCCGTTGGCGGAGCAGTCGCCGCCGTTCGCGGTGACCTCGGCCGGGCCGCACAGGTAGAAGTCGACGCTGCCGGCGGCCGGCTTCGCGGCGGTGCCGACGGACACGGTGTCGTGCTGCGCGCTGCCGGCCGTCGTGACCGACAGCCCGTCGATCGAGCCGTTGCCGGGCTGCGCGGTCGTGGTCATCGGCGGCGCCACGCACGTCGAGGGCGGCGTGACCGAGATGCCCCCGCTGAACTGCTGCAGTTGGCCGGCGCCGGTGTAGCTGCGCACGCTGACGACCGCGGTGGACGGCGCGGGGCAGGCGGGCGCCAGGCCGACGAGCGTGGTCAGGTCGAGCCCGATCTCGACGAACGTGTTCTTGTCCATCGGCGACAGCGCGGCGGTGAGCGGGTTCGTCACCGTCGAGCTGCCGTTGGTCGCGGCCGCGTAGCCGCCGGCCGGCGCCGCGCAGGTGCCGGGGTAGGTGGCGGCGCTCGCGAACGAGCAGACCTTGTCCAGGCTCAGCGCGCCGCTGCCGGACGCGTCGACGAAGAACGCGTAGCCGCCGGACGAACGGTTCGGGACGAGCACCGCCGGGTTCGCGGCGCTGGCGACGTCCGGAGCCTGGTCGACCTCCACGATGAACCCGGAGGTGCCGCTGCCCTTGACGCGGTGCCAGCCGACGTACGCGTAGAAGTCGCCGCCGACGATCTGCGACGCCGAGTACGCGACGTCCATCTGCGCGTCCTGTGCCGGGCTGCCGCCGAGCGCCCAATCGGTCGCGGGGGTGTGCGCGCTGGAATCCGCGGTCGGGTTCAGGTTGGTGAACGTCGCGCTCGTTCCGACGCCCGGCTCGTTGTCCCAGTCGTGGGTGCCGCAGTTGTTCGTCGTCATGTCGCCGTCGATCTCGAAGCTGCCGATCGACGTGCACGGCGGGAGCGGCGCCGCGTCCGCGACCGGCATCCATACGAGCGACGGCACGACGAGCAACGCCGAAACGGCGACCGTCAACGCGCCATGCCACCACGGCCGATGCAATGAGCTTCGCGACATGACCCGACCCCCCACCCCGACGGTGAACCGCTTCGGCGGCCCCGGCCGCTGAGAACTACAGATTCAACGCGGAGGCGGGGCGGGTGACTGTCCAGCGATCGGCCGACAATCGGCTCCGGACGATCGACACGGGCGAAGCGTCGGTGGACGCTGACCGGCCGGACGCGAAGGGGGAGCATCGCGCCCGACCGGTGTCCAGGGGGCCTTGTTTTATATGGCCTTTCTGCTCCGGCGGCGGGCACCGAACAGCAGCGCCGCGCCGAGCGCGGTGAGCAGCGCGCCGAGTTCGGCCAGCGGCACGACCGGAGCGCCGGTGCTGGCCAGCGGTTGCGTCGACGTGGTGGTGGGCTCGACAGCCAGGCACTGCGGCGCGTCCGCGAACGTGTGCACGATCGGTGCGTCGTCGCGCAACGTGAAGCCGTCGGTGGCGACCAGTGTGATCGTGACGGTGCTCCCGTTCGCTGCGGGGTAGCTGCCCGCGGCGCGATGCTTGCCGTCGACGAGGTACCGCACGCCGTCCACGTCCGGCAGCGTGTACGACGCCCCGGTCAACGTGCCGTCGGCGCAGGTGGCGTCCGCGAACGTCGGGTGCGCGGAGACCGCCTTCAGGCCGCCGACACCGGAACACGCCGGCGCCGCCGCGAACGTGTGCGTGATCGTCTCGTGCGTCGCGTCGACGAACGTCCAGCCGCCCGAGCCCGGTGCCGTGAACTGGTCCGCCGGATCGGTGATCGTCGCGGTGACCGTGACCGTCTGCCCGCCCGCGTACGGACCGGCGGGCGACACGGTGTACGCGACACCGCTCGGCGTGCTGGGCGTCGTGACGAACGGTGCGGTCGCCCCGCCCGCGCCGCAGCCCGGGTCACCGAACGTGGGGGTAACCGGCGTGACCGTGGTCGGGCCGGCGGCCACTCCGCCGACACCGGCGCAGACCGGTGCCGCCGCGAACGTGACGTCGTACGTCTCGGTCGTCGCGTTCACGAACGTCCAACCGCCTGTGCCCGGTGCCGCGAACGTGTCGAGCAGGGGCGCGAGGATCGACGCGGTCACCGTGAGGCTGTCCCCCGCGGCGTACGGCGCGGGCTTCGAGGGCGTGTAGAGAACACCGCCCGGCAGCGCGGCGAGGGTCAGCGTCGGCGTCGTGGCGACGCCCGCGGCACAGACCGAGTTGGTCACCGTCGGCGCTACAGGGCTGACGACCGTCGGCACGCCCGGCCCGATCGGTACGCACGCCGGGTTCGCGAACGTGATCGTGAACGTCTCGGTGGTCGCGTTCACGAACACCCAGCCGGCGGGCGCGGGCGCCGTGAACGTGAACAGCGCGGGTGCGGCGATCGACGCGGTCACCGTGACCGTGTCGCCCGGCGCGTACGGCGCGCCCTTCGACGTGGTGTACGTGACGCCCACCGGCGTTGCCGCGGGAGTGAGCGTCGGCGGCGTCAGGACGCCCGCGACACACGCCGTGTCGATCACGATCGGGTCGACCGGTGCCACCGTCACCGGAGCCCCCGGCCCGATCGGCACGCACGCGGGGTTTGCGAACGTGAAGCTGTACGTCTCGTGCTGCAGATCGACGAACGTCCAGCCCGCCGGCGCCGGTGCCTGGAACCAGTGCCCGGCGTCGGTCGTGGCCGTGACTGTCACGCTGTCGCCCGCGGCGTAGCCCCCGGCGGGGCTCGCCGTGTAGGTGACGCCGGCCGGCGCGCCGGGCAGTGTCAGCGCGGGCGGAGTCAGGACGCCGGCCACGCAGACCGGATCGGTCACCGTCGGGTCGACCGGCGTGACGGTGGCGGGAATGCCGCAACCGTTCGCCAGGATCGCCTGCCCCTCCGGTGTCCAGTTGAGCCCCGGGAAATTCGTGGGTACGCCATGCGAGTCCGTGTAGGTGAACGGCGGGATGATGTCGCCCCAGCTCGCCGCACCAGTCGAGTAGATCGGTCCCGTGTGGCCAATGTGTCCAACCGCATCCGGGATCGACACGGACTTGTCGTTGTAAGGCTTCTTGCCGGCACTGTCTGCATGGCAGATTTCGATCTTCGCCGCGGCGGCATGCGCCGAGCCGGCGGCGGCGAACGCGAGTCCGGTGGCCGCGAGCGGGACGGCGAGGGCCGCTGCCAGCGTCTTGCGCGCCGGCAGTCGGCGCGACCGTGCTGCGCTCTCGGCACTGCGCCCGAACGGGTACGGCCAGCGACGCGACATCGAATTCCCCCACCTGCTCCGGCCACACCCCACGCGTGGCCGACCCGCGTCGCGGCCGATTCCCGGTTCCGCGAACACCTACGACGGATACAACGCGAAACCGTTCTCGGCGGGTGTCGGCCGTTCGGCCGACACGCTGTCGGTCGGCCGTCCAGGACCGGCGCCGGAAAAGCGGGCGCAGGCGTGCGCAAGACTGGTCGTCGTGCAGCGCAACGACCTGTCCGAACCCGAACTCTTCGAACTCGCGGCGGCGGACTCGGACGACGCCCTGCTGCGGGCGGACGTGCGCCGCGTCGCCGGGCTGCTGGGCGAGACGCTCGCGCGGCAACAGGGATCGTCCGCCCTCGAGCTGGTCGAGCAGGTCCGCACGCTCACCAAGCAGAGCAAGGAGGGTGAGGGCGAGCGGTTGCGCGAGCAGGTGCGCGCGCTGCTGAGCAACGTCTCGAACGAGACGGCCGCGCTGCTCGCGCGGGCGTTCGCCGACTACTTCCACCTGGCCAACGTGGCCGAGCAGGTCCACCGGGTGCGCGGCCTGCGGGACCGTCCTGCCGAGCAAGGCTGGCTGTCGCGCGCAATCGCGGCGATCACCGACGAGCTCGGCGCCGACGCCCTCACCGACGCGCTCGCCGGCCTGGACGTCCGCCCGGTGTTCACCGCGCACCCGACCGAGGCCAGCCGCCGGTCGGTGCTCACGAAGCTGCGGCGGGTGGCGGACGTGCTGGCCGAGCCGACCACGCCCGGCACCGCAGCCCGCGCGCGCCAGGACCGTGCCCTGGCCGAGATCATCGACCTGATCTGGCAGACCGACGAGCTGCGCCAGCACCGTCCGACGCCGGTGGACGAGGCGCGCAACGCGGTCTACTACCTGACCGAGCTCGCCGACCGGACGCTGCCGGATCTGCTGGCCGACCTCGCGGCGGAGGCCGGCGACCACGGCGCGCGGCTGCACGCGGACGGGCGCCCGCTGACGTTCGGGACGTGGATCGGCGGCGACCGCGACGGAAACCCGAACGTCACCGCCCAGATCACGCGCGACGTATTGCGGTTGCAGCACGAGGTGGCGGCGCGCGCGGTCACCCGCGCGATCGATCTGCTGATCGCCGAGCTGTCCTCGTCGACGACGGTGGTTGCGGCGACACCGGAGCTGGCCGCGTCGATCGAGGCGGATCTCGCAGTGCTCGACGTCGACCCGCGCATCCGGACGCTCAACGCGACCGAGCCCTACCGGTTGAAGCTGACGTGCATCAACACGAAGATCGCGAACACCCGACGGCGCATCGCCGAGCGGCAACCGCACGCACCGGGACACGACTACCTCGGCGCGCGGCAGCTGCTGGCCGAGCTGGACCTGATCGGCGCGTCGCTGCGCGCGAACGCGGGCGCGCTGATAGCCGACGGGCTGCTCGCCCGCGTCCAGCGCACCATCGCGGCGATCGGGCTGCACCTGGCGACGATGGACGTGCGCGAACACGCCGACGCGCACCACCACGCGGTCGGTCAGCTGATCGACCGGCTCGGTGCCGGCGAGCGCTACGGCGAGCTGACCGCTGACGACCGGCTGCGGGTGCTGGCCGACGAGCTCACCTCGCCGCGCCCGCTCGCGTCCTCGCCACCCCCACTGGACGAGGGGGGTGCGAAGACGTTCGCTGTGTTCACCGCGATCCGCGACGCGCTCGACACCTACGGCCCGGACGTCATCGAGAGCTACATCGTGTCGATGACCAAGGGCCCGGACGACCTGCTCGCGCCGGTCGTGCTGGCGCGCGAGGCGGGGCTGGTCGACCTGCGCGGTGCGAAGCCCTTTGCGCGTATCGGTTTCGTCCCGCTGCTGGAGACCGTCGACGAGCTGCGGCACAGCGGCGACGTGCTCGACGCACTGCTGCGCGACCCGAGCTATCGCGAGATCGTGCGGCTGCGCGGGGACCTGCAGGAGGTCATGCTCGGCTACTCCGACTCGAACAAGCAGGCCGGCATCACCACGTCGCAGTGGGAGATCCACCGCGCGCAACGCACGCTGCGCGATGTCGCGGCGCGGCACGGCGTGCGGTTGCGGCTGTTCCACGGACGCGGCGGCACGGTCGGACGTGGCGGCGGGCCGACGTACGAGTCGATCCTCGCGCAGCCGTACGGCGTCCTGGACGGCGAGATCAAGTTCACCGAGCAGGGCGAGGTGATCAGCGACAAGTACTCACTGCCGGAGCTCGCCCGCGAGAACCTCGAGCTGACCGTCGCTGCCGTGCTGCAGGCGAGCACGCTGCACCGCACGCCGCGCCAGAGCGGCGAGCAACTCGAACGGTGGGACGCGTGCATGACGCTGGTCAGCGACGCCGCGTTCGCCGCGTACCGCGAGCTCGCCGACGATCCCGACCTGCCCGACTACTTCCTTGCGTCGACGCCGGTCGAACAGCTCGGCTGGCTGAACATCGGCTCGCGCCCGTCGCGGCGCCCGTCCTCCGGCGGCGGGCTGGAGGGGTTGCGCGCGATCCCGTGGGTGTTCGGCTGGACGCAGTCGCGGCAGATCGTGCCCGGCTGGTACGGCGTGGGCACCGGCCTGGCCGCGGCGCGCGAGGCCGGGCTCGGTGACGTGCTGACCGAGATGCAGCGGGAGTGGCACTTCTTCGCGACGTTCCTGTCCAACGTCGAGATGACGCTCGCCAAGACCGATCTGGAGATCGCCGCGCACTACGTGAGCACGCTCGTCCCGCCGCGCCTGCACCGGCTGTTCGACACCGTGCGTGCCGAGCACGAGCGCACCGTCGCCGAGGTGCTGCGCGTGACCGGTGAGGCCGCGCTGCTGGACGACTCCCCCGCGCTCAAGCGCACGTTCGCCGTCCGCGACGCCTACCTGGACCCGATCTCGTACCTGCAGGCCGAACTGCTGCGCCGGGTGCGCACCGAGCACGACGCCGACGCCGAACCGTCCGCCGATCTGCGCCGCGCGTTGCTCCTGACGATCAACGGCGTCGCCGCGGGCCTGCGCAACACAGGGTGATGTCCGATTCCCGCCAGCGGTTGTCGGTGGCGGGGTTCAGACTGGACGCGTGATCGCACCCCACGTAACCGCTCCGCGCTTCCGCCGGGACCCCGCATGATCCTTCCCGACGCCGACGTCTGCTACCGCGCCGTGGCTGGCCGCGACCCGCGCTTCGACGGCTGGTTCTTCACCGCCGTCCACACCACGGGCATCTACTGCCGGCCGTCGTGCCCGGCGATCACGCCGCGGCGCCGCAACGTCACGTTCTATCCCAGCGCGGCGGCGGCGCAGCGGGCCGGCTTCCGCGCCTGCAAGCGGTGCCGTCCGGACGCCTGCCCGGGCTCGCCCGAGTGGGACGTCCGCGGGGATCTGGCCGGACGGGCGCTGCGCCTGATCGCGGACGGCGTGATCGACCGCGAGGGCGTTGCCGGCCTGTCGCGCCGGCTGGGCTACTCGGAGCGGCAGGTGAACCGGACGCTGCTCGCCGAGGTCGGCGCGGGTCCGATCGCGCTCGCACGGGCACAACGCGCACAGACGGCCCGCGTGCTGCTGGAGACGACCGACCTGCCGGCCGCCGACATCGCGTTCGCCGCGGGGTTCGCCAGCGTCCGCCAGTTCAACGACACGATCCGCGCCGTGTTCGCCACGACGCCCACCGGTCTGCGGACGGCCCGCCGCCGGTCGTCCAGCGCCGACGCCGGCTCGATCGTGCTGCGCCTGCCGTACCGCGCGCCGCTGGACCTGGACGCGACGCTCGCGTTCCTCGGCGAGCGCGCGATCCCCGGCGTTGAGAGCTACGACGGGCAGACGTTCAGCCGCACGTTCCGCGCGGCGGGCGGTCCCGCGCTCGTCAGCCTGTCCGCGGGCGACGGCGCGGTGACCTGCCGCGTCTCGCTCAGCGACCACGCCGACCTGGTCAGCGTCGTCACGCGCGTGCGCCGGCTGCTGGACCTGGACGCCGACCCGGCCGCGGTCGACGCCGTCCTGGCCGCGGACCCGGTACTCGCCGCGCTCGTGCGCAAGCGGCCCGGGCTGCGCGCGCCGGGCGCGGTCGACGGGTTCGAGATGGCCGTCCGTGCGGTGATCGGCCAGCAGATCTCGGTGCGCGGCGCGCGCACGCTGCTCGGCCGGATCGCCCGCTCGCACGGGGACGCATTCGACGCCCACCGGCTGTTCCCGAGCGCGGAGCGGTTCGCCGCGATCGACGCGGCGACGCTGCCGATGCCCCGCGCCCGAGCGCTGACGCTGCTGGCGCTCGCCGAGGCATGCGCGTCCGGCGAACTCACCCTCGACCCGGGCGCCGACCGTGAACGGGAGCGGGCGACGCTGCTCGCCGTGCCGGGCATCGGCCCGTGGACGGCGGACTACCTGCTGATGCGCGCGATGGGAGACCCGGACGTCCTGCTGTCCTCGGACCTCGGCGTGCGCAAGGCCGCCGAGTCGCTCGGCCTCGACCTCACCGGCGGACGGCCCGAGTGGGCGCCGTGGCGCAGCTACGCCACGTTCCACCTCTGGTCGTCCCTGCACTGACATGCTTACGACACAAGGAGATTCGATGCGATACACGTACTACGACTCACCGCTCGGCGACCTGCTGCTCGTCGGCAACGACTCCGGCGCGCTGACCGGCTTGTACCTGCCCACCGGACGGCGTCCCGTCATGCCCGCCGCGGACTGGATCCGTGACGACGACGTGCTGCCGGACGTCCGCCGGCAGCTGGGCGAGTACTTCGCCGGCGAACGGCGCGAGTTCGACGTGCGCACCGCCGCGCGCGGCTCGGCGTTCCAGCTGCGGGTGTGGGGCGCGCTGACGGAGATCCCGTACGGCGAGACGACCAGCTACGGCAAGATCGCGGCGTCGGTCGGGGTGCCGGACGCGGCCCGCGCCGTCGGCCTGGCGAACGGGCAGAACCCGATCTCGATCATCGTGCCGTGCCACCGCGTGATCGGCGCGAACGGTTCGCTCACCGGTTACGGCGGCGGGCTGCCGGCCAAGCAGTGGCTGCTCTCCCACGAGGCCGCGCACTCAGGCCTGTTCGCCTGAACATCACTCGATGCGGTCCGCGCCGCTTCGCCGCACGAGTGGCCAGTTACCCATCCGAGTGGCCAGTTACCCATCCGAGTGGCCACCTATCCGCACCAGTGGCCAGTTATAGGTGGCCACTCGCGTCCTAACTGGCCACCCCGCGTTGTAAGTGGCCAGTTACCCGCACCAGTGGCCAGTTACTCGCACGAGTGGCCAGCTATCCGCACGAGCGACCAGTTATCCGGATCACGTCCGTACGAGTGGCCAGTTACTCGCACGAGTGGCCAGCTATCCGCACGAGTGGCCAGTTATCCGCACGAGTGGCCAGTTATAGGTGGCCACTCG
>Ga0164242_10003361_pt1 | contig 18298 bp, 19 predicted proteins | sample OricomgcompostMG_FD_108783 | JGI IMG/M metagenome (GOLD analysis project Ga0164242, IMG submission 108783) | Miracle-Growth compost microbial communities from Emeryville, California, USA - Original compost - Miracle growth compost (MG) ... | reverse complement strand
GCCGTGGACAGGAGCAGGTGCAGCCACCGTTCGGCGTCCCTGACGCGTTGGTCCGTGTGCTCGGCGTTCAGCTCGGTGAAGCGCGCCAGATCCCTGAAGAGCTGGGGCTGCTGGCGGGCCAGCACGCCGAGGGTGCCCTCCTCCACCGCGTCCACCCACGCCTCGAGGCGGAAGCGGACCAGGTGTTCGCTGCCCGCATCGGCGTCCGTGGCGGCGCCGAAGCGATCGAAGGTCGCGGCCACGTCCACCGAGACGTCCCGGTGGCTCGGGTCCTCCGGGAGCACGGAGACCTTCAGGCCGTTGAGGCACAGCTCGAAGCGCAGGGCATCCAGCCGCGCCCGCAGCGTGCGGGCCCGGCGCGTGCGCTCCACGAAGTCGGGGGAGGAGACCAGCCGGTCCGTGACGTCCGCGAGCTCGCGCAGCTCTCGCGAGGCGGGGTGCGCTGCGGCGAGGTCCGCGGCGAGCGTGGCGACGGCGTCCTGATAGCTCAGGACGGCGGCGAGCAGGAGGAAGCGCAACTGGGCGGCCGAGGTGGTGCGGGAGATCCGGGCCGTCAGGGCGCGGTGGGCGGCGAGCCCGTCCAGGAAGGCGCGGAACCGCGGGCGCAGGGCCGGGGAGGTCACCTCCGCGTACGCGGCCTGGCGGTCACGGATGGCGTCGGCGCCGGGGAGGGGCGCGGCGAGCAGTTCCTCGAGCCGGTGCTCCTCATGACCGGCCGTCAGGGCCTCGACGATGACCGGCAGCGCCAGGTCCGTGCTCTCGACCGAGCGGGCTTCGCCCATGTGCTTCCACCTCTCCTGGCCCGCGGGCATGCCGCAGGAACGAGACCCCGCGGGAACGGGGTCGGAAGGTAGAAGCCATCAGCCAGATCACCTGGCGGTTGTGAGGCGGGCCTCATCGCCTGAACGAAGTCTGCATCACGCCGGGCGCGGGCGCCAGGGGTGGATCCGCTCCGGGGTGAGGCTTCTTGGAGGTTTCTTGGTCCGCCCCGGGGAGTCTGGGATCTCCACCCCACGTCGGAAGGGATATCGATCCGTGCTGGAGAACCTCAGACACCTCATGGAGGCAGAGACCCTGCCGTGCGCCTGCGGTCACCGGGCGCAGGCCCGGGTGATCGGATGAATCCGATGCTGCGACGCAAGCTCCTCACGGCCCTGGCGGCCGTCGCCGCCGTGGTGGTGCTCGGCTCCCTGGTCCGCGCCAGCGCGTTCGACCTGCCCGTCACGCGGGCCATGAACAGCCTGCACAGCGGGGCGGTCGCCGTCACCACCGACACGATCTACCGGCTGCTGGAGCCGCCGGGAGCCATCGCGCTGACCGTGGTCACCGCCGCCGTGCTGGGGTGTCGGCACCGCAGCGTGCGCGTCTTCCTGCTCCACGGCGCCACCGTGGCCCTCTCCTGGCTGCCGATCGTGGCGTTCAAGGCCCTCTACCAGCGTCCGCGCCCCCTGGCCTCCGAGCTGCCCTACCCCTACTCGCCCGCGCAGGCCGATGCGTCCTTCCCCAGCGGGCACACGGCGTTCATCACGGTCTACGTGATCGCGCTGGCCCTCACGCTCGCGGCGCTGCGACCGCACGGGCAGGGCTCGGCGCTCGCCGTCCTCGGACCGCTGCTGATCCTGGGCGTCGTCCTGACCGTCCTGATCAACGGACTGCACTTCCCCACGGACGTGCTCGGTTCGCTGATCTGGGCGGGCGGCGTCACCCCCGCCGTCGCGGCGCTGCTGCCCCGGCCCGCGCCGGGCGCGCACCTCAGGCAGGCGTCCCCACGCGATAGCCGCGGCCACGCACGGTCTCGATGATCTCCCGCTCGGTCTTGCGCCGCAGGTAGTGCACGTAGGTGTCCACGGTCCCCGCCTGTTCGCCGTGCTCGAACACGGCGGAGAGCAGCTGCTCGCGGGAGAAGACCGTGTCGGGATGCGCCGCGAGCAGCTGCAGCAGCGCGGTCTCCTTGGCGGTCAGCGTGATCCGCCCCGCGTAGGGCGAGTCGATGCTGGCGTCGCGCGGGTACAGCGTCCACCCGCCGATGGGCAGGGCCGCGCCCCGCGGGGAGTAGTCCCTGGTGAGGGCGCGCAGCCGGGCCTCCAGCTCCGCGAACTCGAAGGGCTTGAGCAGGTAGTCGTTGGCGCCGGCGTCCAGTCCCTGCACCCGTTCGTGGACCTGTCCCAGTGCCGTCAGGACGAGCACGGGGGTGGCGATCCCATTCCGACGGGCCCAGGACAGCACCTCGAGGCCGTCCCCGTCCGGCAGCCGCCGGTCCATCACCACCACGTCCTGCACCGAGGCCGCGAGCACCTCCTTGGCGCGTGCCGCCGTGGCGACCAGGGTGACGTCCCAGCGCGCGGAGAGGACGTCTCTCACCACGGCGCCGAGGCGCTCGTCGTCCTCCACCAACAGCAGGCGCAGCATCAGGAACTCCTCGGGTTCTCGGCCGTGCCCGGGGAACCGGTGCGCCCGGACTCGGCTGGTCCGGACCCGGCGCGGGGCAGGATCAGCCGGAACGTGGTGCCGCCCGGCCCGGTGGCCGCGACGTCGACGCTGCCGGCGTAGCGCTCGGTGATGTCCCGCACCAGGGCCAGGCCGATCCCGTGCGCGCGCCGCGGGCTGCCGTCCGGCTCGTGGCCGGGGTCGCCGTGGGCGAAGCGCTCGAAGACGCGCTCGGGGGTGATCCCCGTCAGTCCGGCACCCTCGTCGCTCACCGTGATCAGCACGCTCCCGCCCGGCCCCTCCTCCGCCAGCACCCGCACCGTGCTGCCGCGCGGGGCGTGGGCCAGCGCGTTGTCCGTCAGCGCCACGAGGCAGCGCCGCAGCGCAGCGGTCGGCATGGCCACGTGTGCATGGCCGCCCTCGGTGCGCAGCACGACGCCGCGGGCCCGGGCCGCGGGGGCCAGGTCGCTTCCCAGCGCGGAGACGGCCGCTCCGACGGACGCCGCGGCGTCCGGCCGGCTCACGCCCTCTGCGGAGTCCAGGAGGTCGGTGACGAGGTCCACCAGTTCCCGCGAGTCCCTGCGCAGCTCGCGCACCACCGGCTCCCTCGCGTCGCCGGCCGGGGTGAGGGCCTCGAGCTGCTGCACGCGGGCGTGGAGCACGGCCAGCGGCGTCCGCAGCTCGTGGCCGGCATCAGCCACGAACGCCCGCTGCCGCGCCAGCGCCTCGGCCAGCGGGCGCACGGCCCGCCGCGCCGCCGTGACGGCGGTCAGCCAGGCGACCGCCACCACCACGAGTCCGAGCAGGGCCGCGGCTCCCGCGAGGTCCCCCGGATCCAGTGCCACGAGCACGTGGTGTTCGTGCGGGTCGGGGCTGTGCCGGTGGATCAGGTACCAGAGCCCGGCGGCGAGGAGGACCCCACCCGACAGGACCAACCCGGCGGCGACGAGCGCCACGCGGAACCCGACGCTCCACGCGGCCGCACGCACCCGTGCCCTGTCCTCGGCCGCACCGGTGGCGGATCTGCTCATGGGCGCAACGCTATCCGTCGTCCCTGACGGGACGCCGGGCGCAGGGACCTCGTGGCGCCCCGCGGTGAGCCGCGCACCGGAGCCGGCCACACGGCGTCGGGCACCGTGGCCAGCCCGGATCGCATCGAAGATAAATTTATCGTGGGACTTCTCCATGATAAATTTATCGGCATGCGTAGGCCGGTGGATTCGCCGTTCAGCCCTGGTTCCGACACGATCCCGTCCGTCTGGGCAGGTCGCGCCGCGCAACTCTCCGACTGGGAGGACGTGCTGCGCCCGCGGCGACTGGCCGGGATCGCCGAACGCGGCCGCACCGTCCTCGGCGAGGCCGGTCTCGGGAAGTCGGCCCTGGTCCGCCGCATCGCGGACGGTGCCCGATCCAAGGGGGACTGGGTCACCGATCAACTGCGGATCCCCACGGGGACGGATCCCCTCAAGCGACTTGCTGCGGCTCTCCTCGACCTGGCGCGCGGGGCGGGCTTGCCCACCGCGCGTGACCGTCGGATCAAGGCCCTCCTGGAGCGGGTCGAGACCGTCGCCGTCTCGGGCGTCTCCCTGAGTCTGCGCGGGCAGGACGGGCCGGAACCGTACACGGCACTGACCGAGCTGCTGCTCGAGGTGGGAAGGGAGGCGCTGCGGCGCAAGGACACCATGGTGCTCATCCACCTGGACGAGGTGCAGAACATCACGGACGAGCGTGTCCTCTCGCAGCTGCTCACCGCCCTGGGGGACGCGCTCACCCATGAGGAGGAGGTCAGCGTGCCTGGCGGGCTCACGGTGGCCATGGCGCTGCCGATCGCGGTGTACCTGACCGGACTGCCGGAGTTCCAGGACCGGGCCAACGCACGCGAAGGGGCCACGTTCGTCCGCCGGTTCCAGACCTCGGTCCTGGCTGCACTCGAGCCGGAGGACCTCAAAGCTGCTCTGTCCCCGTACGCGTTGCGGGGATGGGAGTTCGCCGGTGCCGGGGAGGAGCGGAGGGTCCTGCTCGCGGCGGATGCGTTGCAGGAGATCGTCGACCTGAGTCATGGCGAACCGTTCCTGTTCCAACTCGCCGGGCACCGCGCCTGGCTCGCCGGCTCCGGCAGCACGATCACGCGGGAGGAGGTCCGCCGCGGCTGGCTCAGCGCCGAGGGGGAGGCCGAGAACTACGTGCAGCGGATCCTCGACCGCCTCCCGGAGCGCGAACGGGAGTTCATCGAGGCCATGGCTGCACTGCCGCCGGCGGATCGCACCCTCACCGCCATCGCGAACGCTGCCGGCTTCGACAAGGCCTCTGCCGCCGGGCCGACGTCCCGCCGGCTGGACACGGTCCGCGGCCTGATCCGACGAGGCACGCCGTACTCCTTCCGGCACCGTGCCGTTCAGGCCTACCTAGAGGGCGACTGGCCCAGGCTGGCCTGACGCCGCATCACCGCACATGACGCGGACCCTGGAGGCACTTCGTGTCCGGACCGATACACTGTTCGTCTTGTCAAGCATCACCGACCGGGTGTACGCGTTGCCGGCAGGAGAAGCATGAGCCCCAGCAGGCCAGAGCAGGAGAACGAGGACGGGCAGGATCGCCCGCACTTCGTGCCGATCCTGCCGCCCCCGGAGATCCCCGTGCCCCCGGCGCGCGACTACGAGCAGCCGCCGTCCGAGCTGCAGGACCCGGACGCCACGATCGTGGGCATCCCGTCCGACGCCACCGTGGTGGCCGGCCCGCTGCAGGACCCGGAGCAGGATGCCGGCCTCGTCGCCGATCTGCTCGGCGAGCCCGAGACCGAGGCCATGCCGCAGACCCCGCCCGCCACGTCGGCGTGGACCATGCCGCAGGCCGTCGTCCCCCAGGATCATCCGCAGGAGCCGGTGCCCGACGCCGCGGGGTTGCCTGCCGCCGAGAGCGCCGGGTTCCTGCCATGGTCCGGCAACGACGAGGCGGCTGCCGCTGCCGCCGCCGCTGCGGCCGAGACGCCGGACATCACGCCGGAACAGTCCGCACCGCAAGCCGCACCGCAGGCCGCCACTGCTGGGGCTGCGTCGGCCGGTGGCGCCGCCGTCGCCGGGCCCGGCTTCCTCTCCCGCGAGGTGGCGGTGGGACCGCTGCGTCTGCGCGGCGCCTGGTGGCTGGCCCTCGTGGCCGTGCTGCTCGTGCTCGTGTTGCTGATCGTCCTGATCGTGAACGTCACCGCGCGCGGCGGCAGCGACGCGGCCGCTCCCACCCCGAGCGACTCCGCCTCGGGGAGTGCCTCGGCCACGACCTCGCCGGGGGCTCAGCTTCCCTCCGGCGTGCGCCAGGCCATCGCCGACGGCGCCTACGTCGGCGCGGGTGGTCCGGCCCCGGCCAATGTCACGCAGGCCTCCTCCGTGCTGGACGGCGACGTGGCCGTGGTGGTCACGCCGAGCGGGAACATCGGCTGCGACCTGGCCGCGCAGGACGCCGGCTGCGGCGTGAAGTCCTCCCGCACCGGCAAGGATGCGCACTGGTGGGTGCCGCTGGGCGGTGCGGACGCGCCGGCCCTGAGCGCCCATGCGCAGGACCCGGCGTGGATCGGCGCGGGCAAGAAGGCGCAGACGCTCCCGTACGGCAGCTCGGTGCAGCATGGGGACCTCGTGTGTGCCTCCGAGCAGAACGGTCTCACGTGCTGGGACCTGAAGACGGGCCACGGGAGCTTCCTGAGCAGGAGCACGCAGGTCACGTTCTGATCACGTGCGGGCCGTTCCTGGCCCGTTCCCGCTCGGATCGGACGATCGCCGTTTCGGCGAATTCCTGACGCCGTGAGCGCGGTTTGTTCGCACTGGAGCGACTCGGGTCGGCCAACCCTTCGGCGGCCGGGTATGGAGCATCGGTGCATTACCGAGCAGTACCGCAGGCCTGCAGCCGCGCGGATCCGCGAGTTCGCGGTGTCGGCCGCGAACCCATTTCTTCAATGAAATGGACTTCACGCGTCAGGGGCAGATCGAACGATCTTCGGAGCTGAATCTCACACTGTGCCGAATGGGTTTGCACAGCCGACCTCAGTGGTGGTTCACTCAGGATCAGACGTCACGACAAGGTCACGGTCCATGGGGATGGATCGGATCGTTCGCTGGGGAATCCGATGCCAGAGGGGTGTCGGAACATGCGAAATGCCGTTCGTGGCCTGAAGAAGATTCCTTGGGGGGATCTCTATGACTCAACGCGCCCGGACATCCGTCGACGCGATCGCGCAGGACACCGCACTGCAGCGCAGCGCGCCGGCGGAGCACGCGCTCGGGACCAGCGAGTACCGCGAGTACCGGGACGCCGCCTCGGCCGAACCCGACCCGGACGCCCGGGCCGGGGCCGGTTCGAGCGCGGATCGCGACACCGACGCTCGCGCTGTGGCGGAACACCCGGTGAGCACGCTCATCACGGAGTCCGGCTCCGGGGTCGCCCCGCGCGTCGGCCGGCCCGTCGCCCAGCCTCGTCGCCGCTCGCTCGTCGCGTCCGCGCTGGTGCCGCTGCTGCTGACCGGAGCCGCGCTCGGCCTGCAGCTGCTCTCCCCGCTGCCCGGCGTGGGTTCGCGCACGCTGTTCCTGGCCGCCGTCGGCACGTGGTGGATCGTCACGGCCCTCGGCTTCACGCGCTTCCCCGGTCGCAAGCTCTCGTGGAAGGTGCCGTTGGTCGCCTCCGCCGCCGTGGTGGTGCTCGTGGCCCTCATGGACACGTTCATGGCCTCCCTGGGGCACACGGCGGGCACCGTGGCCGTCATCGCCGTCCTTGGCGTGCTCGATGCGCTCTTCTGTGCGGCCTTCTCCGCCGCCCAGCGCGAGCGTGTGCTCCGCGTGGCCCCCGCCGGTCAGGGCGGGATCCCCGCCTTCAGCGGTCGCTCCCCGCGCCGCGTCCAGGTGACCGTCTGGCCGCAGGGTGAGGACCCCGTCGCCCGGATCGTGACGCAGGCGGCGCAGCAGCGCGCCGACGTCGTGGAGGTCGGACCCGAGCTGGCGCAGGAGGACCTCGAACGCCTGAGCTGGGAGCTGCGCGGCCTCGGCACCTCCCTCGACGTGCGCCTGGTGGGCGGCTAGACCAGCCAGGCCCGGCTGCGCCCCGTCACCGTCGCCGGCACCCCCGCGCTGCGGATCGCCGCGCCGCGCATGGGGCTGCCCGCCCGCGCGGTGAAGCGGTGCATCGACCTGGTCGGCTCCGCCGTGGCACTGCTGCTGCTCTCCCCGCTGCTGGCCGTGGTGGCCATCGCCCATCAAGGCCCATGACCGCGGCCCCGTGTTCTTCCGCCAGGAGCGCATCGGCGTGGACGGCAAGCCCTTCCGCATCGTCAAGTTCCGCACCATGGAGATCGACGCCGACGCCAAGCTCTTCGCGCTGCTGCGGGAGCAGGAGGCGGACGGCACCCCGCTGTTCAAGGTGCAGGACGACCCGCGCATCACCCGCCTCGGCGGCTTCCTGCGCAAGTACTCCATCGACGAGCTCCCGCAGCTCTTCAACGTCCTGGCCGGGACCATGTCCCTCGTGGGCCCGCGCCCGCAGCGCCAGGAGGAGGTGGACCTCTACACCGGCAACGCCGACCACCGACTCGGCGTGCGCCCCGGCATGACCGGGCTGTGGCAGGTCTCCGGCCGCTCCAACCTCGGCTGGGAGCAGGGCCAGGCCCTCGACATCGCCTACGCATACAACGCCTCCCTGCTGCTGGATGCCCGCATCCTGATCCGCACCGTCTCCGTGGTGCCCCGTCCGCCGACGCGCCCCTGCGCCTCGTGTACTGGGGCCGTGTCGTCTCCACCAAGCGCGTGGACCTCGCGATCGAACTGGTGCAGGAACTGCGGCGGATCCGGCCCGGGGGCGCCGAACTGTTCGTGATCGGCCCCGACATCGGTGAACAGGAGGGGCTGCAGGAGCAGGTGCGCGGCCTCGGCCTCGACGACGCAGTGCACTTCGCCGGCCCGGCGGACCGGGAGCGCCTGGCCGAGCTGATCACCGGGAGCAACGTCTTCGTCTCGCTCTCCGACGTGGAGGGCTTCGCGATGAGCTCCCACGAGGCCCTGGCCCTCGGCCTGGTCTGCGTGCTCACCCCCGTGGGACAGCTCGCGGCGGACACCACGGACGGCGTGGACAGCCTGCATCACCACGGCGACCTCGCCGTCACGGCCGCCCGCCTCGCCGCCCTGGCCGAGGACGCCACCGCCTGGGACACCCTGCGCCACACGGCGGCAGGGACGGGCCAGGACACCTTCGTGGACGAGTTCGTCGACGCCGTGCGCGCCGTGGGCACCGAGCCCGGCCGGCGGATCCGCGGCACCGCCGACGGGAGACGCGCATGAGGCGACACGCCCTCGCGACCCAACTCACCGTCGTCGTGCTCGCGGCAGGCACCCTCATCGCCTCGCTGCTGGCCCACCAGGTGCTCCCCGAGCAGTTCCTGCGGGACGACCAGACGCTGCAGCAGGCCATGGATCCGTCCACGTCCTACCTGCTGGCCGACTCCTTCCAGGCCATCGGCCGCTTCTATGCGGCCCTCGGCCTGCAGGACGCGCCGCCGCTCGCGTCGCTGCTGGGCGTCCTCGCCTTCCTGGTGGGGCTGTTCGTGGCGATCGGCTGGAACCGGATGGGTCAGGCCGGTCCGTGGCAGCTCGCGTTCATGGCCCTGTGGATGGGGATCGCCGTGGTCTACCTCGGCCAGTACTCCAAGGAGATCGTCACGCTCGGCGTGTGCCTGCTGGTGCTGATCATGCCGCGCGGGCGCGGCTGGGACGTGGTGATCGTCGCGGCGATGGCCGCCTACGGGGCCACGCTGCGCCCGTACTGGCTGATCGTGGCGCCGCTGTATCTCGTGTTGCGCTACGCCCTGCACCGGGTGCGCCACACGCGCTTGCTGCTGTTGATCCCCGTGCTCTTCTACGCGGCGGCGCAGCCGGCGTTCCAGCTGGTGCTGCACGCCGGCATGCAGTCCCAGCGGGACGAGGTCAACGAGGTGCGCGACGGCCTCGAGCCCGTCGCCACGCTCATCGTCTCGCCGCTGCCGGACGGGCCGGGCCTGCAGGGGATCGTGGCGATCCTGCTGATGTTCCTCCTCTTCCTCGTGCCCGTGCCGCTGCTCGCGCTCGGCTCGCCGTACTACATCGCCTCCGGCGCCGTGATCGTGCTGCTGTGGGCTGTGGTCCTCACGCAGGTCTTCCGCGGGCGCCTCACCGGCTCCGCCGCCCCGCAGGCACCCGCCCACCTGGTGAAGGCCGGTCGCGCGGCCGCCGCGCTGCTGGCCCTGGTCATGGTGCAGACCTTCTTCGAGCCGGACTACGGCTCCTGCCTCAAGCACCTGGCGCCCGTGCTGCCGCTGGCCATGGCGCTGCTGCCCTGCGCACTGGGGACACGTGCCCTGGGGACCCGTGCGCAGAGCGTTCCTGTTCAGGCGCTGCCCGACGCCGCGGGGCAGGGTGCCGCTGAGGGCGCGCCCGCCGTCGTGGTCGCGGCGGGCCCCCTGAGCACCACGACCCCTGTGACGAGCCGAGTGAAGACCGCAGCGAAGACCTCAGTGAAGGAGGGACGCCTCGCATGAGGATCCTGCACGTGACAGATGCCTCCTCCGCCGGAGTGCTCAGCGCCGTCACCACCCTGGCTGCGGCGCAGTCCGCCCTGCCCGGGGTCGAGGTGGCCTTCGCCTACACGCCGCGTCCCGACTCGCCCTCGATCGAGGCGATCGAGGCGCTGTGTGGCGACGCGGTCACGGTGACCCGCCTGTGCGGCTCGCCGAAGCTGGCCGTCCCCGCCCTGACCAGGGCGCTCATGGCCGCGTTGAGCCTGAACGAGGCGGACGTGGTGCACGTGCACTCGTCGCGTGGCGGGTTCCTGGGCCGGGTGCTCGCGGCACTGACCGGTCGGCGCTCCAAGGTGGTGTACTCGCCGCACGGCTTCGCGTTCAAGGGCCTGGAGCACGGGGAGCGCGCCAAGAGCGTGTACCGCGCGCTGGAGCGCCTCGGTGCCCGGTTGGTCCCGCGGCTGGTGCTGTGCTCCCCTTCGGAGGAGCGCCTGGCCCGCGCCCTGGCACCGCACGCCGACACGGCGGTGCTGCCCAACGCGGTGGACGTGGACGCGCTCGCCGCTGTCCGGGCGGCGGCCAGGCCAGAGCCGGACGGTGGCCACGGGCGCCCGCTCACCGTGGTGCACGTGGGTCGGCTCGCCGAGCACAAGCGACCGGAGGTCTTCGCCGCGGCCGCCCTGCGCTGGAGTGATCGCTCCGATGTGCCGCTGCGCTTCGCCTGGCTGGGGGACGGGGACCGCTCGCTCCTGCCGGAGCAGGTGCGGGTGAGCGGGTGGCTGCCCAAGGATCGGCTCATGGCCGAACTGGCCGGGGCGGACCTCATGCTCTTCACCTCGGCGGGCGAGGGCCTGCCGATGGCCCTGTTGGAGGCCCAGGCCATGGGCATCCCCGCGATCGGCGAGGACGTGACGGGGATCGAGGACGTCATCGAGGACGGGGTCACCGGCTACCTGGTGCACTCCGACGAGGAGATCGACGCGGCGCTCGCGGACCTCACCGCGGACGCGGGGTTGCGACGGCGGCTGGGGCTGGCCGCCGCGAGCTCGGTGGCGTCACGGTACGGGTTCATGGACCTCGGGGAGAAGTCCATGGACGTCTATGCGGAGCTGGGCCTGGTGGCCCGCTCCAGGGGGGAAGGTGTGAGCGTATGAGCAGCAAGAAGTTGTGGGCCGTGCTGGGGCGCGGCTGGTGGATGCTGGCGATCGGGGCCCTGGTGGGCCTGGTGCTCGCCGTGGGCGCCTACACGGCCAGTCCCAAGACGTACCAGTCGGAGGCGACGCTGCTGCTGCAGCCGAGCGGGCGCACGGCGGCGCTGGAGCAGCACGACCTGCTGCAGGCGAACCTGCCCACGTACGTGCAGCTGGGCGCGGCCGACGACACGGTCGCGGAGATCGCCCGCCGCACGGATGACGCGGGGGCGGACCAGGCGGCGCTGCGCAAGCGCCTGCAGTACATCCCCGAGGAGGACACGCCCATCATCACGGTGAAGGCGACGGCCTCCGAGCCGGCAGCGGCAGCGCAGCTGACCGAGGCCGCGGTCGAGGTGCTGCAGCAGCGCATCGGCGACGAGGACTCGGCCGGGCTGAAGGCCACCTCGCAGATCATCGCGCGGGCCTCAGAGCCCACGGCGCCGTACTCGCCCAACCGCATGGTCCTGCTGCCGGCCGGCCTGATCGCAGGCCTCCTGCTCGGGCTGATCGCCGCACTGGCCTGGGACCGCGGACACCCGCGCCCGCGCACCGTGGGCGAGCTCGCCGAGGCGGCCGAGGTCCCCGTGATCGGCGTGCTGGCCGAGGAGCGCCCGCGGTGGGTCTCCTCCGCCGTGCGGCTCGGGATCCCCACCACGTGTGCTGCCGTCGAGGGCCGCCTGCGTCGCAGCGGTGCGCACCGCATGGTGCTCGTCACCGGGGCCAGACTGCCCGTCGATGCGGCGCGGGCCGAGCTGGAGACCGTGTGCCACGGCAGGGACGTCCCCGAGCTGTGCGCCACCGCAGCCGAGATCCAGGACGACGCGCACGTGGTGCTCGTGGTCGACACGGACTGCAGGCGCTCCGCGCTGGCCGAGTTCTCCCGTTCCGTGCGCGGCCAGGGCCTCGACGTGGTCGGGCTGCTGGTCCTGCCGCACCGTGCGGACGCCGAGGGAGCCGCCGGGTCGGCGGTCGCGGCGGGAGCCGACACTCCCGCGGGCGCGGCCCCGACGGCCGGTGACGCAGCGGCGTCGGGCAAGCCCGCGGCGTCGGGCACCAAGGCGCAGACGCCCGGCACCAAGGCGAGCGGGCGCTCATGACGGGCGCCGTGCCGGGGAACCAGCACCTGCTGCTGCGGGATGCGCAGCCGGTCGCGGACCTCTCCCAGACCTACGCGGACTGGGCGTTCGTCCTGGCGCACGTGGCGCGGGCCGAGCGCGTCGCGTTCCTCTCCGAGGCGCACTACGAGTACCGGCTGCACGCGGGCTCCGTGACCGGGACGCTGCGGGAGAGCATCTGGGACGTGCCGCGGCTGGACGAGGTGGCAGCGCCCGTGGCGGACGAGCTCTTCGACCCCCGCGAGGCGGCCGAGCTGAAGGAGGCCAGGCGGCGCTACACCGTCACCACCATGCTGCACGCCGCCTCGCAGGCCGGGCGGACGCCGCTGCGTGGACGGGTGGCTGCGTGGTGCAGGGCGCGCATGTCCTGGGGGGACGTGCGTGCCATGTGGCGGGACGGGAGGCGCAGCGCGGCGGGCTCGTGGGCCCTTGCCCTGTTCTCGATGCCCGCGCACCGGGCAGCGTTCCGGGCCTACGAATGGAGCAAGACGCGCGGGAAGCCGCGCCACCGCTCCTGGTGAGCAACTTCTTGAGACCTCCCGCCGCCCTCGTGGCGGCGGGACATCGTCCGGCGCGGAACATCCCCCCTTCGCGCCGGGTGCCGGGGGCCTGTGGGCCCTCGGGGATGCGGGGCCGGTCCGGTGGACCCGTCCTGGCCGGGCCGGCCCCACATCCGCTTGTTCCGGACGTCGAGATCCCCAGCCTCCGTCCGGTTCCGCGGGCCATGCGACGGCGGGTGTCCCCAGCCGCCTGACGCCGCGTGGCCCGCACCGAGCGGGGCGCTCAGATCAGTTCGCCCAGCCAGATCCCGGCGAGGGCGAGGGCAAGGCACAGCACCATCATGCCGATCCCCTGGGCGGCGGCCAGGCCCCAGCGGCGCTGCAGCAGCAGCCGTCCCGTCTCCACGAACGCGGTGCTGAACGTGGAGTAGCCGCCCGTGAACCCGGTCCCCAGCACGGTCAACCACGCACCGGGCGCGTGGGCCAGGCCGATCCCGGTGAACAGGCCGAGCAACAGGCAGGCGCTGGCGTTGACCACCAGGGTGCCCCACGGCATCACGGAACGGTGCGCGCGGTTCACGCGGGAGTCCACGTAGAAGCGGGCGACGCCGCCGAGACCCCCGGACAGCGCGGTGAGCAGGGCGATCATGCCGCACCCCCGTCCACGCCGGCGTCCACGTCCGCATCCGGGTCCACCGTGGCGGTCCGCCGCACGGGCAGGCGCCCGCCCAGGGACAGGCCGAGCACGGCGCCGAGCACGCCGAGCAGCAGGGACGCCACGGCATAGGCGCCTGCCGTGAGCAACGCGTCGGCGCGCACCAGGTCCACGGTCTCCACCGCGAAGGTGGAGTAGGTCGTGAAGCCGCCGAGCACGCCGGTGCCGAGGCCGAGGCGCAGCAGCCGCCGGGTCCCGGCGTCCTCCCCGGTGCGGGCCAGCCACTGCAGGAACGTCCCGAGGATCAGCGCGCCCACAAGGTTGATGACCAGCGTGGTGGTGGGCAGCCCGCCGTGCGGGGCGGGAGCCAGCTGCTCCAGGGCGGCGCGGACGGAGGTGCCGAGCGCCGCCCCGACGAGGATCACGGCGGGGGTCATCAGCGGGTGGTTCGCCCTCACAGCGCCACCGGATCCTGCCAGTCCACCACGCCGAGCGGCACGGTCACCACGGGGCGGTGCTGGTGCTGGGAGAGGTGGGTGCCGACGGGGCCGCGCAGGGACTCGCGCAGGTGCTCGGCCAGGCCTGGGCCGCGGGTGCCCACCATGATCATGGAGGCGTCCACGGCGCGGGCCAGGTGCGTCAGGGCGCGGTCGGGGCGGCCGGCCAGGTAGTGAAACTCCCAGCCCTCGGTGTGCAGCAGGGAGGACAGGGCGGTGCGGATGGAGTCGGAGCGCTCGTGCACGTCGTCGTCCGCGTCCGGGTCGATCGCCGCGTGGCGGACGGAGCCGTCCGGGTCCTCCTCGATCACGTAGCGGGCCGGATCGGCGAAGGCGAAGCACAGCCGCGGGGAGCCGAGGGCCTGTGCCAGGGATTCCGCTGCCGCCACGAGGACGGGAGCCGGGTCCTCGGTGATGCCCACCACCAGGGGGTGGGCCGTGAACGTGGGGATCCGCCCGATGCTCGGCTGCGGGGGCTCGTGGCGCGTCATGCCTGCTCCTTCCGGGCAGTCTCCTGCCCCGTGTGACGGTGCAGGAACCATCAGCCCGGGTGGGCGGTTCGGGCGCGCACTGCGCGCCCAGGCGGGATCCATCGCCACCGGCATCCTATCGCCTGATCCGGATCGGACATGAGGTACGCGGGATTCCGGTACCGGATGACGGATCGGGGTTCTGGCGCTTCCCGGATCGGACATCGGGTACGGGAGGTTCCGGTACCGGATGACGGATCCGGGGAGACGGGGAGCGAGAGGTGGGGGGAGGGGGAGGCGAGCGGGAGCGCGAGGTGACGGCGCGCGCGGGTGGCGAGCACGCGGCGTCGGGCAGCGGATTGGCCGTGGCGCCGAGCGTGCCCTACTATTGAGAACAGTTCGCAATAAGGAGAGGGACACACATGACGAAGACGCTCGCACCCCGGCGCCTCCTGGCCGCCACCGCAACCCTTGCCGCCACGGCCCTGCTGGCCGCCGGCTGCTCCCAGGGCGCTGACGCGGCCACCGATGATTCGACCGGCAAGGTCACCGTGGTGGCCTCCACGGACGTGTACGGCTCCCTGGCAGAGCAGGTGGGTGGCGACGACGTGAGCGTCACGAGCCTGATCCACTCCGCGTCGCAGGACCCCCACTCCTACGAGGCCTCGGCCCGCGACAAGCTCTCGCTCAAGGACGCCGACGTGACCATCTCCAACGGCGGCGGCTACGACGACTTCTTCACGCAGCTGCAGGACTCGGTGGGCGGCGACCCCGCCTCGATCGTGGCCACGGACCTCGACCCCACGTATAAGAAGCAGGCGGCGGGCGGCGGCGAGGCCAACGAGCACGTCTGGTACCGCTTCTCCACCGTCTCCGCCGTGGTGGACAAGATCGCCGACGACCTCGCCGCAGCCGACCCGGACAAGGCCGACACCTTCCACGCCAACGCCAAGTCCCTCACGCAGAAGATCGACGGGTTGAGCGACGAGGCCACGGCGATCGCCGAGAAGGCCAAGGGCAAGAAGTACCTCATGACCGAGCCGGTACCTCAGGCCCTGCTGGACGCGGCCGGCCTCAGCGACGGCACGCCGGAGGGCCTCTCCGAGGCCGTGGAGGAGGGCGACGACATCCCGCCGGCGACCCTCGACACGGCGCTGAAGGCCCTCAAGGCCAAGCAGGTCGCCGTCTTCGCCTACAACGCGCAGACCTCGGATGATCAGACGGAGCAGCTGCGCAGCGCGGCCGAGTCCGCCGGCGTGCCGGTCGTGGACTTCACGGAGACCCTCCCGGAGGGTGTTTCCGACTACGTTGCGTGGATGCACTCGAACCTCGATGCACTGAGCCAGGGCCTCTCCCGCTAGCCGGTGCACTCCCACGTCACCCACCTGACGGACCCGACGCCGGCGGACGCCCGCCGCGCGCGTCGGGTCCGTCTGCTGCTCGCCGCCGTGCTGGTGCCCATCGCCGTCGGGCTCGTGGTGGCGATGCTGGTGCTGTGGCCGGGCTCCGGGCCGAAGCTGGGTTCGTTGGGGATGCCCGACGCCGCGTCGGGGCAGAGCGCGGACGGCGCCTCCGCGCCGGACGGTCCGCGCACCGGCGTGGGCACCGTGGTGCGCGTGGACCCCGGCGCGGTGTGCCCGGACGACGTGGGCTCGCCCGTGAAGAGCTCGGAGCGCTGCGATGTCCCGTACGTGGAGTCGCTCAGCGGTGAGGGGCTGCTTGCCCTGACGGTGCCGCCGGAGATCGCCGCGGCGCACCCACCCGAGGTGGGGGACAAGGTCCAGTTCGTCCAGGTCACCTCCGGGCAGGACGTGCCCACGGGCATGATGGTGGACTTCGACCGCTCCGTGCCGCTGTGGATCCTGGCCGTGGCGTACCTGGCCGTGGTGGTCCTCGTGGCGCGCTGGCGGGGGCTGCGCGCCGTGGCAGGGCTGGTCCTGGCCGGCGTGGTGCTCACGCTTTTCGTCTTCCCCGCGCTCGCCGCGGGGGAACCCGCCGTGCCCGTGGGGCTGGTGGGTTGCTCGGTGATCATGTTCGCCGTGCTGTACCTGGCCCACGGGGTCTCCATCCGCACCTCGACGGCCCTGATCGGGACGCTGGCCGGGCTGGGGCTGACCGCGTGGATCGCCACGTGGGCGGCGTCCGCGGCCGGGCTCGTGGGGCTGGGCGACGAGGCCACGTACACCGTGCACGCGCAGTTGCCTGCGGTGGACCTGACGGGGCTGGTGACGTGCGGGATGCTCGTGGCCGGACTCGGCGTCCTCAACGACGTGACGGTCACGCAGGCGTCGGCGGTGTGGGAGCTGGCCGCGGCGGATCCGAGTGCGGGGGCGCGCCAGCTCTTCTCCTCCGCCATGCGGATCGGGCGCGATCACATCGCCTCCACCGTCTACACCATCGCGTTCGCCTACGCGGGCGGAGCCTTCACCACGCTGCTGGTGCTCAGCCTCTACGACTCCACCCTGGGGCAGCTGCTCTCCACGAGCTCGCTCGCCGCCGAGGTGGTGCGGACCCTGGTGGGCTCCATCGGGCTGGTCGTGGCGATCCCGCTGACCACCGCCGTGGCGGTGGCCATGGTGCTGGCCGCCGGGCCGGTGCGCGCGCGGCGCTGAGCGTCGGCCGCGCGGGCGCGGCGGCCCGGCCGCTGCCGCCGGACTGGCCCGGCCGGGCCGCCGGGTCCACCATGGGGACATGGGCTCACTGACCGATGACTTCGCCTGGCTGCACGTCCCCGTGGAGGAGGCGGCCCGCCGGCTGCTCGGCTGCGAGCTGGTCCGCGAGCTGGACGGGGAGACGCTGCGCGTACGGATCGTGGAGACCGAGGCGTATGACCAGGAGGACCCGGCCAGCCACACGCACCACGGGCAGACGCCGCGCAACGCGGCCATGTTCCTCACGGCGGGGCACGCCTACGTCTACCGCTCCATGGGGATCCACCACTGCCTGAACATGGTCACGGGCGAGCACGGGCACGGCTCGGGCGTGCTGATCCGGGCCGCCGAACCGCTGGCGGGCGTGGACACGATGATCCAGCGCCGGGGTGGCCGCGGCGGCGTGCTCACCACCAACGGGCCGGGCAAGCTGTGCCAGGCGCTCGACGTGGACCTCACCCTCAGCACCCATCGCCTCGCGGATCCGCCGCTGCAGCTGATCCGCCGCGACCCGGTGCAGGCGTCCCGGATCGTGACCACCACCCGCATCGGCATCAGCAAGAACGTTGATGCCCCGCGCCGCTACTACCTGGACGGGGATCCCTTCGTGTCCAAGCGGGCGCGCTGAGTCGCCTCGCTCCCCGCCCCGCGCGGGAGCAGCAGCGCCCCGACGAGCGGCGAGAGCATCACCGCTGCGGCGAGCAGGAACGCCACGCGGTAGCCGCCCAGCCCCGGCACCAGCGCCTGACCCACCCGGACCAGCAGGGCCACGAGCGCGATGCCGAGGGCCGTGGCGATCTGCTGCAGCGTGGAGGAGAGCGTGTTCGCGTCCGAGCGCTCTGCGGCGTCCACGTCCACGAACTGCACCGTGTTGTAGGCCGTGAAGCCGACGGAGCGGAACACGCCGGAGGCCACCAGGACGGCCACGATGATCCACGGCGGCGTGGAGGCATCCATGAGCCCCAGCGCGGCGATGAGCGCCGCACCCGCCGCGGCGGACACGATCAGCGTGGTCCTGAAGCCGAGCCAGCGCAGGATCGGCGTGGTGGCCGGCTTGATGGCCACGTTCCCCACGAAGACGGCCAGCACGTACGCACCCGCCTGCACCGCGCTGTGCCCCAGCCCCACCTGCAGCCACAGGGTCATGAGGAACGGGGCTCCCGAGATGAGCAGCCGGTAGACCGAACCGGAGACATTTCCCACGCGGAATGTCGGCAGCCGCATCGCCTCCAGCCGCAGCAGGGGAGATGCCGCCCGGAGCATGTGTC
>Ga0164242_10003360_pt1 | contig 18298 bp, 13 predicted proteins | sample OricomgcompostMG_FD_108783 | JGI IMG/M metagenome (GOLD analysis project Ga0164242, IMG submission 108783) | Miracle-Growth compost microbial communities from Emeryville, California, USA - Original compost - Miracle growth compost (MG) ... | reverse complement strand
GGCTTCCGCGCCGACGCCGACTACCTGACGGTCATGGCGCTGGAGGAGTTCGACCAGCAGACCGGCGCGGCCCGTCCGGCCCCGATCCTGCTGCGCCGCGTGCACGGACGGCCCGAGCCGGCCCGCAGCGTCGCCAACGCCGACGAGGCGCTGCTGGTCTGCCGCGCCGAGGGGGCGGTGGACCTCGATCGCGTGGCGTCGCTGCTCGGATTGCCCGACGCCGCCGCCGCACGGGACGTCCTCGGCGACCGCGTCGTGCCCGACCCGGAACGCGGCGGCGCGCTCGTCCCCGTCGTCGACTACCTGACCGGCGACGTGCGGGCCCGGCTCGAGGTCGCCCGTTCGGCGGCGGCCGAGGACGCGCGCTACGACCGCAACGTCGAGCTGCTGGCCGCGGCCGTGCCGCCGGAGGTCGGGCCGCTGGACATCGCGGTGTCGCTCGGTGCGCCGTGGATCGCGGCCGAGGACGTCGAGGCGTTCATCCGGGACGTGCTCGGCGGGCGCGCTCGGGTGTGGCACCTGCCCTCGGTCGCGCACTGGAAGATCGTCGCCGAGGGCAAGGAGCCGGCGAACCGGTTCGGCACCGCGCGGATGACCCCGTACGAGGTGCTTGCGTGCGGTCTGAACGGCCGGCGCCCGATCGTCGTCGACCGCGTCGCCGGGCCCGTCCCCGGCAAGCGCATCCAGCGGCGCAACGTCGAGGAGAGCATCGCCGCGCAGGACCGGCTCAGCGCGCTGCAGATCGCGTTCGCCGAATGGATCTGGCAGGACGCCGCGCGCACCGAGCGGCTGGTCGCCGAGTACAACCGGCGGTTCAACAGCCACCGTCCGCACCGGCCGGACGGGTCGTCGCTGACGACCCCGGGTCTCGCGGACGGGCTGGCGCTGTGGCCGTGGCAGCGCGACATCGTCGCCCGCGCGCTGGCGTCGCCGGCCACCCTGTGCGCGCACGCGGTCGGTGCCGGCAAGACGCGGTCGATGGCGCTGCTCGCCATGACCGCGCGCCGGCTGGGGCTGGCCCGCAAACCGCTCGTCGCCGTGCCCGCGCACCTGGTCGAGCAGACCGCGCGCGAGTTCCGGCAGGCCTATCCGTTCGGACGCTTCCTCGTGACCGGTGAGGACGGCGCCGCGTCACGCGCCCGGCTCGTCCCCCGCTGTGCCACCGGCGACTGGGACGCCGTGATCGTCTCGCACGGCCTGCTCAGCGGGTTGCCGCTCGCGCCGTCGGTCGAGCGCGAGTGGTGGTCGGCCCGCATCGCCGAGGCGGAGGCCGAGATCGCGGCCGGACGGGGCGGACGGCACGGGCGGTCGCTGCTGCAACGCCGCATCACCACGTTGCAGGCACGCATCGACCGGTTGACGGCCCGCCCCGATCCGTCCCTCACGTTCGACGCGCTCGGCGTCGACCTGCTGCTCGTCGACGAGGCGCACTACTTCAAGCGCCTGCCGGTCACCTCGCGCCGCGAGGGCATCTCGCTCGGCTCGTCCCAGCGTGCGGCCGACCTGCTGCTGAAGGCACGCACCCTCGCCGCTCGCCGTGGTCGGCTGCCGAGCCTCGCGCTGTTCACCGGGACGCCGTGGTCGAACACGATCGCCGAGACGTTCGTGTGGCAGAGCTTCCTGCAGCCCGAGCGGCTCGCCGCCGCGGGGATCGACCACTTCGACGCGTGGGCCGCGGTGTTCGTCGAGTACGACGAGCTCGCCGAGGTCACCCCGGACAGCGCCGGGTTCCGCATGAAGCAGCGCCCGTCGCGCATCCGCAACCTGCCGGAACTCGCCGCGATGCTGGGCGAGGTCGCCGACATCCTGCCGTCGGCCGCGCTCGGGCTCGACCTGCCCGAACGCCGCGACGAGACCGTCGTCTGCAAGCCCTCACCCGGTCAGCGCAGATATGTAGCCTCGCTGCAGGTTCGGGCGGACAAGATCCGCCGTACGCGTACGCACGGCGCCCCGGGCGAGGACAACATGCTCGTCTTGTGCAGTGACGGCCGTCGCGCGGCCCTGGACCCGCGTCTCGTCGGCGTCGACGAGGAGTCGACCAAGATCGTCGAGATCGCCGAGCGGGTGGCGAAGCTCTACCGCAGGCATTGCGACGACCGGTTCCCGGACAGCGACGTCACCGGCGTGCTGCAGATCGTGTTCTGCGACCAGGGCACGCCCGGCCCGAACGGGCTGCAGACCTACGGCCGGCTGCGCATCGCGCTCGACGCCGCCGGCGTCCCCGCCGCGAAGGTGCGCTGGGTACACGACGCGTCCACGCCGGCCGAGCGGGTCGCGCTGTTCGCCGCATGCCGGGCCGGGGAGGTCGCGGTCCTGCTCGGCTCGACCGACACGATGGGGACGGGTGCGAACGTCCAGACCCGGCTGCGCGCGATCCACCACGCGGACGCACCGTGGCGGCCGTCCGACATCGAACAGCGCGAGGGACGCGCGCTGCGTCCCGGCAACCGCAACGCGACGGTCGACGTGATCCGCTACGTCACCCGGGGGACGTTCGACGGCTACATGTGGCAGACCCTCGAGCGCAAGGCGCGCTTCATCGCGCAGCTCTACGCCGAGACGCAGACCGAGCGCACGATCGACGACCTCGGCGACGCGGTGCTGACCTTCGCCGAGGTGAAGGCGCTGGCCACGGGCAACCCGCTGCTGCTCGAGGAGGCTCGCGCGGCGGCCCAGGTCGCGCGGCTGCGCATCCTGCGCGCTATCGACGCGCAGACCCTGACCGCCGCTCGCAGCACGCGCGAGACGGCCCGGCAGGAGTCGCACCGGCTGCGGCTGCAGCTCAAGCAGCTGCTGGCCGTGCCGGACCGGTTGACCGACGCCGACGACTCGGCGCGGGTGCAGTCGTGTGTCGAGGCGGTCGTGGCCCGGGTGCGGCATCCCGACCCGGCGGGATCGGCCGCACCGCAGCGGTCGCCGTGGTCCGGGCTCGGCGTCGAGCTGCTGCCCGTCGGCGGCTGGCGGGTGCCTCGCGTGGACGACGTGCTGGTGCGCGTGACGCTCGACCACCGGCCCGTCGACCAGTTCACCGTCGCCGGCGCTGCGTTCCGGCGTGGCGACGCGGTGGTGGCGGCACGCAACGTGCGATCCGCGCTGGACCGCTGGCGGCGCCGTCTCGACGAGCGCGTCGCCGAGGTCTCGCGGACCATCGACGTGGCCGAGGAGCGACTCGCCGACGCCGACGAGACCCTGCGTACGCACCGCTTCGACCGTGCCGATCAGCTGGCCGACGCCGAAGTCCGCCTCGAGCTGATCCGCACCACGCTGGAAGCAGCGGTCGACGACCTGGAACCGCGCGACGCGTCCGAGTCGGCGCTCGCGACCCGGCGCTGAGTTCCGCGTCAGCGGCGGACGTCCGCGGGCCCGTCGTGGACGGGCAGACCGGCCGCCAACCACGCCTGGACGCCGCCGATGAGGTCGGTCGCGCGCGGCAGCCCGACCTGCTGCAGGCTCGCGGCGGCGATGCTGGAGCTGTAGCCCTGCCGGCACACGACGACGATCTGCACGTCCGGCGACGTGATCTCGGGGATGCGCACCGGGCTGGTCGGATCGAGTCGCCATTCGAGGACGGTCCGGTCGATCACGATCGCGCCGGGCAGCTCACCCTGTTCGCGCCGCTGCACGTCCGTCCGGGTGTCGATCAGCAGCGCGCCCTGCTGCTGGGCGGCGAGCGCCTGCTCGGGCGTCAACCGGGTCAGTCCCCGACGCGCCGCCGCGAGCACGTCCTCGACGCCCATGTCAGGGGAGCAGTTCGGCCAGCTGGCTCGGCTCGATGTTGCCGCCGGACACGACCGCGACCGTGCGCCCGGCCGGCAGCTCGGCGCCGTGGAAGCGGTAGGCAGCGACGGTGGTCGCGCCGGACGGTTCGGCGACCAGGTTCGCCTCACGGGCCAGCAACCGCACACCCTCGCGGATCTCGTCCTCGGTGACGGTCACGACGCCGTCCAGGTTCGCGCGCAGGTGCGCGAGGGTCAGCTCGGACAGGTGTGTACGCATGCCGTCCGCGATCGTCGCGTAGCGCTGCTCGTCGGTGTACGGGACGAGCTCACCCGCAGCCAGCGAATCGCGGGCGTCGGGAGCGATGTCCGGCTCGACGCCGTAGACCTTCGTCTGCGGCCGCAGCGCCTTGATCGCCGTGCTGACGCCCGACGCCAGCCCGCCACCGCCCACCTGCACGAGGACGACGTCGGCGTCCGGCAGGTCGGCGAGGATCTCGAGACCGATCGTGCCCTGCCCGGCGATCACGTCGCGGTGGTCGAACGGCGGGATGAGCGTGAGACCGCGTTCGGCCGCCAGCTCCTCCGCCGCGTCGGAGCGCTCGGCCGTGGGGACGAGGACGACCTCGGCGCCCAGGCGTCGCATCGCGTCCACCTTGACCTTCGGCGCGACGTCCGGGACCACGACGACTGCCGTGATGCGGAAGTCTCTCGCCGAGTACGCGACCGCCTGGCCGTGGTTGCCGCTGGAATGCGTGATGACGCCCCGGGCGCGAACGTCCACAGCCAGCCTGGCTATCGCGTGGTAGGCGCCGCGGATCTTGAACGCGCCGATCGGCTGCAGGCTCTCCGGCTTGAGCCACAGCGGCCGGTCGGGATCGGCCCACACCTGCGGTAGCAATGGCGTGCGCACGGCGACCCCACTGATGTCCCCGGCCGCCTGCTTGATCTGTTCGATGCCCACGAGATCCACGGGCTCATCCTGCCAAGCGGCGACGCAGTGCCGGCGGCGGCCCGGGCACCGTCCGATCCGGCACCGTCCGATCCAACTAAGGGCGCACGCCCGTCTCGTCCTCCGCTACCAAGACCGGGGCCGCGGATGCCGGGACGATCGGCGCTGACCGTCGCTCGAACCTCCCGGGAGGGTCAGCCATGACCGAAGACCAGCTCGCCGCAGAGCTCGACGAGCGCGCGAGCGCGCTCGGTGTTCCGGGTGCTGCCGTCGGCGTCTACCACGACGGCGTCGAGCACTACGCGTTCCACGGCGTCACGTCGGTCGAGAACCCGCTGCCGGTGGACGCGAGCACGCTGTTCCAGTTCGGCTCGACGGGCAAGACGTACACGGCGACGGCGCTGCTGCGGCTGGTCGACCAGGGCCGTGTCGACCTCTCCGCGCCGGTGCGCACGTACGTGCCCGAGCTGCGGTTGAAGGACGAGTCGGTGGCCGAGAAGGTCACCGTGCTGCAGTTGCTCAACCACACCGCGGGCTGGCAGGGCGACTACGAGAAGAACACCGGGACGGGCGACGACGCACTGGCGCGCTACGTCGCCGGGATGGCCGACATCGACCAGGTGACCCCGCTCGGCGCGGAGGTCTCGTACAACAACGCGTCGCTGTCGCTCGCGGGCTACGTGATCGAGAAGGTCACCGGGCAGACGTTCGAGCAGGCGATGCAGGAGCTGGTGCTGACGCCACTCGGCATGACCGACACGTTCTTCTTCCCCAACGACGTGATGACCCGGCGTTTCGCCGTCGGCCACACGAACACGCCGGACGGCGCGGTGAAGGTCGCGCGCCCGTGGGCCCTGCCGCGGTCCGGCAACCCGGCGGGCGGCATGTCGGCCACCGCCGCGGACCAGATCACCTGGGCCCGCTTCCACCTGGCGGACGGGCGCACGCGGACGGGCGAGCAACTGCTGCCGGCCCAGCTCATCCGCGCGATGCGCGAGCCCACCGTGGTGACGCCGGGCAACGCGCTCGGCGACGCGATCGGGATCAGCTGGATGCTGCGCAAGTGCGGGGACGTCCTGCTCGTCCAGCACGGCGGAACCACCATCGGGCAGCACTCCGCGTTCGTGCTCGTCCCCGAGCGCGACTTCGCGGTCACCGTCCTGACCAACTGCGGGCCGTCCGGCGAGCAGCTCAACACCGATCTCGTCGACTGGGCGCTGGAGGCCTATCTCGGCGTCGTGGAACCGGAGCCGCAGCTGCGTGACGTCACGCCGGACGAGCTTGCGCAGTACCACGGTGACTACGACGCGATCGCGATGTCGGCACAGATCACGTCGCGCCCGCCGAACACGCTCGCGGTGCAGCTGTCGTTCAAGCCCGAGGTGCTCGAGGAGGTCGGCGAGCTGCCGCAGTACGACGAGCCGATCATCATCGGCCTGGTGACCGACGGCCCCGATCAGTACGTGGTCACCGAGGGCGCGATGAAGTGCATGCGCGGCTACTTCACCCGGGACGCGGACGGCCGGATCGACAGCGTGAACCTCGGCGGACGCCGCTGCGATCGCGTGGCCGCCTCGACGTTCTGAGTCCTACTCCGAACGGCGCAACACGGTCGCGTAGTTGGCGACGGCCGACCCGCCCATGTTGAACACGGCGGCGTGATCGACGCTCGGCAGCTGCAGAGCGTCCGCTTCCCCGACCAGCTGCATCGCGGCCATGACGTGTTGCGAGACGCCGGTGGCGCCGAGCGGGTGGCCCTTCGACTTCAGCCCGCCCGACACGTTGACCGGAAGCGATCCGTCCGCACGAGTCGTGCCGTCCGCGATCGCCTGCGCGCCCTTGCCGCGCTCGGCGATGCCGAACGCCTCGTACTGCAGCAGCTCGGCGATCGTGAAGCAGTCGTGCGTCTCGAGCAGGTCGAGATCGTCGAGGACGAGTCGTGACTCGGCAAGCGCGCCGGAGAACGCGGCAGCAGCAGCGCTCAGCGCCAGCGGATCCGCGCGTCGCGCGATCGGCAGATGATCGTTGGCCTGCGCCCGCCCGACGACTCGCACAGCCCGCCGTGCCGCCCGGGCGACGTCGTCGCTGGTGACGACCACCGCTGCCGCGCCGTCGGACACCGGCGAGCAGTCGGTGCGCAGCAACCGCCCGGCCACCCGCGGGTTGGCGGCGGACTCGGTCGCACAGAACTCGGCGCTGAGCGGCTTGTGCAGGTGCGCGTATGGATTGCGCACGCCGTTGTGGTGGTTCTTCTCGGCGATCATCGCCATCGCCTCGCGCGGGTCGCCGTAGCGGTCGGCGTAGAGATCCGCGAGTTGGGCGAACACGCCGGCGAAGCTGCCTGCCGACTGCTCGGTGGCCCGGTGGCACGCCGACAACAGGATCCGGTTCACGTCCGGCCCGGGTGTCGCGGTCATCTTCTCCGCGCCCACGACCAGTACCGCCCGCGCGCGCCCGGCCTGCACCGCGTCCATCGCCGCGTACAGCGCCGCCGAACCGGTGGCGCAGGCGTTCTCGTGATGCGTCGACGGGACGTGCGCCAGCTCCGGAACGGCGGCGCCGACGAGCGCGCCCTCGAAGCCCTGTGCCGAGAAGCCGTTGTTGTAGACGCCGACCGAGATCGCGTCGACGTCCGCCGGCTCGAGCGCGGCGTCCGCGATCGCCGGAAGGGCGACCTGTGCGATCAGCCCCTGTACGTCGGGTTCGTCGGAGCGTCCGAACGACGTGTGCGCCCAGCCGGTGAGGTTCGCCGCGGTCATCCGACCGGATCCGCTTCGGCCAGCACGGGCAGTTCGAGGTACGAGGCCGTGACGCCGCCGTGCCAGACGGTCTGCCGCGCGACGACCGGCGCGTCCTCGTCCCAGGCCAGCCGGCCGGTGTTCGGGTTCGGGTCGAAGCGCGGGAAGTTGCTGCTGGAGATCTCGAGCCGGACCCGATGTCCCGCGCACAGCCGGATCGCCGTCGCACCGAGGTCGATGCGGATCCGCTCGCGGTCGGCCGTCGGGCGCCACCGCCGGATGCCCTCGCACACCGACATCGCGGTGCCGTCGGGGTGCACGTCCACGAGGGTCGCGGTGAAGTCCGTGGACGGCGCGGACGAGCTGACGTCGAGCTCGACGGCGACCCACCCCGCGATCGTCAGGTCCTCCGACAGTGCGGAGCCGGTGTAGGTCAGGACGTCCGCCCGGCTCTCGATCGTGCGGCGGTCGGCCGGGCCGGGCGGGCACATCGGCCCGACCAGTTGCGCGCCGCCCGCGGTCGGGACGGGGTTGCGCGGGTCGTAGTCGAACTGACGCGCGCCGTCCGGCGGCGCCTGCGCGGCAAGGTCCGTCCCGCTCAGGTACAGCCGTGCCGGGACGCTCTCGGGTGGCGGCCACGTGTCGGCGGCGCGCCATTGCCCGGCGCCCATGAGGAAGTAGCGGACGCGCGGACGCGCCGGGTTCGGGCCGCCCGCGAAGAACTCGTCGAACCAGTCGAGTTGTTCCTGCACGAGGTTGAGCGCGGCCGCCGGCCCGAACCATCCGTCGCCGACCCGGGCCGAATGCAGCCCGGCCTGCGAGTAGTGCGCCCACGGGCCGACGATCAGGTACTGCCCGTCGCGCGCCTGGCCGGTCGCGGCCGACTCCCGCAATCCGGCGAAGTTGCGGATCGCTCCGGCGCAGAACGCGTCGTACCAGCCGGTGATGTGCAGCCCGCAGGCCCGCACGCGGGAGTGCCGGTTGGCGACGTTGATCCGCTGCCAGTACTCGTCGTCGCCGAAGTGCCGAACCCAGTCGAAGAACCACGGCGCGAGCTGCTCGAGCGCGGGCAGTCCCTCGCCGATCCAGGCGCTGAGCGGGAACGCCGGCGCGGTGTCGGTGAGGTGCTGCAGTCCGGCGGCGAGCTTGCGCCGGAGCGGTTGTGCCTGCTCCAGTGGCAGGCGATCGGCGGTGCCGCCGGCCTGCGGGCCGAGCGCGACGCTGAGCATGGAGCCGAGCTCGAACGCGCCGCCCCAATAGGTGCGTCCCTCGAAGTAGTCGTCCGGTGCCTGCACCGGCGCGATCACCGCGAGCGCCGGCGGAGCGCTGGCGGCGGCCTGCATCTGGCTGGCCGCCATGTACGAACTGCCGTAGCCGCCGACGCGGCCGTCCGACCACGGCTGGGCGGCCGCCCACTCGACGGTCGCGTAACCGTCGTCGGCCTCGTCGAAGGGACGATGCTCGCCCGGGGATTCCCCCCGGCCGCGGACGTCCTGCACGACCACCGCGTACCCGTGCGTCGCGAGCTCGACGGGGTTGAGCTGGACGAAGCTGCCGATCCAGCGCACTCGCCCGTACGGCGTGCGGTGCAGCATCACCGGCCAGCGCCCCGCCGCCGGCCGGTAGACGTCGGCGTAGAGGACGAGGCCGTCGCTCATCGGCACCGGGACGCGCCGCTCGATCACGATCTCGGGGATCTCGGCCACGTTCGTCACGTCAGGCCCGTCCCGAGGTGTAGTCCCAGGCGGCGCTGAGCACCCTGGCGAAGCCGACGATCGGCACGAGCTGCACGAACATCCCGATGATGTCCTCGTGCGTCGCCCCGACCGCGAGCGCGGCGGAGATGTGGTTGCGCACGGGGGTGGTGTTGCCGCCGGCGCCGACCAGGGCCGCGACCGTGATCAGCTCTCGCGTGCGCAGGTCGAGATCGCCGCTGACGTAGACGTCGCCGAACGCATGCTCCTGCAGGATCCGGCCGAGCTCGGGCGAGATGTCGTACGTCGCCCGAACCGCGGCCGCGATCTCCGGTCCGAGGCGATCGATCATGTCCTGCCCGAGCTCGGCCCGGCTCTTGCTCTCGGTCATCGAAGCGCCTCTCGCAGTTCGGCCTTACGGATCTTGCCGACGCTCGTGCGCGGCAGTGCCGGGATCACCCGGATCTCGCTCGGGACCTTGAACCGGGCGAGGCGCTGCGCCGTCCAGTCGCGCAGCTCGTCCGATCCGGCGGTCACGTCCTCGTGCAGCACGACGAAAGCGACGATCGCTTCGTCGCGCACCTCGTCCGGAACCCCGACGACGGCGCTCTCGAAAACAGCAGGATGGCTGTTCAACACGTGCTCGACCTCGCTCGCGGCGACGTTCTCGCCGCTCCGCTTGATCATGTCCTTGGTGCGGTCGACGAACGTGAGGTAACCGTCGCCGTCGAGCCGCACGACGTCTCCGGTACGCAGCCAGCCGTCGGGCATCGTCGCGGCGGTCACCTCGGGCTGGTTCAGGTATCCGGCCATGATCGTCTCGCCCGGGACACCGTGGACCAGCAGTTGACCGGTCTCCCCGACCGCGACGTCCCGGTCCTGCTCGTCGACAACGCGCAGGCGGGCATGCGGCAGCGGACGTCCGATCGTGGACGGACGGCAGCCGCCGAGAACGGGGTTGAACGTCGGCGGCGCGATCGTCTCGGTCATCCCGTACAGCTGCACCAGCGTGGTCCGGTAGCGGCGCTCGAACTCGGCCACCTGCTCGTCGTCGATGCTCTGCCCGAAGATCGTCAGCCGCAACCGGCACCGGCCGTCGAACTCGGTTTCCGGGGACGCCAGCAGCATGCGCAACGGTGCGGCGAACATGCTCGCGAGCGTCGCTCGCATCGTCACGGCCTGTCGCGACCAGGCCTGCACGCTGAACCGGGGCGCGAGCGCGATCGACGCGCCGCTCACCAGGGCCGACATCGTGCAGTAGTACTGCGCGTTCGCATGGAACAGCGGCAGGCTGATGAGCCAGCGGTCGTCCGGTCGCATCCGCAGGTGCGCGGCGACGACCTCGCCGACGAACAGGTAGTTGGCGTGGGTGACGACCACGCCCTTCGGGCGGCTGGTGGTGCCGGAGGTGTACAGCACGGCTGCCGGATCGCTGGGCAGACCGCGTTCCGGTCGGGCCGGTGCGACTCCCTCGACGGCGAGCGCATCGGCGTCGACGACGTCGCCGCCGCACGACGCACGAGCCTGCTCGACCGGTTCGCGGAGGTCGCGCGTCGTGACGGAGAGGCGTGCCGATGCGTCGCCGATCATGAAGGCCAGCTCGTCCGCAGTGGCGATGGGGTTCGTCGGGACGATGACCGCACCGATCAGCAGGCTGCCGAACCACACGTCGTAGAACTCGAGGCAGTTCGCGAGATGTACGTGCACCCGGTCGCCGCGGCCGACACCGAGCTCGCGCAGGCGGCTCGCGGCGCGCCCGGCCCGCTCGAGCAGCTGCCCGTAGCTGAGCGTCACGACCGTGTCGGGTGCCGACTCGAACAGCAGGAACTCGCGGTCGGGGTCCCTCGCAGCGACGTCGCAGAGCCTCGAGGTGACGGTGTCACCGCCGGTGACGATCACGGCGCGCGCCGTACGGGTGGAGCGCCCTGGAACGAGGCCAGTCCGCCTCCGGCGGGCAGCACCTCGCGCGGCCCGACGGCGTTGCGGAGCACGCCTAGCTGCGGCGAGGCGAACTCGATGAGGTCGCCGGGCTGGATCCACCGGTCCAGCTCGAGACCGCAGCCGCCGCCCACCGTGCCGACCGCGAGGAACTCGCCGGGGTAGACGGTCTCGTGCAGCGAGGCCCACGCCAGCACCTGGGCGAACGAGTAGCGCCGGTTCTTCGTCGAGCCCGCCGACCAGACCTCACCGTTGACGCTCGCCGTGACCTCGATCGCGAACTCGTCCAGCTCGTCCATCGTCACGGCGTACGGACCCATCGGGCTGCAGAAGTCCTTCCCTTTGGACGGGCCGATGTGCATGCTCATCTCGTACAGCTGGATGTCGCGCGCGCTGACGTCGTTGAAGAACGTCACCCCACCGATCGCGGACTCCGCCTCGTCCACGGTGAGATTGCGGGCTTCCCGCGACACGTAGAACCCGACCTCGAGCTCGTAGTCGAGCTGTTCGGTGTAGGAGGGCCACAGGATCGGATCACCCGGGCCCACCACCGAGTCCGGGTTGCACTTGTAACAGATCGGCATGTGCGCGAAGGCCTCGGGAACGGCGACGCCCGCGCCGGTCGCGTGCTCCTCGTAGGTGAGGTAGTCGCGGATGCGGCGGGGCCGGGACACCGGCGCGAGCAGCCGCACCTGCTCCACCGGGAACGCGGCGGACTCACCGTCCGCCCCGCGCACCGGCCCCTCGGCGGCGGACTCCCGGTAGTACTCGAGGGCGGCGCTCACCAGCGCCGTTCCGGACGAGCCGGAGACGAAGTAGCCGACGACGTCAGCCGGGACCTCCGCCGCGGCTCGCGCACCGGCCGTAGCGGCATCGGCGCCGCCCGCGATCAACTGTGCGGCACGCGCGGCACGCGGGTCGACGACGACCTCGCCGGATTCGGTCTCCAGCACGACGCCGAAGCGCGGGCGGGTGCCCGACTCGGCTGCGGTGAAGGTGGCGAGCTTCATGACTGCTCCGATCGCGGGACGGCGCCGCGGCGTCTGACGAGCCGGGCGAGTGGGTTCGCCGTGCCGCTGCGCTGGCCGAGGGTCGCGAGCGAGACGGCAAGGATCAGTGCGACGCCGTTGAAGGCGTCGGTGATCCAGGCCTGGCCCCCGCCGAGCTGCAGCCCCTTGACGCCGGTGGCGAGCAGGAAGATGGCGAGGATCGTGCCGCCGATGTTGAAGCGCCCCGGCTTGATCTGCGTCGTGCCGAGGTAGGCCGCGGCGAACACGGCAAGCAGATAGCCCGAGCCGATGTCCGGGGTGGCTGCGCCGACCTGCGCGGTGACCAGGATGCCGGCGAGCGAGGACAGACCGCCCACGACCATGAACGCGAGCAGGGTCATCCGGCCGGTGCTGACCCCTGCGAGGCGGGCGGCCTCCGCGCCGGCACCCGTCGCCTGCAACCGCCGGCCCACCGGCGTGTGCTCGAGCACGTACCAGCCGATGACCGCGGCCACGAGCAGGTAGAGGGCGAGCACCGGCACCCCCCACGGCTTGGGCGACGCCAGCTTGGTGAACGACGACGGTAGTCCCGTCAGATACTGCCCACCGTTGGTCAGCTTCGAGTTCAGCGCGGAGAGCACGGAACTCATGCCGAGCGTCACGACGATGCTGTTGACCCCGACGCGCACGACGAAGAACGCGTTCACGGCACCGACCAGCAGGCCGCAGGCCAGGGTGATGACGATCGCCAGCGCCGGATTCACCTGGTGGTTGAGCATCAGGTCGGCGCAGATGACCCCGCTCAGTCCGAGGTTGTTGGCGAAGGAGAGATCGAACGCTCCGGCGCTCAGCGCGAAGACCAGGCCGATGGTGACGATCCCGGTGACGGCCTGATCGCCGATGATGCTCTGCAGCGTCGTCGTCGTGAGGAACGTCTTGGGCACCCAGATGCCGTACGCGATGATGAACGCCACGAGGACGTACACGCCGCTGAACCTGCCGAGCTGCGCGGCTCCGGCGCGCCGCGACGATCGGGGCGTGGGCGCGGGCGCGTCGTCGTCACGTCGATCGGCGAACAACGTGGGATCGAGGACCTCGCTCATGCGGGCACTTCCTCTCGAAGCGATTCGGCGACGATGGCGTCCGCGCTGAGCGCGGCTCCGACGAGGACCGCGGCAAGGCGTCCGCCACGCAGCACGAGTACGCGGTCACAGACCTCGGCGAGTTCTTCGGCATCGGTCGACGTCATCAGCACCGCGGCGCCTCCACGCGCGGCCGCGCCGAGCGCGTCGTAGATCGCCCGTTTGCCGCCGACATCGACACCTTGAGTGGGCTCGTCGAGCAACAGCACCGACGAGCCGGCCCGGAGCCAGCGCGCCAGTACCGACTTCTGCTGGTTGCCACCGCTCAGCGTGGCGAACGGACGCTCGGGATCGGCGGGCTGCACCTGCAGCCGGCGCAGCCACGGCTGGACGTCGGCGGCCTGGTGCCGGTTGCCGAGCCAGCCGAGAGCCGGCGCACCGAGCGCCGGCAGCGTGACGTTCTCGCGCACCGAGTGGGCAGGGATCGCGCTCAGGGTGCGGCGATCGGCCGGCAGATAGCCGAGCCCGGCTCGGATGGACGCTGCGGGTGACGGCCGATGTTCATGCCCGCGCACCCGCACCCGTCCGGTGCGCACTGCGGCGCTGCCGAACAGCAACGGATTGAGTTCGTCCCGCCCCGAACCGGTGATCCCGGCAACGCCGAGGATCTCGCCCGAATGCAGCGAGAAGCTGACGCCGTTCAGTTCCTGGCCGCCCAGGTCGATCACCTCGACCGCGATCTCGGCTCGTGGCGGCGGTGCGGGCGGGTAGAGCTGGTCGAGCGCGCGCCCGGCGATGTGCGTGACCACCTCGTCCGGCGTCGTCTCGGCCACCGGCATGGACGCGACGGCCACGCCGTCACGCAGCACGGTGACGGTTTCGGCGAGTTCGAACACTTCCCCGAGCCGGTGCGTGACGTACAGGACGGCTGTACCTTGCGCGCAGATCGAGCGGATGGCCGAGAAGAGCAGCCGCACCTCCCGCTCGGGCAGGGTGGCCGTCGGCTCGTCCAGGACGAGCAGTCCTTCGCCGGGCAGCCCTCCGCGCAGCGCACGAGCGATCGCGACGATCGCGCGCTGCGCCGGAGAGCAGTCCCGCACCGGCATCCGGACGTCGATGTCCAGTCCGTACGGCTCGAGGACGCGCCGGGCGGCGGCGGCTTCGCGCCGGTTGGACAGCCACCGACGCCCTTCGAAGCTGCCGCCCAGCGCCAGGTTGTCGATGACATCGAGTTCACCGACCAGGCCGAGATCCTGGTGGACGAACCGCACACCCGCGGCGTGCGCGGCCACGGACGAGCCTAATTCGAACTGCTCGCCGTTCAGCCAGGCGGCGGCACCCGGGTCTGGTCGGTGGTAGCCGGCGAGCGCCTTGATGAGCGTCGACTTGCCGGAACCGTTCTGGCCGAGCAGCGCGTGCACCTGGCCCGCCGCAACGTCCAGATCCACCCGGCGCAGGGCGACCTGCGCCGGGTAGGTCTTGGACATGTTGCGGATCGACAAGCCCGCTCGCAGCGGAGCGGTCATGACGCGAGCTGCCAGGCCTTCGTGAAGAACGACTGGTAGTTCGGGACGGAGTAGGGGACGTTCAGGTCGCTCGGCAGGTTGTCCTTGGTGATCACATGGATCGTGCCGATCGGCGTCGTGCAGCAGCTGAGCGACGAGCCCTCCATGTGCCGGATCAGCACGTCGATCATGCGCCAGCCGACCTCGTAGGTCTCCTCGGTGACGCTCATCGCCTCGGTGCCGGCCTGGATGTCCTTGAAGTTGATCGTGTCCGCGAGGCGCGTCACGATCTTGACCTTGCCGGCGAGACCGGCCGCGGCCAGCGCCTGCGGAATACCCGCCGTCGCGTCACCGATGCCGACGACGAGGTAGTTCACCGACGGGTTGCGCTGCAGGTAGCTGACGACCTGCTTCGGGTCGGCCGTGCCGATGCCGGTGCTGAAGTTCGTCGACTGGACGTCGACGCTGCACGTCGACGGGCACAGGCTGTGCAGCTGACTGACGAAGGCGTCCTTGGCCGACGTGTGCTGCGTGAGCGACGGGTCCCAGAAGTACGCGACGTGCGCGTTCGCTCCGGAGTCCGCAACGATCCAGTCCGCCATCACGGTTCCGGACTTCGCGATCTCCGGGGTGGAGGAGAAGTTCGCGATCATGCCGTCACCGACCGGGCTGGCCGACGCGACGGCGACGAACGGGACGCCCTTGCTCTTGAGCGCGTTCAGCTGGGTCTGGAATGCCGAGTTCGGCAGGATGCCGATCGCGAGGACACCGTCGTTCGGCGTCTGCACCACCGCGTCCATCGCCGAGGTGAACGACGCGGGGCTCACTCCCCCGTTGAAGACCTTCACCGACCAGCCGACCGCCTTCGCCGCGGCCTGGGCGGCCTTCTGGATCTCGAGGCAGGTCGCCAGCGGGCAGGTGACGAAGTCGACGGTCTTGCCGGTGGGCGGCTTGCTGCTGAGCGCAGGCAACGAGATCGTCGGATCGGCGACCTCGTAGGGCGCGAGGTCCTTCATCGCCTGCGCGACGGCGGAGTTGGCGGACGTACTGCTCACGCTGCCGGCCGGCGACGTCGCGCCGCCGGACGGGTCGGAGTTGTTCGAGGAGCCACCACTCGAACTGCACGCGGTCAGAGCGAGCGCGGCGACGGATGCGGCTACCGCGACGAGGGCACCGGCTCGAAGGCGCGGTCTGGACATGGCGAACCTGCTTTCGCGAAATGTCGGGCGATCGGGTCGGGGACGGGTCAGCACGGGACGGGCGGGTAGCCCTCGAGTTCGGCGATGTTGGCGAACACGACGTCGCGTCCCACCCGATCCATCGCGGGGTCCAACTCGTAGTAGACGTTGAGGACGTTCTGCACGATGCGGCCGTGCTCGTTCCAGCCGGCGAACTCGTCGAGCGGGATACGACGCGCGGCCTCGAGCGGCGGCACGCCCGCCTTGAACAGCTCGGTGGCCTGCTCCTGGACGTACTCGAGGTAGTGCTTCACCTGTCGCACGCCGGTGTGGTCGGTGACCGGGCCGTGCCCGGGGACGACGATGTCCGCGCCGAGGTCGAGCATCAGCTGGCAGCCGTCGATCCAGTTCTGCACCGGCCCCTCCCAGACGATGGGTGTTCCGCCGATGAACAGCAGATCGCCGGTGTACAGCACGCCTGCTGACGGTACGAACGCCATCGCGTCGCCGAGCGTGTGCGCCGGGCCGATCTGGATCAGCTGCACCTCGGTGCCGCCGACGTCGATCGTCAGCCTGCCCTCGAACGTGCGGGTCGGCAGCGTCAGCTCGAGGTCGGACCAGTCGAACGGGCCGAAGATCTCGCGGGCGAAGTCGCCGGTCGGCCCGTCGAGCTCGCGCAGGCTGGTCATGATGTGCGAGCCCGAGTGCGGCATCTCCTGCGCGGTCGCCTCGGTCGTGATGATCTCGGCGCCGGCCAGCAGCTGGTTGCCGAACCAGTGGTCGCCGTTGGCGTGGGTGTTGAAGACCGTCCGGATGGGCTTGTCGGCGGTCACGCCCGCCATCGCGTCCAGCATCCGGCGCGTCATGGGGACGTCGAACAGCGTGTCGACGAGCAGCGACGCGTCCGCGCCGGTCACCAGGCCGGCGTTGCTCCAGCCCCAACTGCCGTCGGGTTCGGTCCAGGCATACGTGCCGTGGCCGAGATCGTGCAGGCCACGGGTGTAGGGCAAATCGATCACGAAGTCACCTCTCGACGACGGGAAGCCGCGGGTCGAAGTTCGTGCCCCTGCCCGGCTTGTGGTCCGATATTCGGCGCTGTACTGTCGAATACCGGGACCGTATGGCGGCCCACAGTCGAAGTCAAGGATGAAGATGGCCGAATTGCAGCCTCTCGATCGCCGAATTCTGGACATACTGCGGGAGGATGGACGAATCTCGAACGTCGAGCTGGCGCGGTCGGTCGGCGTTTCGGAGAAGACGGTCCGACAGCGCATCGCGCGCCTCGTCGACCAGGCCGGCCTGCGGTTCCGCGCCGAGATCGAGGACGCCGGCAGCTCGACCCAGGTCGTGTTCCTGATCAACACCGGGCCCGGTCAGCGCCTCGTCGTCGCCGACCGCATGGCGCAGCAGCCGCCGGTGGATTCGGTACGGCTGACGACCGGCGGCTACGACATCGTCGTCGAGGCGTCCTTCGACAGCGACGCCGAGGCGCTCGAGTTCTTCGTGCGCGATGTCGAGGCCGGTGACGGGGTCGAGCGCGCGCTGTCGATACACGTCATCAAGTCCGTGCGCGCCAGCTCGGGACAGCACGTCGAGGGGACCTTCGAGCGGTTCGAGGCGGCGGCCGCGCGCCTCGACGCGCCCGAAGCCCTGCTCGATCTCGCCTGCGAAGCGGCCGGAGCCCAGATGGGCACCAACCGCGTGTTCGCCGGCATGATGCGGTCCCGGCTCGATCCCGAGCGCGGCGAGCCGCTGTTCAACCCGTGCGTGCGGTGGCGCGGGCTCTCGTCGCGCTACATCGACGCGATCTTCCGCAGCGACAGCTCACCGATCCAGGCGTCGCGCGGCCAGCACCTGTTCGTGTCCGACGCCCGCACCGATCCGCTTTTCGCGCCGATCCTCGATCTCGTGCTCGCCGAGGGTTTCCAGTCGTTCCTGTCGCTGCCGATCCACCACAACGACGAGTACCTCGGTCACCTTAACCTCTACTACAGCACCGTGGTGCCGTTCGACATCGAGCGCGTCGCCCAGGGGCAGGAGCTCGCGGACGCGGTCGGCAAGCACCTTCGGCGCATCCTCGAGAGCGGGTCGTCGCCCGGCCAGGTCAGCGGCCCGCGCCGGACGGTCGACGTTGCCGCGGCCGACTGATCCGGTCGCTTACGACCGGCGCGAGGGCGACGAGCCGACCTTGGTCTTCGTGCCGGGCTGGTGCTGCTCCCGTCGTGATTGGGCACCGATCGCGGACGCACTACCTGGACGAGCAAGTGTCGCGATCAGCCTGCCCGGACAGGGCGAAAGTCCGTCGGACGGCCGGTTCCACAGCCTGGCTGAACTCGGTCGTGTCGTGTCGGACGTGGTCGACCACACCGTCCGCTCCGAGGCTGTGCTCATCGGTCACAGCATGGGCGGCGCCGTCGCCGTCGAGGCCGCGCGCACGCTGGGCGGGCGCGCGGTGCGCGTGATCTGTCTCGACGCGCTGCACTACGACGATTGGTACCGGCGCCGG
>Ga0164242_10003359_pt1 | contig 18302 bp, 20 predicted proteins | sample OricomgcompostMG_FD_108783 | JGI IMG/M metagenome (GOLD analysis project Ga0164242, IMG submission 108783) | Miracle-Growth compost microbial communities from Emeryville, California, USA - Original compost - Miracle growth compost (MG) ... | reverse complement strand
CTGGCCCGATCCCTAATCGACAAGTGGGCTGCCTGCTGGCGGCCGCTCCGGATTGGGATGCGGACTCCGGTCGGACAGATTCCCGCAAGCACGCGCGATCGTCACCGGCGTAGGCCGTAAGAGTGGCCCGGCGCGACGACGCAAAGAGGCAAGGACATGCCGAGCCCGGACCGGCAGCCACAGCGTTGAGGGAGCAGTAATGACGAAGCCCTTTGGTAAGGCGCCGGCACCCGTGTCCAATCAGACTGGGGTGACGGCGTGAGTGCGCCGGGCACGGGAACGCAGCGAGCGATCCTGGCCGGCGGCTGCTTCTGGGGCATGCAGGACCTGATCCGCCACCAACCAGGAGTGGTGTCGACCCGGGTCGGCTACACCGGTGGCGACACCCCCAACGCGACGTACCGCAACCACGGGACGCACGCCGAAGCGATCGAGATCCTGTTCGACCCGGCGGCAACCTCGTATCGTCAGATTCTCGAGTTCTTCTTCCAGATCCATGACCCGACGACCAAGAACCGCCAGGGCAACGACGTCGGAACCTCGTACCGGTCGGCGATCTTCTACCTCGACGACGACCAGAAGCAGGTCGCCGAGGACACCATCGCCGACGTCGAAGCATCCGGATTCTGGCCGGGCAAGGTCGTCACCGAGGTCACCGCGGCCGGCCCGTTCTGGGAAGCCGAGCCGGAGCATCAGGACTACCTGCAGCGCTATCCCGCCGGCTACACCTGCCACTACGTGCGTCCGGAATGGCGACTGCCTCCCCGGCGCGAAGCCGGCACGACCGCGTAGCCCTGCAAATTCCCGAACAGACGAGGAGACGATTCGGCATGAAAGCGATCGTGGTAACCGACCAGGCCGCGGGACTGGCCGGGATGTCGCTGGTGGAGCGGCCCGAGCCGGTGCCGGCCATCAACGACGTCCTGGTGCAGGTCCATGCGTCCGGATGGGTGTCGACCGAGTTGGAGTGGCCCTCGACGTGGGTCGATCGGGCCGGGCATGACAAGACACCGTCGATCCCCGGCCACGAGCTCGCCGGAGTGGTCACCGCTCTCGGCTACGGCACGACCGGGCTGTCGCTGGGACAGCGCGTGTTCGGCTTGGCGGACTGGCACCGCGACGGCACCTTGGCCGAATACGTCGCGATCGAGGCGCGCAACGTTGCGCCGCTGCCGGGCGATGTCGACTTCGCCGTCGGTGCGAGCCTGCCGATCTCCGGCCTCACCGCCTGGCAGGGGCTGTTTCAGCACGGACGTCTCCAGGCGGGCCAGACCGTCTTGGCGCACGGGGCAGCTGGCGCAGTGGGAACGATGGTCACGCAGCTCGCGCGCGAGTTCGGCGCGTACGTGATCGGCACGGGACGCGCCGCCGACCGCGAGAAGGCCCTTGACTTCGGCGCTCACGAATTCGTCGATCTCGCCAGCGACTCCTTGGCGGACGTCGGCGAAGTCGATCTCGTCTTCGATGTCATCGGCGGCGACGTCCAGAAGCAATCCGTGGGCTTGATTCGAGCCGGCGGAACGTTGGTGTCCATCGTCGGACCGGTCGAGGCCCGGCCGGCCGACGGCCTGGCGGTCGACTTCGTCGTCGAGACCGACCTCGGTCAGTTGAATGAGATCGTGCAGCGGGTTCGGGACGGACGGTTGCGGACCAACATCGGCAACGTGGCATCGCTCGACGACGCCCTCGCCGCTCTCAACCCGACCGAACGCAGCAAGGGAAAGACGGTCATCCGCGTTCGCCCGTAGGGCTACCGACGTGTCAGTAGCCCGGGTCGTCGTCCGGGACGACGTGGATGGCGGCCTCCTCCGCCGAGGCGCCGGCTCCGTCTACGCCGACGTCGCTGGCCCAAAAGTCCGAGCGCTCGTCGCCGGCGTCGATGTCGGCGATGAGCAGTCGGCCCGCGCGCAGGTCTCCGACCTGGTCGTCGATGAGTTCGCCGTCAGTGTCGACGGTGTCGCCGAGGCCGTCACCCTCGTTGGGCGCGTCGGCGACGTCGGGCTCTTCGCGCCACAGCAGCCGGTCCAGGCTCTCCTCGCCTGCCTCCTCGGTGGCCGTCGTGCCCCACGCGGAGAGGGCCAGCGGCCGTTCGCCAGGGGAGTAGCCCTCGTCGAGGTCCTCGCCGACCTCCTGGTCGTCGAGCGCTTCCTCGGGTGGAAGCAGGTTGATGTTGTCGTCGAGGAAGTCGTCCGCCGACGAACCGTCGTAGCCGGTCAAGGTCGGTCCTCTCGTTCGTGGCCGGGTTCTCGTAGTTCTTGTGTCGGCCGGGAATCACGGTCTTACGCCCGAAAGCGGACGAGGGCGCGCGACGCCGTCCGGTCGGGACGTCCGTAGTGCCTCGGAGCGAGGTCCGGGGGATGGCGTCCGGATCGATGAGCGCGGATACTGTTCGGGTCGACGACGGTCGGGGCAGGTGATGGCGTTGCTGCTGGATCGGCGCGCCGAACGTCAGGCGCTCGACCAGCTGGTTGAGGACGTCCGGGCCGGAGAGAGCCGCGCGCTGGTGCTGCGCGGCGAGGCCGGAGTCGGCAAGACCATGCTGCTGGACTACGTCGTCGAGCGGGCAGGTCAATGCCGGGTCGTGCGCGCCGTCGGTGTCCAGTCGGAGATGGAGCTGGCCTTCGCGGCGCTGCACTCGGTGTGCACGCCGTTGCTCGATTGCCTCGAGCGCCTGCCGGCCCCGCAGCAGGAGGCGTTGCGGACGGCATTCGGGGTCAGCGCGGGAAGCAGCCCTCCCGACCGGTTCCTGGTCGCGCTGGCCGTGCTCGGCCTGCTCGCCGAGGCCGCTCAGGAGCGGCCGCTGGTGTGTGTCATCGACGATGCGCAGTGGCTCGATCGGGCGTCCGCACAGGTGCTCGCCTTCGTCGCGCGCCGTCTGCTGGCCGAATCCGTGGCGATGGTCTTCGCCGTGCGCGAATCCACCACCGAGCAGGACCTGCCCGAGGTGCCGGAGGTTGCCGGGCTGTCCGAGCTGCGGATCAGCGGGCTGCCCGACGAGGACGCGCGCACACTGCTCGTCTCGGCCCACCGAGGCCCCGTCGATGACCGCGTGCTGGAACGGGTCCTGGCCGAGGCACGCGGCAACCCGTTGGCGCTGCTGGAGTTGCCGCGTGGCTTCACCCCCGCCGAGCTCGCGGGCGGCTTCGGGCTACCCAGCGCAGGCAAGCTGCCCCGGCGCATAGAGGAGAGCTACCAGCGGCAGATTGCGCCCTTGCCGGCCGAGACGCGGCAGCTGATGCTCGTGGCCGCCGTCGAACCGGTGGGCGACCCGGTGTTGGTGTGGCGCGCCGCGGAACAACTGGGCATCAACATCGACACCGCGCCGCGACCGGCGATCGCGGCGGGACTGATCGAATTCGGCGCCCGCGTCCGGTTTCGGCATCCGCTGGTGCGCTCGGCGATCTACCGCGCGGCGTCGCCGGAGGAACGCCGCAACACGCACCGCGTGCTGGCGCAGGTCGTCGACGCGCAGGTCGACCCCGACCGGCGCGCGTGGCACAAGGCTCAGGCCGCGGTCGGACCGGACGAAGACGTCGCCATGGAGTTGGAACGCTCCGCCGACCGGGCGCAGGCCCGCGGCGGGCTCACCGCGGCCGCCGCCTTCCTCGAACGAGCCACGGAACTGACTCCGGACGCGCAACAGCGCGGTCATCGGGCCCTCGCCGCCGCGCGGGCCAGCCTCGAGGCCGGCGCGCCCGAATCAGCGTCGCGACTGCTGTCGCTGGCGCAGGCCAGTCCCTTGGGCGAGTTCGAGAGCGCCGAGGCAAACCTGCTGGCGGCCCGCATCTCGTTCACCATCAATCGCGGCAGCGACGCGCCGTCGGTTCTGCTCAAAGCCGCCGAACAGCTGGGATCGCACGACGTCCGACTGGCCCGCGACACCTATCTGGAAGCCCTGGACGCGGCCAGGTTCGCCGCGCACCTAGCCAGCGGTCCGGGCCTGCACGAGGTGGCCACCGCAGCCCGGGAGGCGGCACCACCCGCGCCGCTACCGCGGGCCGCCGATCTTCTCCTGGACGGTCTGACCGCGCGGTACACCGACGGCTACGCGCCGGCCGTGCCGCTGCTGAAGGAGGCCGTCGCCGCGTTCAGCAGCGCGGACTTGCCGAGGGACGAAGGGCTCCGGTGGCTCTGGCTGGCCAGCACCACGTGCTGCGACCACCTGTGGGACCTGCAGAGTTGGGAGGTGCTGGCGACCCGCCACGTGCAGCTCGTGCGGGATTTGGGTGCGTTGGCAGTCCTGCCGCTCGCCCTGACGTCCTGCATCGTCATGCAGATCTCGCTCGGTGACCTGGCCACGGCCACCGCGCAGCTCGAGGAACAGGAAGCGGTCGTCGAGGCCAGCGGCATTCCGCTCGCGTGGTACGGGCCGCTGTTCCTGGCTGCGTGGCAAGGCCGCGAAACCGAGGCCTTCGAGCTGATCGAAGCCGGCTTGAAGGAGAACGCGCGCCGCGGCGAGGGCGACGGGGTGATCGCCTGCGGATGGGGAAAGGCGCTGCTGTGCAACAGCCTCGGCCGGTACGAGGAGGCGCTGGCCGCGGCGCAGGAGGCGACCGCCCCGCACCTCGAGATCGGTATGCCCTACTGGGCCTCGCTCGTCGAACTCATCACGGCAGCTGCCCGGTCAGGCCAACCCGAGCATGCCACCGACGCGTTCGAACGGTTCACTGCACGCGCTGAGGCCAGTGGCAGCGAGTGGGCGCTCGGCCTGTCGGCTCGCTGCCGGGCGCTGCTCAGTGACGGGCCGTCCGCGGACCGCGGCTACCGGGAAGCGATCGAGCGGCTGGGCCGGACCCGCGTTCGCGGCGAGCTCGGCCGCACACACCTGCTCTACGGCGAATGGCTGCGACGCGACAACCGTCGCGTCGACGCGCGCGAACAACTTCGTACGGCACACGAGATCTTCGCCGCGATGGGCGCCGAGATCTTCGCCGAGCGCGCCGCTCGCGAGCTTGCCGCCACCGGCGAAACCGTCCGCAAGCGCACCGTTGAGGCGCCCAGCGAGCTCACCGCTCAGGAAGCCCACATCGCCCGGCTGGTCCGCGATGGGCTGTCCAACGCCGAGATCGGCGCCCGGTTGTTCATCAGCCCGCGCACCGTCGAGTGGCACCTGAGCAAGATCTTCACCAAGCTGCAGATCACCTCCCGAAGGCAACTGCGTCGCTGACCATTCACGCAGCCAAGCGACGCGTCTGTCGCTCCGCTAGCGGACCGCGACCGGTGGGCACGGCGGTACCGTGCCCGGGCCGGGCGGAGCGAGCAGCGCGCCGGCATCGCGCACCGGGCTTCGCGCGCGGATTCGAATGGTCAGGACGGTGGCCGCGATGGCGGCCAGGGCGGCCACGACCAGCGAGTAGACCTGCGCGGTGTCCTCCAGGCCGTAGTGCGACGTCGCGATCCCGCCGGCGACAGCGGGAATGCCGGTCGCGAGATAGCTGACGATGTAGATCGCTGTGATCACCCCGGCCCTGTCAGCTGTGGGCGTCTGGACGGTCACGGAGCGGTACCCGCCTGTGAAAGCGGGCCCGAATCCGAACCCGGCGACAGCCGTGCCCACCAGCAGGAATCCGGACGACGCCCGCTCGACCGCAACGAAGGTCATGAGTGCGCCGGCGACCAACACCAGGCAGCCGGACAGCATCACGCGGGAGGGCTCGCGCCTGACGAGCGCCGCAGAGCCGGCGGCGCCCAGCCCGGTGAAGAGCAGGATCACGACCCCACCCCATACGAGATCGTTCGAGCCCAGCAGCAGCGCGGCGAGCGACGGCCCCAGCGAGAGGACGAATCCGGCGAGGGCCCACACGGCGAGCAGGCCCGGCACCGCGATGCCGAAGGCGCCGCGGACGCTCCGCGGCAGGCTGACGTGGGGCAGCAGGGCGCTCACAACCACCGGGTGTCGGCGTCCGGGTTCGGGCATCGTCCCCACGGCGAGGCCACCGACGACGAACGCCCCCAGGACCAGCCACCAGACGAAGTGGGTCGGTGCGACCGCGTACTGGGCCAAAGCGCTCGCTCCGAGCGCGCCGAGGGCCTGGCCGCCCGACGGCGCGAGGCTGGAGACGAGCGGCGTCATGGTGCCGGCCGGCCGTAGATCGAGCAGCGCTGCGCTGGCCGCGCCGCTGATCAACCCCACGGCCACACCTTGCACCGCGCGAGCCGCATACAGCGTCCCTTCACCGTCGGCCAGCAGGAACAAGGCGCAGGAGAGTGCCCCGACCGCCAGACCCGTCAAGATCACGGGCCGGCGACCCACGTAGTCGGACATTGAGCCGACGAGGAGCAGGGTGACGAGCAGCGCGCCGATGTAGACGGTGAACAGCAGGGTGAGCGTGGTCGCCGAGAAGCCGAACCGCACTTGGTAGACGCGGTAGAGGGGCGAGGCGGCCCCGTTGGCCGCGAACGCCAGAAACGCCGTGCCGGCGGTGGTCCAGAAGGACAGTCGCCGCGACAGTGCAGGCCGGTGCCTCGTCGTCGGGGCATCGAGCCCGACGACCGCGGTAGGGCCGCTGTATTGCTTCGGCGTGGACACGCACCCTCCTCGGGTTACGCCCACCACTGTGTCGGCTCCGGATGCCCGTGGCACCCGGGAGCGACCCCGGTGACGTCCCGGGCGTAGCGGATCGGACACGGGGCAGCGGAGCAGCCGCAGTCCCCCCCGGGCAACGGACCAGCGCGCGGTGTGCCGGTACCAGTGCGGGGGGCTGCACCAGGGTCCACGCCCGGGGGTTCCCCTGGCGCGATCGACACCGGTGGCTCGGCAGGCTGATCGCACTTGAAACGCCGGACCCGCAAACCGCTTAGGGGAAGAGATGTCTGACGTCACTACGTCGAGCTACCTGCCGCCGCTCGCGCTGCCGCACGAGCGCCAGGGTCTGGGCCGCGAGCTGGAGGCGGTGCTGCACGAGCTCGTCGCCCTCTCCCTGATCGGCAAGCAACTGCACTGGGCGGTGATCGGTCCGATGTTCCGGCCGGTCCACCAGCAGGTGGACGAGTTGGTCGACTCCTGGCGGGAACTTGCCGACCAGGTCGCGGAGCGCGCGGTGGCCCTCGGCTACATCCCGAACGGGCAGCCCTCGGCCGTCGCGGCCGGCTCGCAGCTGGCGCCGGTACCGCATGCGAGCGTCGAGGACCACGTCGTCGTGCGCGAGTTGGCGCGCCGGATCGCCGACGTCTCCGAACGCGTCCGGCAGCGGATGGAGAAGATCGGCGACGTCGACCTGGTCTCGCAGGACATCCTGGTCGGCGTCGTTCGAGAGTTGGAGAAGCAGCAGTGGATGCTGCGGGCGCAACTCGACAGGCGCGTCGGATGACGGCGTCGCGCGGGTTTCGTGGCCGGCGGCCGACGGAGATCGACCCGTCGCGCATCCCGCCGGGCCAGTACGTCACCCGCGACTTCCCGGTCCTGTCCGCAGGACCAACTCCGCACACCCCGCTGTCGCGCTGGACGTTCACGATCCGCGGCGCCGTCGACGAGCCGATCTCGTGGACGTGGGACGAACTGCGCGCCCTACCGCGCGAGACGTTCACCGTCGACATCCACTGCGTGACCAAGTGGTCCAAGCTCGGCACGTCCTGGACGGGCGTTTCGTTCGACACCCTGCTCGCCGGAGTCGAGACCAGCGCGGAATATGCCTTGGCGTTCTGCGACGGCGGCTACACGACCAACGTCCCCCTCGACGACCTCAGGGACGGGCAGGCCTGGGTCGCGTACGAGTACGAGGGCGCACCGCTGGAACCGGTGCACGGTGGCCCGGCGCGTCTGCTCGTCCCCCATCTCTACTTCTGGAAGAGCGCCAAGTGGGTGCGCGGAATCGAGTTGCTCGACTCGGACGAGCGCGGCTTCTGGGAGCGCTACGGCTACCACAACTACGGAGACCCGTGGAAAGAACAGCGGTACGACGGCGATTGAACTGGCAGGTCGGAACGGTGCTCGAGCTCGTCGAGGAAGCGCCGCGGGTGCGGAGCATCGTTCTCGACCTCCCGGGTTGGCGCGGCCACCGCGCAGGTCAGCACGTGGACGTGCGGCTCACGGCGGACGACGGGTATCAGGCGCAGCGCAGCTACTCGATCGCGTCGTCGCCCGAGGACAGGAGCGTTGTCCTCACGGTCGAACGGCTCGAGGACGGCGAGGTGTCGCCGTACCTCGTCGACGAGCTCCGAGTCGGGGATGAGCTCGAGCTGCGCGGGCCCGTCGGCGGGTACTTCGTGTGGGAGGCCTCGATCGGCGGGCCACTTCTGCTCGTCTCCGGTGGCAGCGGCATCGTTCCGTTCCGCTCGATGCTGCGGCATCGCACCGCGACCCGAAGCACGGTGCCGGTCAGCTTGCTGTACTCGGCCAGGTCGCTCGACAGCCTGATCTATCACGACGAGATCATGAGGCTCGCCGTGCAGGACGGGATCGACGTCAGCGTGACGCTCACCGGTCAGCACCCGGCCGGATGGCACGGGTACACACGCCGGGTCGACCGGGACATGCTCGCCGAGGCCGGCATACCGCCTGCCGAGTCGCCGCGGACCTACATCTGCGGTCCGACCGGATTCGTCGAGGCCGCCGCGACCGCCCTCGTCGAACTTGGACACGATCCCAGCCGGATCCGGACCGAGCGCTTCGGCGGGAGCGGAGCGCAGTCATCGATGATCGAATCCACTTCCGAGGGCTAGCGAACCATGTATCCGGTTGATGGCAACGCGATTGCCGGGACTCTGTTCGAGCTCCTCGGCGCCGAGATGACCGATGCCACCGGGACGTGTGCGAGCTGCCTGGAAGCGCGGCCGCTCGGTGAGCTGGCCGTGTATCCCGGCGGTCCCGGGATTGTGGTCCGCTGCCGTTCCTGCGACAACGTGCTGATGGTCCTCGTGGAGATCCGCGGCATCACCTGCGTCGATCTGCTGGGTTTCACCGCGGTCGATCCAGCGCCGGCGAGTTGATCAGACGCAGCTGTCCCCACGGATCACGGCGCCACCTGCGGGATACCCAGGCTCCGCCGCCGCGCTCTCGGCGCCGCACCAGGGAGCGCGCAGGTGACGTCCACAGGCGCGATCGACGACTGACGAGGCGAGCGTCGACGTCGCGACCTAAAGCAATCAAGGAGTTGTCACGATGCCTCAGGTTCACGACCGCCGCGGCGCCCCGGACTCGTACGGCCCGAAACCCCTCGGCGTGGACGACCAGCGCTGGGTGGACGGTCTGACGGGCAGCGGGGTGGACCACGAGCGCATGTGCCGTGATCTGCACGCGGTACTTCTGAACGCCGCGAGGTTCGAAGTCGGGCAACGACGCCACGCCCGACAGCTCGCCGGCGCGGACCTCGACGACATCGCGTACGAAGCGGCCTCCGATGCGCTGCTGCTCGTCATCCGCAAGGCGCGCGATTTCCGGGGGGACAGCCGCTTCACCACCTGGGCGACTCGGTTCGTCGTGTACGAGGTGCGCGCCAAGCTGCGCCAGTACATGTCCGGGCATCGGGCGGTATGCCTGACGCCTGAGCACGAAGAGCAGCTGCCCCAGATCAACTCCGACCCGTACGTGCACGCCGAGGCGAATGACCTTGCCGGCGCAATCCGCGAAGTCGTGACCGATCAGTTCACGGAGAATCAGCGAGCGGTGTTCGTCGCGCTGCTGACGCACGGGTCGACGCCGACAGACCTCGGCGTGCAGATGGGCTTGAACGCAAACGCGATCTACCAGGTCGTCTTCCGGGCCCGGCACTGCCTTCGCGGTCAACTGCGGGCCAGCGGGTTTCTCGACTGACAGATGGTGCCGCGCGCATGCGTAAGAGCGTTCGGCTGTCTCACCGCTAGATACAGCGAGGCCGAGTCCCTTGGTCCCGAAACAGCAGGATCGCCCGCTCGCCGTGGCGATCGCGAGCTCGATGTAGAGAGGACGTCGTCATGACAGGTCGGTTCGAAGGACGCAAACTGATCGCCGTAGGTGGCAGTAGCGGGATGGGTAAGCAGACCGCGGCCAACGTGATCGCCGAGGGTGGCAGCGCCGTCATCATCGGCCGGGACAAGGTCAGGGTCGACGAGACAGTCGCAGAGCTCGGCGCCATGGGTGACGCCGTGGGCATCACGGCTGACCTCGCCGACCGCGCGCAGGTCGAGGACGTCCGCCAGCAACTGGCCGCCGAGCACGCCGACGCGACGCTGGTGGTCAACGCCGCGGGCTTCTTCATCCCCAGGCCCTACCTCGAGTACGACGGCGAGTTCTACGACTCCTACGTGGAGTTGACCCGCGCGATCTTCTTCGTCACCCAGACCGTCGCCAAGGCCATGATCGCGAAGGGGCAGGGCGGGTCCGTCGTCAACATCGGCAGCATGTGGGCGCACCAGGCGATCGGAGCTACACCGTCGTCGGGATACTCGGTCGCCAAGGCGGGCGTGCACGCGCTGACCAAGAACCTCGCTCTCGAACTGGCGCCCTACAAGATCCGGGTCAACGCGGTTGCCCCTGCGGTCGTGAAGACCCCGCTCTACGAAGGGTTCATCCCCAAGGACCAGATCGATTCGACCCTGGCCGGCTTCGACACGTTCCACCCGCTCGGGCGGGTCGGCAACGCCGGCGACATCGCGTCCACTGTCACGTTCCTGCTCGCTGACCAGACCGACTGGGTCACCGGCGCGATCTGGGACGTCGACGGCGGCGTGATGGCAGGACGCAACTAGCACCACCACCACCGGTGACGTTGAGACACCACTCGTCGTCGCTCTGTCGACGCGGAGCGGGAACAGGAAGCACGCAGGCATGATTCGCCGCAGCAGCGCTGAGCAGCCAGATCGGGGCGACCACGCCGTCGCTCGGCGGTTCGCCGAGTCGCACGGGCTGCAGCATGCGCACAGCCGTCGCAGCCTCGCGCATCAGTGGGACTTCTATCCCTTCGGGGTGGGGGGCTTTCGGCGCGCGTACAACGTGGTGCACGGATCGCTGCGCGGACGGTCCATCACCGCCTTCGAGTACTTCTACGTCCTCCTGAGCGACTCGGTCGACCGGAACGGCTACCAACGTGACGCGACGAACTGGTTCCTCGTCTGCGTCGTCGATCTCGAGCACCCGGTGCCACCGCTCGCCGCGGTGCGCACCGGGTGGCTCGACTGGCACGAGGACGAGCTGCCTGGTTCTGTCATCGATATCGACCACGAGAAGTGGTCGAAGCTGTTCACGTTGGTCGGTGACGAGGACTTCGGCCGTGCCGTCGTGAGCAGCGAGAACGCCGCGCGCTGTGCCGAGGCGGACCTGCATGCCGAATGGCGGTTCGTGGACGACGAGCTGCTGCTGTGGGTATGGCGTGGACGAGTCGACGACGACCTCGTCTCGATCCTCGACGTGGCCGAGCCGTTGATCGCGGCCGCAGAAGGCTACCGGCGCGCCGAGCCGTAAGACTCCGCGGCATCCGCGGCCGGGCCCAGCACATACGCCGTGCGCGGCTAAGCGCGCTGACCGAGATGCCGTCCGGAGTTCAGCTCTGCTTGCCCAGTACGGGACCGGGGTGTTGCGGATCGAGTAGATCCAGGTACTCGGGGTGAGTCTGGATGTAGCGCGCGACGAAGTCGCAGAAGTTCGTCAACGTCAGTCCTTTGGCTCGCACGTCGTCCAGGGCACCCTGTGTTAGCGCCGTCCCCACGCCCTGACCGCGGAACTGCGGCTCGACGATGGTGTGCGTGAACACGATCCGGCCGCTACCGGCGTGCTCGTACACGATGGTCGCCGCGATGTGGCCGTCGATCAGAGCGTCGTAGGAGCGGGAGTCCGTGTTGTCGCTGATTCGGATTCGGGCGCTTCCCCTCCGGGGGCCGGGGTCGGCGTCACCGGCAGTCATACCGGTCATGCGCTCGGGTTGTGGAAGTCGGTGCGCATGCTCCAGGCGAACTTGAGCAGCAGCGTGACGGGGGTGCGCTCGGCCAGGTCCATCATCACGTCCACGTCGGGTTCGGGGACCGCTTGGGAGAGGGTGATGGTGCGTTGCAGGTAGCGTTCGGCGCCTTCGGTCCGTGGCTCGTGGTAGCGCACGTCGACTTTGATGTCGCCGGCGTAGTCGTACTTGCGGTCCGCGTACTGGCGCAGCGTGATGGCGGTGCAGGAAGCCAGGGCGATCAGCAGGTACTCCGTGGGTGTCGGTCCCACGCCCTCGACCCCTTCGGAGGGCTCGTCGGCGAAAAAGTGGAAATCGCGCGCCGCCACTTCGGTCTCATGTCGCCGCGTCTCGCCGAGCGTGGTGGTCGCCGCCGCAACGACGGGGTCGTCGTTCTCCATGCCGTTCTCCTTCGTGGTTCAAGCAACGACGCTGGCTCCACAGCCAGGGCGAGCCCTGGTCCTAGACCTCCGTGTCCCTCGGGGTCCGCGTTCTTACGCTGACCGTGCGCTGTTCGGTTTTCAGGTCGCCTGGGCTGCGGCCGCGTGCTTGACACCCTGCGCGCCGTCCGGGGTGGCGCGTGTACGTAGCGGCAGTGCCGCGAATCCTTTCCGGGCGTGACGCCCTCCCATCTGTGGCGACGCGTTCACTGCGCGTCCGCGATGCGTCTGAGGGAGTGCACATGATCGAGGTAGGACAGGCCGCGCCCGAGCTCCGGCTCACGGACACCAACGGCGTCGGCATCGACTTGACCGACTATCGCGGCAGTGCGACGTGCTCGTCTACTTCATGTGGAACACCGGCTGCCCGGTGTGCAACCGGCACGTCACGCAGCTGGCGGCACACGCCGGTGAGTACGCGCGATCCGGCGTGACCGTGCTCGTCGCAGTGCCGGACGACGCGGACACCGCGATACGGTGGGCGGCGGCGCAGCGGTTGCCGTTCCCGGTGGTGACCGGCGCCCGGAACACCCCGCACGCCGGCTTCGGACTGGCCCGCAAGATGCTCGGCTCGATGCAGCAGTCGGGGACGGTCCTGGTCGACCGCGCCGGCGTCGTCCGATACGTGGACGTCGTCACTGTGCCGACAGGTTGCTACCCGCACCGGGCGGGCCTGGCCCGGCGACGAGCTCGTCGCGGCGGCCCAGGGCGGCGACGCCGAATCGATCCGCGCGCTGCTCGATGCCTCGCGCCCGCGCGTGCATCGCTTCGCGCACCGTCCGCCTCACCGAGCAGGACGCGGAGGACGCCACCCCGGAAGCCTTGATCATCCTGTACCGGAAGATCGGCACACTGCGCGCGTCCGCGGCGCTGGCCTCCTGGATGTTCCGCATCGTGCGGAACGAATGCCTGCGCGCATCGCCAACGCCCGCCGGTACAAGCACGAGCCACTCGATCCGGTCACCGACGGTGCGCGGGGACCCAGCGCCGAGGCGAGGTGTTCGAGAGGCTGGAGGCCGAGCGTGCCGCGGCCGCTATCGCGGCGCTGCCGGAAGACCAGCGGCGCGTGCGTATCCTGCGGGGCGTGTACGGGTACGGCGGCAGGCAGGTCGCCGACAGCCTGGGGCTCAGCCTTGCCGCGATGAAATCGCGCCTGCATCGCGCGAGAACGTCCTTGCGGAAGGAGTTGCACGAGACCTCCAACGCGACACGCCCTAGCGCTCGGAGCGCACCACGCGCAAGTAGCGGCCCTTCCGCGACGAGAGCCTTTGCGTATCGGCAAGTCGTGCCAACTAGGGGAGACTAGGAAGCATGCCGCAGCAGAGCGCCACCAGGAGCCGGGCCGTCCAGTTCGAGACGTTCGGCGGCCCTGCGCTTCTCAAGATCAACGACGTGCCCGTCCCGGCTGTCGGCCCGACGCAGCTTCGCGTCCGGGTCACCGCCGCGGGGCTGAATCCGATGGACTGGATCATGACCTCCGATCCGGAAACGGCCGCCCGTTTCGGTTTGAGCCTGCCGTGCGGTTTCGGCACCGACTACGCCGGCGTCGTAGACGAAATCGGCGAGGCCGTAACGGGTTTCGCCGTCGGTGACCGGGTGTTCGGCGGGGCGCTGTCACGGGCGGTCGCCGACCATGTGTTGATCGACGTTGGCGCGACGATCGCCGCCGGTGGCGACGTGCACCAGACACCAGACGGCGTCGACGACCGCACGGCCGCCACCTTGACCATCGCCGGTTGCACCGCCGCCGCCGCGCTCGATGTCGTCAGGCCCGGACCGGGTGACACGCTGCTCGTCGGCGGTGCCGCCGGCGGCGTCGGCGTGTTCGCCGTGCAGCTCGCCGTCCGCGCAGGTGCACGGGTGATCGGAACGGGATCGGCATCGTCGGCGGAGGCGCTGCACTCGCTCGGCGCGGAACCGGTCACTTACGGCGACGGTCTTGTTGATCGGGTTCGCGCGCTGGCGCCGGACGGTGTCACGGCCGCGATCGACCTGTTCGGGACGGACACGGCGCTGGCGGCGCGCGACCTCGGCGTCGCCGACGAACGCATCACGACGATCGCCGGACTGGTCGACGGGATCACGCCGGCGAACGGTGCCAACGCCGCACCGGGTGCGCTCGAGGAGATCGCCGACCTGGTCGCCGCGGGCGAGGTCCGGGTGCCGATCGCGACCACGTTCCCCGTCGAGCAGATCCGCGAGGCGGTCGAGCTCCAGGCGGGTAGGCATGTCCACGGCAAGATCGTCATCGAGCTCTGACCGCGCATGGAGACGCAGCCGTCGTGGCCCTCGGGGATCGCCGCGCTGGACGCGGTGATTGCGGAGGCGATCGGACGCGGCCATCGCAAGGATCCGGTCGCACCGCGTTCGGGCGGCCCGGCCGGCAACGCCCGGCTGACGTCGTGGGCGGGGCTGGCGCTGCTGGTCGTGATCGTCGCCGAGCTGGTGACGCTGCTGAACGTCTCCGGCCTGATTCGCTGGCACGTCGGCATCGGCATCGTGCTGACCGTGCTGGCACTGCTGAAGACCGCGAGCACCGGCTGGCGCATCGTGCGCTACTACACCGGTGCCGCGACGTACGGCGCCGCCGGACCGCCGCCGACGGTGCTGCGACTGCTCGGTCCACTGGTCATCGTGTCGACGCTCGGCGTGCTCGGTTCGGGATACGCGCTGACCGTGATCGGGCAGCGCGCCAGCGAGAGCACCCTGTTCGCCGTTCTCGGCTACCGGGTCAGCCCGCTGACGCTGCACCAGGGCTTCTTCATCCTGTTCGCGGTCGTGACCGGGCTGCACCTGCTGGCGCGCTTCACGCCGGCCGCGCTGCTCGTCAGCGGCCGCGCCGCGCCTGCCGCGGTACCCGGCCGGCCGGGCCGGATCGTCGTGCTGGTCGCGACGGCGCTGGCCGGCCTCGTCGCCGTGCTGCTGCTGGTGCCCACGGTCAGCGGCTGGCACCGCCACGACCGGTTCCACGTCCGCACCGGCCACGGTTACGTGAGCAGGTAGCCGACCCGGCCGTCGCGCTGGAAACCTCCCGGACATCTTGCTCGGCGATACTGGGGACGTCACCAGCTCCGACGACGGGACGCAGCGATGACCTCCAGCCGGCACATTGCACTGGTTGCACACGACAACAAGAAGGCCGAGCTGCTCTCCTGGGCCGACTACAACCGGCTGACCCTGAGCCAGCACGTCCTCTACGCCACCGGCACCACCGGGACGATGCTGGAGTTCGAGCTGGGGCTGGCCGTCGCCCGGTTTCTGAGCGGGCCGGTCGGCGGCGACCAGCAGATCGGCTCGAAGATCGCCGAGGGCGTGCTGGACACGCTGATCTTCTTCTGGGACCCGCTCGAGCCGCAGCCGCACGACCCGGACGTGAAGGCGCTGCTGCGGCTGGCGACGGTATGGAACATCCCGGTCGCCATGAACCTCGCGACCGCGGACCTGCTGATCTCCTCGCCGCTGTTCGCGAACGGCTACCGCGGTGTCCGTCCGAGCCTCGGCGCGCGTGATCACCGCACCCTGCTGACCTGACGATCAGTCGCTGAAGCGGTAGCCCATGCCGGGCTCGGTGAGCAGATAGCGCGGTCGCGACGGATCGGGTTCGAGCTTGCGCCGCAACTGGGCGATGTACACCCGCAGGTAGTGGGTCTCGGTGTGGTACTCGGGGCCCCAGACCTGCTGCAGCAACTGTAAGCGGCTGACCAGGCGGCCCCGGTTGCGTGCGAGCGTCTCGAGCAGTTGCCATTCCGTCGGGGTGAGCCGAACCGGAGCGCCACTTGTCAGCCGGACGAGCTTGGCCTGCAGGTCAAGGCGGAAGTCGGCGGTCTCGATGACGGGGGCGCCGGTGCTGGCGGGGATCCGGCGCGTCGCGGCGCGCAGGCGGGCGAGCAACTCGTCCATGCCGAAGGGCTTGGTCACGTAGTCGTCCGCGCCGGCGTCGAGCGCCTCGACCTTCTGCGCCTCCTGATCGCGCGCCGACAGCACGATGATCGGCACGCTCGACCAGCCGCGAACGCCGCGAATCACGTCGGCGCCGTCCATGTCCGGCAGGCCGAGGTCGACGATCACCGCGTCGGGGTGTTCGCGCGCGACCGCGCTCAGCCCGGCGCCGCCGTCCCCGGCGGTCGCGACGCGGTAGTCGCGGGCCGACAGGTTGATGCGCAGCGCGCGCAGCAGGTCGGCGTCGTCGTCGATGACAAGGACGCTGGTCACGGCCGGCTCCGAGCCGGATGCCGCGCCGCTCGGGACACGGGCACGTCGACCCGCATCGTGAGGCCGCCGCCATCGGTGTCGAGAACGCTGAGCCGCGCGCCCATGGCCTCGGCAAAGCCTTTCGCGACCGCGAGGCCGAGCCCGACGCCGCCGGCGGGCCGGCGGTCACCGAGCTGCTGGAACGGCTCGAAGATCCGCTCGCGGTCGGCCGCCGGCACACCCTCGCCGTGGTCGATCACGCTGATCGCGACCGTCGACGGGCCGTCTACGCACTCGGCACGGACGCTCGGTGGACGCGCCGGCGGTGAGTACCGAAGCGCGTTCGCGAACAGGTTCGCCAGCACCCGTTCGAGCAGTACCGGGTCGGCGCAGACGAGGGGCAGGTCCTCGGGCACATCGACGATCAAGTGAGCGGCACCGTCCAGGCCGCGGGCCGCGAGCGGGACGATCTCGTCCAGCGCCACCGAGCGGATGAACGGCTCGACGGCCCCGGTGTGGATCCGGCTCATGTCGAGCAGGTTCGCGATCAGCGCGGTGAGCCGATCGGCACCGTCTTCGATCGTCGCGAGCAGGGCGTCCCGGTCGGCGTCCGTCCAGGTGATGTCGTGTTGCCGCAACGTGCTCACCGCTGCCTTGACCGACGCGAGCGGTGTACGTAGGTCGTGGCTCACCGCGGCGAGCAACGCCGTCCGCATCCGGTTCGCCGCCGACAGTGCCTCGCTCTGTTCGGCCTGGATCCGCAGCCGGTGTCGCACGCGGGCCGCGGCGGCCTGCGCGGCGAACCCGTCGAGCACCCGGTCGCCGACCGCGCCGGGTTCGACCTGCACGACCAGGCGCAGCGTCGCTCCGGCGGGGAGAACGGTCGTCGCGCCGCCGTCGGATGCGCCGGCACTGGCCAGCAGGATCCAGCCGTCGTCGGCGCGCTCCTCTAACCGCGCAGCCAGGCCGAGCGTGTCGTGCAGATGGTCGAGGACGGCCTGCGGGCTGTCGTCACCGGCGAGCACGGTGCGCGCGAGACCGAGGAGGACGTCGGCCTCGGCGGCCCGCGCGGCCGCGAGCGCGCCGGCACGGGCCGCGCGGTGCACGACCGCGCTGACGGTGACGGCGGTGGCGATGAACAGGCACAGCGCCAACACGTTCGTGGGCGCGTCGACGTTCCAGGTGTGCAGCGGCGGGGTGAAGTACCAGTTGAGCAGCAACCCGGCCGCGAGCGCGGCGAGGACGGACGGCCACAGCCCGCCGACGAGCGTCACCAGCACGACCACGAGCAGGTAGAGCAGCAGCTCGTCGACGAGTTCGAGCCGTCCGTGCGCGAAGTTCAGGACTGCGGTCAGGCCGGGCAGGGCCAGGGCGGCCAGCAGCATGCCCAGGACCAGGCGGCGGCGGCCGACCCCGACGGTACGGCGCGCCGGCTTGCGCAGCAGCGTCGATCGCAGGACGTCCGAACGTACGACCACGCGTCAAGTGTGGTCCCTTCGCCGAGCACGTCGAGCCGCTGCCGGGATCTTTACGGAATCCTTGCGGTCGGCGCCCGGTCCTTGACGGTTTCGCGGCGGATTTGCGCTCCGGCGCTGGCTACCGTCGCACCACGTGAGCGCAACCGAGGTCGTCAAACGGGTTCTCGTCGGGCATCCACTGCGCAGTCGGCAACTGCACGAGACCCTGCTGCCGAAATGGCTGGCGCTGCCGGTGTTCGCGTCCGACCCGCTGTCGTCGGTGGCGTACGCGACCGAACAGATCGTGTTGGTGCTCGCGGCGGGCGGCGCAACCTATCTGGCCTTCGCCAAGTGGGTCGCGGCGG
>Ga0164242_10003358_pt1 | contig 18304 bp, 17 predicted proteins | sample OricomgcompostMG_FD_108783 | JGI IMG/M metagenome (GOLD analysis project Ga0164242, IMG submission 108783) | Miracle-Growth compost microbial communities from Emeryville, California, USA - Original compost - Miracle growth compost (MG) ... | reverse complement strand
GGATTCGTGAGATATAGTATTGGGCATCCGCTTGGTTGCGGTACAGTCATCCGAAGACGGAGCGAAGAGTCTTCAGACCGGATGCACCGTTCTAAATCATGGGCCTCCCTGACAGTCACAGTTAACCTCTCCCAATCGCAGTGAAGCGGCAGACCTGGGAATGAGCACTTTCAGGAAATTCGATAAGCTTTCGTATTTGAAGAGAGGCGCCCCCGTGGGATCCTCCTCATAGATGCTTCACCTTTTGAAACTCGCGATTCCAAGGCCTAGCCTGGGAATCGGTTCTGGATTTCGCTTAAGAATATAAGGAGAGGGAGCCTATGCAAGAGAATCTTCCCGACCGCGAAATACAGCGTATCTTCTGTAAGTTGGGCTTTATTACTTGTTCAGACCAGCTTCTTCCTCTGCTGCGCCGCGCCCATAAAGCGGCTGAAGTAAGCGATATTACAGCACTCATCGAGGGCGAGACCGGCACTGGCAAGCAGGTGCTCGCCCATGCCATCCATCTACTTGATCGCAAAAGGCAGGCGTTCCCCTTCATCACCGTCCATTGCAGCACGGTCAGCGAGGCTCTGGCCGAAAGTGAACTCTTCGGGCATCTGCGCGGGGCCTTTTCAGGAGCAGTCTCCAACCGCAAAGGACTGTTCCAATCGGCACAACATGGAACCTTGTTTCTCGATGACGTGAATGATCTTCCGCTTGCACTTCAACCTAAGCTGCTTGACGTGCTGCAACGGGGCATCATTCGGCCAGTGGGAGCGGATACGGAGCTTTCGATCGACGTTCGTATCATCGCAGCAGCCAATCTTCCTCTTGAGCCACTGGTGCGCGATGGTCGTTTCCGGGCTGACCTATATCATCGACTGAACGTAGTCAGGTTGGCTCTTCCTCCGCTGCGCGCACGGCGCGCGGAATTTGCCTGTCTGTTAGTGGCCTTTGCGCAACGCCATTGTAGCCTTTACGAACCTATCATGAGCGTGGAAGAGGATCTCCTGAGCTTCCTGGAGTCTCAGCACCTTTATGGGAACATTCGCGAGCTGGAAAACACGGTCCGGCGCATGCTTTTCTTGAAGCGTGAAGGTACTTCGCTCTCTCTTGAAGACTGGATGCGCCAACTGGAATCGGACAGGAGTGTGCGCGAGGTGGACCTACTTGCCGAATCCGCCAATGCGGTCTGGACCACTATCCTGAATAAAGGAGTAGGCTACGACACAGCGCTACAGGAGCTCGAAAGGGGCATCCTCCATGCCGCCATCTCAGTTCCCGGATCAACCCGACGAAAGATCGCCCAGCAGCTCAATATTAGTGAGCGGGCGCTCTATTATAAGATGCGCGCCTGCGGCCTTACCGCCCATCTTCGCTGATCCTGCTTCAGATCCTATGCGTACCTGCCCCGGACAAAAGTAAAACGCTAGATACATGATTGCTGCTGGGCGGGAATAACTGCCTTGGCTCGCTCTGATGTGACCGCTTCATTCTGCAAAAACCTGCAGAGATACTGCAAGGAACGTCCTTCGCTTCAGCTTCGATTCAACTCTCTCTATCGACAGGAGATCCTCGTGAGCAATATCTCTCTATCTTGAATATTTCTGCAACCATACCTATTTTCCAAGCAATTGGTGCACTGCCAGAATTTGCGCGTCCGGCGTAGCCCGGGTGACAAAACCTGAAGTGCCTCCCATCAAAATGCACTCTTCTGGGCATCTGCAAACTCTCTAAGACAAAGACTTGCAGCGGAGTCGGTGTTGAGATATGGAGAGTTCTTCATCCCGTCGCCATTTGGACCCCGCCGTGCATATAGACGTATTGCAGACGCAGCAGTCGGCATTCTGCGAAGGAGGCGATTTGATACATGAGGGAGACAAGGTCCGCTTTTATGTGACAGATATATTTCTGCCTACCCGCGACGACTTACCAAATGCACTCACAACGACACAGGAGATCGAAGGTATCGTCGCGGATATCTCCGACGCGGGACTTCAACCTCGTGCCTTTGCTGTCGTCCAGGTCATGGCACCGCAAAATGTTGTCGTCCCCATCGATAAGCTCGCCATCCTGAATGAGCCAGTAGTTCACCATGCGCCGTAAGTAAGTTCCAACAAAACGGGCCCGCAGGTAAATACGATCCAAGTGCAGATGTCAGCAGAAATGGAGAGAACCGATGCCAATTACACCGTCCTACCCCGGTGTTTACATTGAGGAACTTCCCAGCGGAGTTCATACCATTACAGGCGTGGCAACCTCGATCGCCGCCTTCGCTGGCTGGGCGCCTAAAGGTCCGGTCACCCGCGCGCAACTTGTCTTGAGCTGGTCGGATTACAACAACCAGTTCGGAGGTCTGGACTCACGCAGCCGTCTGGGGTATTCGGTCTCTCACTTTTTCGCTAATGGCGGGCAGCAGGCTTATATCGTGCGTCTGACCAACTCCGATGCCGCTGCCGGATCAGTTACAGTCGGCAGCGGTACCAATACCATTACCGTTACTGCGCAGAACCCCGGCGCATGGGGCAATGACTATTGGATTGCAATTAAAAATCAGGCCGGAGCGCCCGGAAGATTCAGGCTTCAAGTTGTCTATTCTCCAAAGGGGGCGACCAAGTGGGTTGTCGCGGAGTCGTTTGAGAATCTCAGCATCTCAAAGGCTGATTCGCAAGGACGATACGTGGGCGATGTGCTCGCGAACAGCTCGAATCTCATGACTGCATCTGTCGGAGCAGGTGCTACAGCGCCGCCCGCCGATACCACGCAGCCTGTGCCTCCTCCGGCGACACTGCCCGCCTACCCTCAGACAACTCAGATCCAGGGAGGCACCGATGGTGCAACTGCTCCGATCGCTCCCAGCACCTCCACGACGACAGCCGGTGCATTCGAGACTGCGCTTCTCCCCACCAGCGGCACGGGCGGTGTCTACATGCTGAGTAGCGTCGATCTGTTCAATCTACTTTGCGTTCCGGGGGAGATCACTACAACTACTCTGAGTACGCTAGAGAAATATTGCGAAACGCAACGAGCGTTTCTAATCGCCGACTCGGATCCTGGCATTACCGATTACACCAAGCTCTCCTCCGGGTCTGGCCTGAATGGAACGAACTCTGCCTTTTATTTTCCATGGCTCCGCGCTCCAGATCCGCTTGCGCAGAACGCAATTCGTAATTACCCTCCCTGCGGGTTTGTTGCCGGCATCTATGCTTCGACGGATACCAATCGGGGCGTATGGAAAGCGCCTGCGGGCATTGAGACCGCAATTGCCGGAGTCTCCGGTGTTGCCGTTCCACTCAATGATGGCCAGAATGGCATGTTGAATCCTGTAGCGGTAAATTGCATTCGCAATTTCAGCGCCTTCGGTACAGTGGTATGGGGCGCTCGCACCACGCAGGGTAACGATGAAGCCGGCTCGCAGTGGAAGTACATTCCCATTCGGCGGCTCGCCTTGTTCCTCGAAACCAGCTTGTACCGTGGGACACAGTGGGTAGTCTTTGAGCCGAACGACGCGCCCTTGTGGGCGCAGATTCGGCTCAACGTCGGCTCATTCATGCAGACGCTATTCCGACAAGGAGCCTTTCAAGGTTCGACTCCGCAGCAAGCCTATTTCGTCAAATGCGACAGTGAGACGACCACCTCCACCGACCAGAATAACGGTATCGTCAATATTCTTGTGGGCTTCGCGCCACTAAAGCCCGCCGAATTTGTCGTCATTCAAATCCAGCAAATGGCTGGACAGACCGCATCGTAAGGAGATCCTTCATGCCACAGTTCAGCGCAAATCCGCAACGCTTCGATCCATATAAAAATTTCAAATTCCGCGTGAAGTGGGACGGACGCTATGTCGCCGGCATCAGTAAGGTAGGCGGTCTCAAAAAGACGACCGAAGTGGTTAAACACCGCGAAGGTGGAGACCCCAGTACTAGCCGCAAGTCTCCGGGACGTACCGAGTACGATGCCATCACTCTAGAGCGCGGCGTAACTCACGACGTGGCCTTTGAGCAGTGGGCCAACAGTGTATGGAACTTCGGCGCCGGGCTGGGTTCCGAAGTGTCGCTCGCCAATTTCCGGAAGGACGTGCTGATCGAGTTCTACAACGAAGCTGGACAATTGGTCATCGCCTATAAGGTTTACCGGTGCTGGGTCTCCGAATTTCAGGCACAGCCCGATCTCGATGCCAACGCAAACGCCGTCGCCATTCAACACATCAAGCTTGAAAACGAAGGATGGGAACGCGATACAAGCGTCACTGAACCCGTAGAACCAAGCTTTACCGTTCCGGCCGCAGGATAACCATCACCATGCGCATTCCATCGGATTCGGAATTGATTGCCGTCTGGGAGCGGTGCTCCGGTGAGCATCCGGTCGACCGCGCGCTTATCCTGCTTTCGGCCTGCTTCGGCGAATCGCCAGAAGAACTGACAATGTTGAGCGTCGGTAGCCGCGATGCCCGGCTGCTTGAAGTCTATGACGGTTTTTTTGGTTCGGAATTGAACGCTTTCGCTGAATGCCCCGTCTGTGGCGAAGGATTGGAGTACGGTCTGAACGCACATAGTCTCGCCCTATCGCAGAGAAAGGAGGATGTGCCTCTGACTCTCGAAACGGAAGAAATGCTGTTTCAGCTTCGGCTGCCGGACAGCTCTGATCTTCGTGCGCTCATGGGATGCAGCAACGTCGAAGATGCCACACAACTGCTGGTAAAACGTTGCGTGATCGAAGCACATATGGGGGAAATTCCCGCCCTGATCGAGACCTTGCCCCAACCTACTATCGATCTAATTGCAAATAGGCTGGCAGCGGCAAATCCCCAGGCAGAGATACTGATCGATCTCACCTGCACAGCCTGTTCGCACTCTTGGCAAGTCATCTTCGATATAGAGGCGTTTCTATGGTTGAAAATCTCCGCAACAGTTAGACGTCTGTTGCAGCAGGTCCACACACTTGCCTCCGCCTACGGCTGGTGCGAGTCCGACATTCTTGCACTCAGCTCCACGCGCAGACAGATTTATGTGGAGATGGCATCATGACCAATTTTCTGAATCTCATAGCGGGACGTGCTCTTGGCGTCGTTCCCCTGGCGCAACCTATTCTTCCAGCGCGGTTCGATCCCGCACTGGAGAAGACCGTACGGCCTGAGAAGTTTGTCGAAGAGCACTCGAAAGACTCAGCCGAAGGCCATTTTGCTTCGCAGGGCGATGATGCCCTTCGAGTCCATACAACATCTATTTCTCGCGTCATGCCGAGGTTCAAAGAACCTGGATGGGACCAGGCGACTCAACCGATGGATTTGCACCGACCCCCGATGGCTGAACCTAAATTCTCCAAATCTCCAATTCAGGAGAGGGAGGCATATGGCGTTACGCCCCGGACAGAACAGCGAATACGCGAGACAGAGGTGAAGCCTGAACCATCTGCTGACTCAGTTCAAGCTGAAATCTTTCAAGAAGTGGATCCGGAAAATAGCCGCTCACGTCATCGGAACGGCGCATTCGGGAACCGAATAAATGACGAAATGGTCGGTTCAGTTCGCAACCTATTCCGGCAGTCTGTCCATTCTTCTGCGCCTGATCAAAGCTCACCTTCTGCACCCGTCGTGCGCGTCACCATAGGACGCATCGATGTTCGGGCCGAACTAACCACACCGCCAACTCAGGCAGCGCGACGCACGCGATCTTCCGTACTCTCACTCGAACAATTCCTGAAGCAGCGAAGCGAGGCGGGACGATGAGCAACTATCTTGCAATCGCAACGGTAACGGCTGCGCTACAGCAGGTGTTGCACACTCCGGTGAGCAATGCCGTCGGCAGCGCAGTGGTCGGATTTAACCGTCCCGATGCAAGTACTGCGACAACTCCGCTGGTCAATATTTTTCTTTATCAGATCACGCCGAACGCAGCCTATCGTAATGCAGACCTGCCCACGCGCCGCTCCGATGGTTCGCTGTCGCAGCGACCCCAGGCTGCTTTCGATCTCCACTATCTTTTTACGTTCCATGGCAATGATGCTCAATTGGAGCCGCAGCGGTTGCTCGGGGCAGTAGCAACAACACTACACTCGCAGCCTCTACTTTCTAACGACAACATCAATAGTGCCGTCACCAACTTTGGTTTTCTCGCCGGTTCCGGGCTCGACAGTCAGATTGAGCGTGTCCGTTTTACTCCGACTGCACTTTCGCTGGAAGAGTTTTCAAAGCTCTGGTCTGTTTTCTTTCAGGTTGAATACACGCTTTCCGCTGTTTACGAGGCATCGGTCGTGCTGATGGAGAGCAGCGATACTCCAGTCCCCGCGCTCCCGGTCATTCAGCCCAACCTCTATGTTGTACCTGTTCGTACTCCATTTATCAGCCGGATCGTTTCGCAGGATGGCAATCCCATCACCTCTGCCTCGACGATTCTCATCCAGGGCGAACACCTGATGAGTCCGCATACATTCGCATTACTTGAGGACCAGGAGCTAATTCCGGCGGCCATTACGGATACGCAGCTCACGCTTGCTATTCCTCCCGGCCTGCACGCCGGAATCAAAGCTCTGCAAGTACTGCAGAAGCTCGACATGGGAACGCCCGCGACGATCCATCGAGGATTCGAATCGAATGTCGTTCCCTTTGTCCTCCATCCGACGGTACAAAGCGCAACCGCTTCGCCTGCGCCGAATCCGCCAGGAAGCATTAGCGTCACGGTAAAGCTGACACCTAATATCGGAGTGGGACAACGCGCCATACTGCTGCTAAACAATGTGTCGGGAGCTACGCCTGCCGCTTATTCGTCGGCGCCCACTATTTCTACAGCCGATTCCAATCAAGTTCTTCTCAACATTTCCAATGTGCCCACGGGCAGCTATCTGGCTCGGGTCCAGATCGATGGAGCGGAGAGCCTATTGACTATCAATAACATCACCAAGTTGCTCGATGGACCTTCGGTGAATATGCCATGATCAGCACAGTTATCTCGGAGACGGCCGTCACCACATGGCATGAGGCCAATCAGCGCTACCTCTCCGCTGCATTCGCAAGAGTGCGTCACCGGCTGGAAGAGTCAATCTGCAAGCGCAGTGACAACGAGAGCCGCGCTCCTGCACTCGAGCAGGATGAGGAGAGCATCGCGGAACGTGACGCCTGGAATCTTTCCCGGCCACCTGCGCTCGTGCAACTCTGCTCTTCATTCGAGCTCTCCAGCTTCGAGCGCGACCTTTTGCTTCTATGTGCCGGTGCGGAAATGGACTCCGGTCTCGCCCAGTATCTCGCCTCAATTGGAAACGGCCTGCTGCCAACCTTCGGTCTTGCTCTCGCTTCATTGCCCGAAGCTCACTGGAGTGCTCTCTCTCCGACAGGCGCTCTGCGTCATTGGCAGCTTATTGAACTGCTTCCAGCCGATACGCTCGTCTCCCACCCACTTCGCATCAATGAACGAATCCTGCACTACCTTGCCGGTGTGCCAAGCATGGATGAACGCCTGCAAGGAGCTATTCTTCCACTACCACAGGCCGATATTCTCCCATTTTCATATCGACAGATCGCGAGACAAATTGCGACGGTATGGGCAGAGGCGGCGGAGTTGTCGCAGGCATCGGTGACTGCTTCGGCACTTCCATTCATCGAACTATACGGTCGCGAATCGGAGTCCGCACGCGCCATTGCCGCCGAAGCGGCTGCGTTGCTCAACCTGCGCCCCTACATTCTCCATATCGTCAAAGTGCCTCAGAGTTACGCAGCCGAAACGAACCTCTTTTTTCGCCTGTGGGAACGCGAGGCCGTGCTGGACAATGTTGCCCTCATGATCGAGATCGACGACAGAAATACGGGCGAAACGACTTCAGCAAACGTACTTCCCTCTTTACCTGACCTCATCCACAGTTCGTTTATCATCTCGAGCCGTCGGCCCCTAGTAGACACTAGCCGTCCACATGTGATCTTTCAAACCAACAAGCCGACCCGTAAAGAACAGTCGGAGATCTGGGTCACAACTCTCGCGGCTGAGGGTGTCGACAGTACTGTGGAGCCTCTCGTCTCGCAATTCAGTCTGACTCCGACCGCTATACGTTCGGCAGCGCATCGCGCTAACGGAACCACCGCTCGAAATGGAAACTCTTCTGATTACCGGGAAGAACTCTGGGACGCATGCCGGATTGAGGGACGTTCGCGACTGGAAGGACTCGCCCAGCGCATGGAATCGTTCGCCGTATCGGACGATCTCATTCTATTGGAGAAAGATAAGGAGATTCTTCGCCGCATCGCCGTTCACGTACGTCAACGCACCAAAGTTTATGAGACATGGGGTTTTGCCGGAAAGGGGGCGCGCGGGCTCGGCATCAGTGCTCTCTTCGCGGGCGCGAGCGGTACCGGCAAGACAATGGCTGCTGAGGTACTCGCCCATGAGCTTCGCCTGGATCTTTTTCGCATCGACCTCAGCCAAGTGATCAGCAAGTACATTGGCGAAACAGAAAAAAACCTGGGCTGCATCTTTGATGCCGCTGAAGAAAGTGGCTCGGTCCTCCTCTTCGATGAAGCTGATGCGCTCTTCGGCAAGCGAAGCGAGGTTAAGGACAGCCATGACCGCTATGCCAACGTCGAAGTCAGCTACCTGTTGCAGCGCATGGAATCCTACCGCGGTCTGGCTATTCTCACCACCAATCGCAAGAACGCGCTTGACCATGCTTTTCTTCGTCGCATTCGATTTGTACTCGATTTTTCCTTTCCCGAGACGGCACAGCGCGCCGAAATGTGGCGACGCGCGTTTCCCGCGAGTACTCCGACTGAGGGCCTTCGCATCGACTGCCTTGCTCGGCTCCACGTTACGGGCGGCAACATTCAGAACATCGCCATGGGGGCTGCCTTTCTCGCCGCGGACGCCCAGCAACCTGTGCGCATGGAACATCTGCTTGCTTCAGTGCGTAGCGAGTTCGCAAAGTTAGAAACCCCACTTACCGACGCGGAGATATCAGGATGGGTATAAGACATTCCAATTCGCCTGACATGTCGCCGCCGATTGAGGTTCATATTGAAGAACTGGTTCTGCGAGGCTTCGCCGCTAGCGACCGCCTGCGCATAGGGTTGGCAATCGAACAGGAACTTTCTCGTTTAATCGCACAGCGAGGCATACATGGTTTGCTGGTAGCGCCCACGGCTGTAGATCGGGTGGATGCGGGCAGCTTTCAACTCGCCGTCGGCGCCAACCCGCAGACCGTCGGTCGGAATGTCGCCCAAAGGGTCTATCGCCAGATTTCCCGCACAGGGATGCGTCCGTCGCAAATGAAACGTAAGGAGGTGCAATCGAAGCCATGAGCAGCTATGCCTTCCTTCAAAGGCCTATCGCCCATACACGTCTCTCGCCTCGTGCGCCGGCTCCTCTGCCGCGAACACCTGGTGTGCTGCTTCAGCGCAAGTGCAGTTGTGGAGGCTCTAACGGGCATGATGAATGCGAAGACTGCAAGAAGAAGTTGCAACGAAGCGCTACGGGAGCCAATCCAACCACGGTACCGAAGATCGTGCATGAAGTGCTTCGCTCTCCCGGCAAGCCATTGGATGCACCCACACGTTCGTTTTTTGAGAGGCGCTTCCAACATGACTTTAGCCGAGTACGTGTCCATGCAGATCCTCAATCTTATGAATCAGCACGGGCCGTCAACGCCGTGGCCTATACCGTCGGACACAACATGGTATTTGGCTCCGGGCAATTTATACCTGAGACAAAATCCGGACGGGAGCTTCTGGCGCACGAATTGACTCATGTTGTCCAGCAATCGTCACTATCCGGCGCAAGCTCCGGAGAGGAACTTTCGATCGATCCATCCGTCGCAGGAGAGGCCGAAGCGCAAAGGAATGCCGCCGAACTTTCGCAGCATGGTTTCCATCTGGGATCGGGCGTTCGCTTCAGCGCGGATCAGTTGCAAGCCTTATCACTTCAGCGCGGCGCGGACAGATGCAGCGGGAGCAACGCGACTTGCGCCTCCGCAGAGACATGTGCGGAGCCAGACCCCGGACACCCCGGAAGTGCGGCAAGCAGCGGCAGTTGGATGCTCTCGGTGCATATCGATACTGAGCGCGACGATTGGGAGTCTGCGCTACGTAACCAGGAGTTCGGCCATACCTATGTCGACTTTTTCGAAGGAAACGGGAGACGCTACACTTATGGCTTTTATCCCGCAGCAGCAGTTCCCAATGAAACACATCCAGCCGTAGCGGGATGCGTTCATCATCCGGACACAACACATGCGGCATGCACTGACGACAGCCTGCAATACACGCTGAGTGAAGGGCAATATCGAGCCGCGCTTTCTACCGCCCAGAAGATCTGCACTTCGGGGCATATGTATGAGGCCACTTACACTTGCTCCACTTTCGCGAGCGAAGTTGTAGCTGCGGCCGGCCAAAGTATGCCCGCCATGAGAAGTGCGCCCGCCACTGTTTACTACACCCGAGTTCCCGCCAGCGACAATCCCAACACCCTGCTCGATAACGTGCAGCAGGAGCGGGCAAAAGATGTAAACCAACGACGTCCTTTCTGGAACAATCCCTGCATCAATCGATGCGAAGCGGAGTTCAATCGCTGCATTTCAACGAGCCGAACAGGAGGTATGGAATGTATTGCGGCAAGAAGCAATTGTGCTCGGCGATGTCCGAAACCATAGGGTCGTGGAGAACCTGCGTACCAAAGTCATTCCGCCATGGAGGCGCGGCTCATGTCTAATCTTTCTCCAAAGCTGCAGAAAGGCGCGATCCTTACCTTCGATCCCGTTACCGGCGTCAAGCTGAGCACGATCATGCTGCAGTACAATCCGGAGACGCTTACGCGCTCGTTCAAGCCACAGACTGTCGGCGAGGAGCCCGATCGTACCGAGATTCTTCGCCTGAAGGGGCCGCCAGTCGAAACCATCCAATGCGAGCTGGAGATCGATGCAACCGACCAGCTTGCCGCTGTGAACTCCACCACGATCAGCGTCGGTATTCAACCGCAGCTCGCCCTGCTTGAGCTTTTGCTCTATCCCTCCAGTTCGGTGCTCAATATCAATGAAGTTCTATCGCTGCTCGGCACCATCGAAATTCTTCCCATGGAGACCGCGCTCACCGTATTCGCCTGGAGTAAGAGCCGGGTCACGCCGGTACGCATTACCGATCTCAAAATCACAGAAGAGGCATTCGATCTCGAACTCAATCCCATTCGTGCCAAGGTATCGCTTGGTATGCGTGTACTTAACGTCAACGATGTCGGTTTCCTTAGCCCCGCCGGCTCACTTTACATGATTTATCAAACGACGAAAGAATCGCTCGCACAACGAGCGTGAGATGAGGCTGATGTATGGATAGTGCACTCGCATCGCTCATTCAGTCGGCAGCCGGAACCGGAGCCCCCGTTAACGCCAGCAGCCGATATTACGGCGCAGCTATCAATCGGTTGACAGTGCCGGATGGCACGACCGTCGTCTATCTTGCGCGACGCATTCTTCCCCAGCCCTCCATCTATCTCTCTGTCCAAAACTATGCAGTCGTTCAGAATGATCGCATTGACAATCTCTCCGCGCGCTTCTTGGGCGACCCGTTGCTCTTCTGGATGATCTGCGATGCCAACGGCGTCACTGATCCCGACGAGCTCACTTCGCAAACAGGGCGGTCCATCTCGATACCGCTAGCCTCCAGCGTCCCGGCGGGAGCGCGCAATGGCTAGCCCTCTTTACCTTTCGCTGCTTGCCGGGCCGGTTGAGGCTATACCTGTGCCGAAGCCGCTGATCGATGCGCTCACCTCGGTGGAGATAACCGAATCGGCCACCGGCCGCAGCGGCTTTCAAATCACTTTTACCCTTGCCAACGATTCCATACTGCAGACGCTTCTTCTGCTTACCGCGAACGCCCCAATTCCGGTACTGCGCGTCATTCTTATAGCCACCTTTGGTGGCCTGCCCCAGGTAGTGATGGACGGCATTATCCAGCATCACGAAGTGGTTCCTGACGCCATGCAGGGATCCGCGCAACTCGTTGTAACCGGACAGGACCTCTCCTCGCTCATGGACCTCGTCGACTTTTCCGGCCTGCCGTATCCCGGCATGAGCTCCGATATTCGCGTGCTTACAATTCTCGCAAAATATGCCGCCTTCGGCATCATTCCTGAAGTATTGCCTGTTCTCGTTCCCGATATTCCCATCCCTATCGAGCAGACTCCCACGCAACAAAAAACCGACCTTGCTTATATTCAGCAACTCGCTAGGGAAGTGGGCTACGTCTTCTACATTGTCCCTGGTCCATTGCCAGGCATGAATCAGGCGTATTGGGGGCCGCAACTCCGTGTTGGTATTCCGCAGCCATCGTTGAATGTCAACATGGATTCGTGGACCAACGTCGAGAGTCTTAACTTCCGTTATCAACCTCAGAGTTCGGTAACTCCTATTGTCTATATTCAGGAATCCACGAGCAACGCCATCCTGCCGATCGCGATTCCACCCGTCACGCCCTTTAATCCTCCCCTCGGCCTGGTCGTGCCCACGCCGCAGCAGTTCGAGCCGCTCACCGAAACCGCAAAGCTCACACCGGGGCTCGCTCTTATGCGAGGTATGGCCCGCGCCGTTGAAACTGCTGATGTTGTTAGCGGAAGCGGTGCTCTCGATGTTCTCCGTTATGGACAGATATTGCGCGCACGGAGCCTTGTCGGCGTGCGAGGAGCTGGTCCTGTTTTTGATGGCATGCATTATGTCGACAGCACCACTCACAAAATAAAGCCCGGAGAATACAAGCAGAGCTTCGTGCTCAAGCGCAATGCGCTGATCTCGAATCTGCCGCTGGTGCCTGCGCTGCCGTATTAACACGCGAAGGGAAGATCTGCGAGGAAGAACGATGAGCAAGTTTTACGGCAAATATCGCGGCACCGTCCTGGACAACATCGATCCGTTGCGGTTGGGGCGCATTATGGTGCAGGTTCCGGACGTTTCGAATGTCCTGCCCTCAACCTGGGCTCTGCCTTGTATCCCCTTCAACGGCATTCAATCCGGCTTCTATGCGGTGCCCGATATCGGCGCTGGTGTATGGATCGAGTTCGAGCAGGGCAATCCAGATTATCCCATTTGGGTTGGCTGCTATTGGGGCAAAGCGGCGGACGTTCCTGCACTCGCGCTAGCTGGCCTGCCGGGCGTACCGCAAGTGGTCATACAGACCTCCGGCCAGAATACATTGCTCATCAGCGACACCCCCGGACCCGCCGGGGGCATTCTGCTCAAGATTGCGAGCGGGGCGTTTATCTCCATCTCTGACACAGGCATCACGCTTGACAACGGTAAGGGGGCCACCATTGCCATGACTGGCCCAGCCGTCACCATCAACGAAGGCGCTATGGAGGTTATCTGAATTATGGCCGGCTTTCTCATCCAGCAAAGCGCTACCGTATTGTGCCTCCACGGCGGACAAGCCACGCCCGTCGTTCCCAATTCCGCCGTACTGTTTGGCGGCATGCCATCGTGCCTTATTTCGGGACTCTGGACCATCGCCGGATGTCCCGGCGTTCCATCTTCTGTTCCGCCATGTGTTACGGCCCAGTGGATCACCGGTACGACGCGGGTTACTTCGAAGGGTCAGCCGCTGGTCGTCCAAAGCGGTCAGGCTATCTGCAGCCCCACGGGCACGCCGCTGCTTCCGCTGGTCACACAAACTCGTGTCACTGCAATCTGAGGCATTTATGAATCTTGCCTATCCTTACAACTTCGACTCGACCGGACACACCGCCCAGACCGATCTTCTGGAGCACATCCGCGACATGATCGAGCAGATTCTCTTTACATCTCCCGGCGAGCGTGTCAATCGGCCTACCTTCGGCAGCGGCACCGCTCAACTCGTCTTCGCGCCCAACAGCGATGTTCTTGCCGCAGCCCAGCAGCAGGCAATTCAAGCGGGCCTTCAGCAGTGGCTCTCCGATCTTATCCGTGTGCAGGCCGTGGATGTCGCTGCAGACGACGCCACCCTCGCGGTCACGGTTGTTTATATAGTCATTCAGACGCAACAACAGCAGACGCAGCAGTTCGTTTATGGTGCGGCAGGAGGAAGCCTGGCATGATCTACTTCTGCTCACAAAAAAAACGCCGCGCTCTTGTGCTACAAAATCCTACGCTTAACGGCATTGACTATCTTGAAGTCGTCGGTCCGACCGGCTGCGGCCAGCAGCTAGCTGTCACGCTGCTCAAAGATACGCGGTCCGTCACCCTCACACCGGAAAATGTCGTCATCACTGGCGGCAAACCCGTGCGAGCAATTTCCATCTCTCCGGCTATGATCGACAATCCCTTCGTTCTGATGGTCAACCTCGATCAAAGTGGCGACTTCTCCACCTACCAATTGCAATTCGTCGCCGGACCAGACATCGTGGATCCACCGGACGGCTTTGATCCACAGCTTTCGATTGTCAGCTTCTCCTTTAAAGCAGGCTGCCCCACGCCAACAGACTGCCTGCCAGACCTTTGCTGCCCTGCTCCGACAAGGCCAGCGCCGGATATCAATTACCTCGCCAAAGACTATGGCGGTTTCCGTCAGGTCATGCTTGATCGCCTCTCAGTGCTGTCGCCTACATGGACGGAGACTCATGCTGCCGATCTCGGCGTCGCGATTGTCGAGACGCTCGCTTACGCTGCCGATCATCTCAGTTATCAGCAGGACGCCGTCAGCACCGAGGCGTATCTAGGCACATCGCGCAGTCGCATCTCACTGCGTCGCCTCGCGAAACTGGTCGACTATCAGGTAGGCGAAGGCTGCAACGCCCGCACATGGGTTGCACTCACAACCACACAGGACAACATCATCGTACCTGCTGGAACTATGTTCTACGTGCGCCAGCCTGATCTTCCGGTCGCAGCGCGCTCCACGGACATCGCTGCCCAGCAACTCGCCCGAAGCACCCAGCCGATCTTTGCCAGCATGCAGCCTGCGACGCTTTTCCTTGAACAGAACCAGATGGATTTCTACACATGGGGAGATGCAAACTGCTGTCTTCCGGAAAGAGCCACGGAAGCTACTCTTGTCAATCACTTAACCACGCTGCGTCCCGGCAACGTTCTTCTCTTCGAAGAGGTATTGGGACCTGGCACCGGGAATGCAGGAGATGCCAATCCCGCCAATCGCTGGGCCGTACTCCTGACCGGCGTCACGCTGACCGACTACAAGGGGCAGCCGCTCATCGATCCTTTGAACGGCCAGCCTATTACTCGCATTACCTGGTCGGCCGACGATGCACTGCCCTTCCCTCTCTGCCTTTCCTCCACTACAGATGCAGCCCACGATTCACAACCGGTGTATGGCGTCACGGTTGCGCGCGGCAATATTATTCCTGCCGATCACGGGACCTGGATCGAAGCCGAAGCTCTCAGCGAAGTTCCTCCTCCCCCTCCCTCTCCTGTTGCCAATGCAGGATGCAACTGCGGCACAACGCAGGCTGCACTTGCTCCCGTTCCCCGTTATCGTCCGGAGCTCGCCTCGTCTCCGCTTACCTTCTGCCCAAAATTCAACGGACTCATCTCGGCATCTGACTTTTTCTTGCCTGATGCTTCCCAGACAACACCACAAATTTCACTCGTAAGCAGCGATCAGTCCACATGGTCGCCTCTGCCGGACCTGCTCTCCAGCGACGATACACAGACGGTTTTTGTGGTCGAAGTCGAACGTGACGGTACAGCCTTTCTCCGTTTCGGCGATAACCAGTACGGCCAGGCGCCTGATGCAGGGCTTTCGTTCTCCGCCACCTATCGCGTCGGCAACGGTGCCAAAGGCAATATTGGCCGCGACTCGCTTGGTCACGTCGTTTTTCCTCCCACATTCGTTTCACCGCCAGACAGTATCGGCTCCGTTCGCAATCCCCTTGCTGCTGCTGGCGGCATCGATCCTGAAGACATGGGCCACATCGTCCAATACGCGCCGTTCAGTTATCAGAGTCAACTACGTTGTGTCACAGAGGCAGACTACGGTCAGGCCGCCATGCAATCGAAGGCCATCCGCGAAGCTCGGGGAACTCTACGCTGGACAGGAAGCTGGTACACGGCCTTTGTCTCCATCGATCCGGCCAGCTCTATGACGGCCAACCTCATTGGCGATACCAAACGCAGCCTTAGTGTCGTTCGTATGATGGGCACCGATCTTGCCGTCGAAGCTGCAAAGGTTGTGGGTCTGCGTATCGAGATGGAGATCTGCGTCAGTCCCGATCACTTTCAGGGTGAGATCTATGAAGCGCTGCTCCACGTCTTCATCACCGGCGACCGCTGCAACGGTAAAAGCGGGCTGCTCAACGCCGCAAACTTCAGCTTCGGTGAAACGGTGTACGCCAGCCCGTTTATCGCCGCTGCACAAGCTGTGGAAGGCGTTCGATCCGCGACTATGACCGTATTTACCCGCATGGACGCGCCTATCGGCGCCGTAGATGGTGTTGCACGGGGATACCTCACGATGGGCCGCCTCGAAATCCCCCGTTGCGACAACGATCCCAATCATCTCGATCATGGAATCTTTCTCCTTCGAATGGATGGTGGCAAATGAGCACACCTTGCACACTTCCCGATTCCAATGAACAACTCTGCGGCTGCTGCGAAGGACTTATGCGGCAGACTCCGCAGGCAATTACCAATCGTGCGGCCCTCACCGCCATTACTTATCGTGCCGGCACCTACGCCACGTTTTATGCCAGCATGCTTGCCGCGCTTTCCGATCCGGAGTTCTCTCCGCTTGCGGCTCTGCGCACACACGCTTCGTCCGATTTTTCAATCGCCCTTCTCGATGCCTGGGCAGTCGCTCTCGACATACTCACTTTTTATCAGGAGCGTCTCGCCAATGAAGCCTTTCTGCGCACCGCGGTGGACCAGCGCTCCGTGTTTGAACTCGCACGGCTGGTCGGCTATGTGCCGTCTCCGGGTGTTTCTGCCTCGGCTACCCTCGCATTTACTCTGTCGGATGCCCCAGGTTCACCTGATCGCGTACTCATACCAGCAGGCACACGCGTTCAGAGTGTGCCCGGCCCGGGCCAGAAGCCGCAGATTTTTGAGACCTCGTCCGATCTCACCGCCCTCATCGTATTCAACGCCATGCCGGCCCAGACTCACACTTCCTGGCAGATTGATAAAGGCGACACCTTCACCTGGATATCAGGAATAGCTAATAACATCTCGGTCGGCGATGCCCTGCTCTTTTTAGCAGCGCCTTCAGGATACCCCTCCACCACCGGCCCTGCCGACTTTCGCTACGTATCCCGCATTAAAGTAGATGCCAGCTCCGGCAACACGCAAGTATGGTGGAACCAACCACTCACAAGTGTCACCTCATCCGCCACCGCAGATATCGCGATCTATATTTTCCGCAAGAAGGCGGCGCTCTTCGGCGTCCAGGCTCCCAATCCATTCCTACTGCCCACCGATACCCTGAAGCAGATACCCGGCAATCCGCTCAGCACGACCGGGATCGGAGAAATCGGGGCCATTCCGCTCAGCAGCCGCATCACTATTGCACCCCCTCTCATCAATGCTCCGATCTCCATCCACATCACACCCACCGATTGGAACTACTCCTATGAAGGCGGCGGCGTAATCCACCTCGACGCGTCTTACCCCGGCCTTGCACCTGCGGGTGTATCTCCCACTGGCACGCCAGATCAGCTTCAATGGATCGTGCTCTCCGGCCCCGACAGCACGGCGTTCTTCCAAATCGCAAGTTCTTCAGAATCCAATCCCAACCGCTACACAGTTAGCGCTAAAACATCACAACTCACGCTCTCGACCGCAGCCGTCCTCGCAGGCTCACCCGGAAGCTCGCTCGACACCATCCTCAGCACGTTGCTCGGTCAGACTCGTACCACCACAGCTTACGTCCAGAGCGAGTTGCTCACCCCAGCTTCGGTTCCTTTTATAAACTGGCAAGCGCCCATAACATTCCCTCTCGCCGCCGGCATGATCGTACCGGTTCAAGGCGGATCCCTTACGGTAGTAGGGGGCCAGCAGATCGCTTCCGGGCAGCCTATCGGCATCTCCGGAAAGCGCGTACGCCTGCAGGTAATCGTCGGAGACAATACCATCTTCATTCCTTCCGGCTCCGCGGGCATCCTGCCGGTTGCCAACAATCAGATATTCTATGCCGACGCATTCCCGCCAACTACCGACGCGATTACAGGCCTGCCATCGTGGCGGGTTACAACGCTCTCGGGTCTCCCCGGTACGCTCATCGTCGCGGGTGACAACATGCAGTTGCTGCCTGCCGATAAGAACGATCCGATTATGAGTGAAGCTTCCATGGTGAACGTCGCCTCTGTCATTGGCGACGTGACCACGCTCACCCTCAAATCCGTACTCTCCGGCATCTACGACTCAGTGACCGTCAGGG
>Ga0164242_10003357_pt1 | contig 18311 bp, 17 predicted proteins | sample OricomgcompostMG_FD_108783 | JGI IMG/M metagenome (GOLD analysis project Ga0164242, IMG submission 108783) | Miracle-Growth compost microbial communities from Emeryville, California, USA - Original compost - Miracle growth compost (MG) ... | reverse complement strand
GGGCCGGGTCGTCGTCACCACCTTCGCCTCCAATGTCGCGCGCATGCGCGCCGTGGCGGAGGCGGCGATGGCGAACGGGCGCAATGTGATCGTCGTCGGCCGCGCCATGGAGCGTGTCGTCGCGGTCGCGCGGGAATGCGGCTATCTCGATGGTATCCCGGATTTCTTTTCGCAGGATGCGTTCAGCCATTTCGATCGCGCCAAGGTCGTCGTTCTGGCGACCGGCAGCCAGGGCGAGCCGCGCGCCGCGCTCGCCCGCATCGCCGAAGACAGTCATCCACTCAGTCTCAGCGAAGGCGACGTGGTGCTGTTCTCGAGCCGGCAGATTCCCGGTAACGAGCTTGCCATCGGCCGGGTGCAGAACCTGCTCGCCGAACGGGGCATCGAGATGGTCACCGACCGGCAGAGCGACATTCACGTTTCCGGCCATCCGGGGCGGCCGGACCTGAAAGCGATCTATGGCTGGCTCCGGCCGGAAACTCTCGTCCCGGTCCACGGCGAGATGCGCCATATGCAGGAACAGGCACGACTCGGCCGCGCCAGCGGTATTCCGTGCGCCGTCGTGCAGAAGAACGGCGACATCGTCCGTCTCGCGCCGGGCGAGCCGGGCAGGCTGGCACAAGTCAGGGCCGGGCGCCTTGTGCTCGACGGCGACATCATCGTTCCGGCGGATGGCGAAGCCATCGTTACGCGGCGGCGCCTGGCACGCGACGGCATCCTGATCGTCGCGCTCGATGAGCAGCGCCGGCCGCAGATCCACGGCATCGGCCTCCCGCTCGACGAAGACTATGCCGAGTTCGTCGAAGAGGCGGAGCGCGATGTCGTCGACGCGCTGAAGCGGCTCAAAGGTTCCAAGGCGCGCGATCGAGAAGAAGTGATGGAAGCGGCCCGTCTGGCGGCCCGGCGCGCGGCGCAGCGCTGGTCGGGCAAGAAGCCGCAGACCCGGGTAATTCTGGCGGAGGATCGCGACTGATGCGCTGGTATTCGATCCTGGCGATCTACTTTCTCGTCTGGGTGCTCTGCGCTTTTGTCGTCATGCCATTCGGCATTCAGACGCACGACGAGGCCGGCCACGAAAAGACTCCCGGTCAGGCGGACAGCGCACCGGCCAATTTCAAGCCTTTGAAGGTCATCTTGCGCACTACGATCCTGTCGCTGGCAATCTGCGCCCTGATCTTCCTCAATTATCGCGAGGGATGGTTGACCCGGGAGAATCTCAACGTCTTCGGCGAGCCGTCCGGATTCGCCACCGGCATCGGTTAATCCCGCAGCCGGTCGATCGACTGCGCCAGTGCGACGTAGAGCTTGCCCGGATCGGAAGAGAGCAGGGTGACGCCGAGCGCGTGGCCGTCGCGGGTCGACAGCACGCTGCGCAGCATCGCCTCGAAGTCGTGAATGTAGCGGTTGACCGTCTCACGGAAATTGGCGTCCGCCCGATAGATTTCAGACACTTCGCGGGCCTGTTGATTGTCGAGCAAGCGAACCGCGCGGCGGGTGAAGATGCCGCGATCGCCCCGCAGATAGCTCGCCCAGGCCGTGTCGGCGACCTCGTCGTTGAACACTTTGGTGAGATCGATCGCGCTGGAATTAAGGCTTTCGGTGATCAGCGCCATGCGCCGGGCAAAATCGTTATCGATCTGCTCTTCGGCGCGGCGGCGGGCGTGCGCGACACGATGTTCCAGGTTGCCGGCCAGTTCGTTGACAACGGCCAATTGGTCGCGCAGTTGCAGCGCCGCCTCGCGGCTCGCCGCGCTGGCGCGTTCGGCGCTGGCTTCGAGTTCTTCGATGGCGTCACGCGTATGGTCGCGCATGCGGCGTTCGATGGCAGCGGCGCTTTCTTCCGCGAAGCGTCCGGTCATCGACTCGAGCGCATCGCCGAGTGACGCGCGGGCGGCATCGGCCAGCGCTTGCGAGCGGCCGGCGATCTCTTCGAGCGACCCCTGCAATTCCGCCAGCGTCGCGGCGTGGGCATGGTTTGCCTGAGCGATGCGGCGATCGAGTTCGGCGAATTGCTCGATCGAACCGGCGCCTTCGCGCTGGGCCGCGGCGGCGTGTTCGGCGAGGTGAGCGCCCTGCTGCAAGGCTTCGCCGATGAGCTGGTGCGCGCTGCGCACACGTTCCTCGAAACGCTCGAGATCGTCCGCGGCCTGGGTGAGCGCGCGGGGAAGATCCTGTTGCGAATGTTCGGCTCCTGCGCGGATGAGCTCGAGCAGGCGCACGCTTTCGTCGGTCAACTGGGCGATGCGCTCGCGGCTCGCGTCGAGTTCGGCCCGGCCTTCGGCAATGCGCGCCGTGAGTCCGGTTGCGGCCGCATCGAGCGCGCCCCCGGTCTCATGACCTTGCCCGGCGATGCGCTCCATCTCGGCCGATAGCGCAGCCATTCGCGCCGCCAGCGCGTCGCCGCGCTCGGTGAGGCCCGAGACGTGCGCGAGATGTTCCTGCTGGCGCTCGGCGACGCTCTCGTCGAGGGAGGCGAACCGCGCTTCAAGCGCCGCGGTGGCTTCGCGCTCACGCTCTTCCGCCTGGGTCCGGCGGTCGGCCAGATGAGCTTCGAACACCTCGGTCCGCTCCATCATTACCCGATCGACTCGCTCCGCCTCATTTTTGAGGGCATCGAGCCGTCGGCGGGCGCCATCGAGCGCGTGGGCGTCGATCTCGGTGATCTTGCCGATGGCGTAAGAGAGCCGTTCCTTGAGCTCCTCGATCGCATCGGTCCAATGCCGTGCAGCATTGTCCTGTGCGTCGCGCAGCGATTCGGCGACCTGGAGGCCTTCGGTGCCGGCAGATGCCACGCGTTCGCGGAGCAGGGCGATTTCCTCTTCGGCGCGGTGTTGGAGTTCCGCGTGGCGCGCGTCGAGTTCTTCGCGCAAGCTGTCGGCGCGGCGGCGCAGGGCGGCGAGGGCTTCGACTTCGTGGCCATCGAGCTCTGCACGAAATTGATGGCTGCGCTCACCTAGTACGGCGAAGCGGGTGCGGGTGAGGTCTTCGAGATGCTCAACCTGGGTATCGAATGCCGCCAGCGCGTCGTCGATGCGCGCGCGCAGCGAGGCGACTTGCCGCTCGCTCGCCTCTCCGAACTGGTTGAGGCGGTTGAACCCTGACACGAGCTCTTCAAGCTGCGCTTGCGCAGTGTTGCCGGCGTGGCCGATCTGGCTGGCGACATCACGCGCGGAGTTGGAAATGACCGGCAGGTGACCGCGGAGCCGGTCCATGTTGTCGAGCGCCGTCGCGCTCACGCGGCCGATGGTCTCGACCTGCTCGCCGTTGTCGCGGATCAGGCCCTGCAGCGCATCGGCGTGCTGCGAAATTCGCTCGCTCGCTACGCGGCCGAGCGATTCGAGATCGCGCGATTGCGCGGCGATGAAATCGCGCGCCAGGCTGAGTTCGCGGTTGATGACGGCTAGGCGCTGCTCCAGCAGGGTGCTTTCCTGCGACAAGGCCCGCGCCACGTTGCCGAAGCGGGCTGCCTCGCGCCGCGAATGGCGCAGTGCCAGCAGCCATAACGAGACGACCAGCAGCACCGGCACGGCCCAGGCGACGATCCACTCGCTCCACTGCTCGGGCGTGCCGCCGGCGAGCATGTCGCTCCAATGCGCCCAGCCGAAGAAGCCGGTCCAGGCCAGAACTGTCAGCACGGCGAGGCTTGGCACGAGCCAGCCCCAGCCTTGGGAGGCAGATTCTTCCTCCCACGCTTCCTCGATCGGCTCATCGCGGACGAGCGTTTCCTCCGTCGCGGCCCGTTCGGCTGCGATGTCCTGGTCCGGTTCGGCATCGGAGCCGACCGCCACGAGATTTTCCCTGCGCGACATAGACGCCTGAATACCACAGTCGGCGGCGCTATAAACCCCACCTTAACCGCCTGTCCCACAGTATCGATCCATGGCTTTCGCGACCGGCGAACTCGATGCGACTCTCGCGGCGGCGGCGGGCGAGGATCCTGTGCTGTTCGCAGAACTGCGCGCGGTCTTCGCCGAAAGCCTCGCACGGCAGATCGACTTGTTGCGCCGGGCCCGTTGCGACGGCAACTGGGCCGTGGCGGCGATGCGTCTCAAGGGGCTCGGCGCCAGCTTCCATGCATCCGATCTGGTGCGTCTGGCGGAGGAGGCGTTGGACAGTGCACCGGGAGAGCCAATGGTGATCCGCAAGCTCGAACGCCTTGCCGGAGATTTTCCAATTCGCTGATCTGCCGCTTGGCAGCGCTGGGCACAAACCCTAGCTTCCGATCCATGTTTGCAGCGGGAGCCGACTGAGTGCGTATCGCCCTCATTGCTACGGGGGATAGCGCCTCAGCGGGCGAGGGCGGCCTGCTCGCCGGCCGTTCGCTGGCGCGGCACCAGCTCGATTTTGCTCTGGCGCTCGCCTGCGAAAAGGTGATCCTGTTCGGCCATGGCGCGAGCGAGGAAGCGATCGCCTTGCGCCACGCGGCGGAGGCCGGCGGTGCGCAGGTCGGAGTCGTGCGTGGCGTGCGCGATCTGCCGGCGGCAGTTCGCCGGGACGATTTGCTGCTGGTGCTCGCCCATGGGCTGCTGCCGGACTCTTTATCGGCGTTCGAACGGTTGAAAGAAGGGACCGCGGTGCTGATCCTGCCGGCGGAAGCAGGTTGGAGCGCGGGCTTCGAACGGCTCGATCTTGCCGCTGCCTGGGGCGGGGCAATGGTTCTGCCAGGTCGACTGGTCGCCCAGCTCGATCAGTTGCCCGAGGATGCCGAGCCGATCGCCGGCTTGCTGAGGATCGCGCGTCAGGCGGGTGTTCCCGAGCGTCCGCTGGCCGAGAGTGAGCTTGCCGAAGGGCGCTGGCAGATCGTTCGCGGTGCGGAGGCTGCGCGGGCGATCGAGCCGGCCTGGCTGCGCCGCCGCTTGCCGCCGGTTCCGCTGTTCCAGCCGACGGCGTGGCTGGCGCGCGCGCTGGTGCGGCGGTTCGGCTCGCGGTGGGCCGGGAGTTCTCGCACCGGTTTGGCCCTCCCAGCGGGCGCCGTGCTGATCCTGATCGGTGCCATGGCGGCGGCGTGGTTCGCTCTGCCGACCTTGGCGTTCGCTGTGCTCGTCGCGGCAGCGTTGATAGCCGAAGTGAACGACGCCGTGGGACGTCTGGTCCGGGCAAGTTTCTCAACTGAAACAAAAATGTCAGCTATATCTCTTACACTGCGTCTGATGTGGGACGCTACGCTGCTGGCGTGCGGCGTACTGACCATCGACGGCAGCCCCGCGCATCGCCTGTTTGCTCCGCTGGTGACGATCGGCCTGCTTCAACTTGCGCGACCGATCCTCGCTGGATGGCGGGTGCTGGCGGAGGATCGGGGCGTCATAGCGGCCTTCCTGGCGCTGGCCGCGGGACTGGGTTTCGTCGAAGGCGGGTTCATGGCGTTGGCCTTGTTGCTGATCGGGCTGTGCCTGGCCGCGCCTGAGGCGCAACGCGGCTAACGCGCATTTAACCCTGTGCGGGTAAGACGAGCCGATGACTGCTGAGACCTTGGCTGAACCGACGCTCGAATCGGTCGAGTCGATGCTGCGCGTCCAACTTGCGCAAGGCGACACCATGCTGTCGACCGCGGCGCCGATCCTCCGCCACCTGCTCGTCAACGACGATCTGGCGCTGCTCAGCGACGAGGTTGTGGCGCGCGTGCGCGGCATGCTTCTCGACGTCGCGCGGCAATTGCTGCACGCACAAGCCGAAGCAGTGCGGATTGAGGAACATGCGCCGTTTGTGGCTGAGCGTGAGGAAGCCTTGGCGCAGCGCATGGCTGGCGATGCCGGGTTTCTCGCGCACGTCCACGCGCTGACCATCGAGGCCCGGCTGACGCTGCAATTGCAGGCGCGCAGCAATGTCGATCCGGTCCTCTGCCCTTTGCTGCAGGAACTGGTTGCCTCATCTGACGATACTGTCGCAGGATCGGCCATGGCGGTGTTGGCGGCGCAGGCGCGCTTCATCCAGCATCACCGCCGCATGGCGCTCCCTCTTGCCGAGCTGCCGGGCGATCTGTTCCATGCCGCGCTCCTGGCGCTGCGCTCCATCGCGGAAGAGAGCGAAGCCGCGAGCGCCGAGCGAACCTTGCGCGACCGGTATGACGAAGGCCATGGTCGCCTGGGCCTGATCTCCCACCTGGTCATGCGGATGGGCAAGGCGGCGCCCGCGCTCGACATCCATCACGCCGGTCTGGCGATCTTCGCCACGGCGCTGGCGATGGCATCGCGGCAAGAACGCGACGTCACCGTGCTGTCGTTTTCGGATCGCCAGTTCGCCCGTTTCGCCCTGGCCATGCGCGCTGCGGGACTCAAACAGCCTGTCGTCGAAGAGCAATTTCTCCATCTCCATCGCGAAATCTCGCTTCCCGAAGGCTTCGACCGGCTGCCGGCCGAGCGCGCGAGTTCGCTTCTCGCCTCATCGACTTTGCGGGGGGCGTGAGGCAATGCCGGAAGGTACTTTCTTGGCGAGGGCGCGCACCGACGGGCGGGACTGGTTGATCGAGGCTGACGAGCCCTTGGCCGGCCTGCAACTGCGCAGCGGCGGAGAACTCCCCGGCATCATTGCCACGCCCGCCCTCCTGGAACTTGTGAGCAAGGCGCGCCGCTATCGCCTCAAGCTCGCCCGCGCGATTCATGCGCAGGACGATCGAGAGCGTATCGCCGCGTGGGTCGAGATCGAGCCGGAGGCGAGCGGCGAGGGCTGCAAGATTGCCTTCGCCAACTGGCGGGCCGCGCCGCTTGAGGCCGATGGTCAGGCCTCGGCGGAGGAGTGCCGAGCGGAGATAGAGCGCCATGTCGCCGAACTCTCCGCCCGGCTCGGTCCCAACCAAGAGGTGATCTCAGTCGAGTGCGACAGTGCCGAGTTATCCGCTCTCGCGGAGCGGCTGCGGGCCGGGCTTGGCCGGCGTTGGAGCGACATCGTCGAGATCGAAGGAGACGAGCAAGGCCGGCAACGGCACTGGAGGCTGCTCGACGGCGCGCCCGTGACTGTTCCCGGCTCTCCGCGGCACTGGAAAGCGGTCTTGCTGCCGTTAGGGCAGCCCGAACCCGGGCAGGACGGCTTTGAATTGCTGCTGGTCGCCGACGAACCCCCGGCGGACGAAATCGAACCCGCGGATCGGCGAACCCGCTTCAATGCGGCGATGGGACGCGAAATTGCCCCGGTGCTACGCCAGCCGATCGCGCGCATCATCGCCAACGCCGAAACCATCCGCACTCAGCTTGCCGGCCCCCTGGCCGAAGAATACAGCAACTACGCCGCCGATATCTCCACCGCCGGCGAACACCTGCTGGCGCTGCTCGACGATCTTGCCGATCTGGAAGTGGTCGAAGCCGACGATTTCTCGGTCGCGCCCGACAAGATCGACCTCGCCGACGTGGCCCGCCGCGCGGCCGGCATTCTGGGCGTGCGAGCGCATGAGCGGGGAATCGGGATCGACGCGCCGAAAGCGGGCGACAGCGTTCCGGCGGTCGGCGAATTCCGCCGCGTCTTGCAAATCCTGCTCAATCTGCTCGGCAATGCGCTGCGCTACGCACCCGAAGGCTCGCAAGTATGGTTACGCGCCGAAGCCGAGGACGGCCGTGCGCGGATCATCGTCGCCGACCAGGGCCAAGGCCTCAGCGCCGAGCAGCAGGCCAAGGCGTTCGACAAATTCGAACGGCTTGGCCGCAGCGGTGACGGCGGCTCGGGCCTCGGTCTCTATATCTCCCGCCGGTTGGCGCGAGCTATGGAAGGCGAACTGACCGTCGACAGCGCACCGGGGCAGGGCGCGCGCTTCACGCTCGAACTGCCGACTTTCGCCGAGCGGCGCAAAAAGCCGCGTTGAGCGGCTAGCGCTTGTCCATCGGCACGTAATCGCGTTCGGTCGGGCCAGTGTAGAGCTGCCGCGGGCGGCCGATCACCTGGCCGGGATCGGAGATCATCTCGTTCCATTGCGCCACCCAGCCAACCGTGCGGGCGAGGGCGAACAAGGCTGTGAACATCGTCGTCGGGAAGCCGATCGCCGAGAGGATGATGCCCGAGTAGAAGTCGACGTTCGGGAACAGCTTCTTCTCGATGAAATAATCGTCGTGCAGCGCCATTTCCTCGAGCTGCAGCGCGACATCGAACACCGGATCGCTGACCTTCATTGCGGCGAAGACCTCGCGCACGGTCTTCTGCATCACCGTCGCCCGCGGATCGTAGTTCTTGTACACCCGGTGGCCGAAGCCCATCAGCCGGAACGGGTCGTTCTTGTCCTTGGCGCGCTCGATATAGTGGGGGATGCGATCGGGTGTGCCGATCTCGTGCAGCATGTTGAGCGCCGCTTCGTTGGCGCCCCCGTGCGCCGGACCCCACAGACAGGCGATACCCGCTGCAACGCACGCAAACGGGTTGGCGCCCGACGAGCCGGCGAGCCGCACGGTCGAGGTCGAGGCGTTCTGTTCGTGGTCGGCGTGGAGGATGAAGATCCGGTCCATCGCTTTCTCGACGATCGGGTCCACCTCGTAATCCTCAGCCGGAACCCCGAAGGTCATGCGCAGAAAGTTGCCAGTGTAGCTGAGCGAATTCATCGGCGGCATGAAGGGCTGACCGACCGAATACTTGTAGGCCATCGCCGCGATCGTCGGCATCTTGGCGATCAGGCGATGGCTGCTGATCTTGCGATGATCCGGATCGGAGATGTCCGTGCTGTCGTGGTAGAACGCTGAAAGCGCCCCGACCACACCGCACATGATCGCCATCGGGTGTCCGTCGCGACGGAAACCCTGGTAGAACTGCCGCAACTGATCGTGCACCATCGTGTGGCGGCTGATCGTCTGCTTGAAGGTCTGGTATTCGTCTTCCGTAGGCAGCTCGCCGTTCAGCAACAGGTAGGCGACTTCCATGAATGTCGAATGTTCGGCGAGTTGACCGATCGGATAGCCGCGATGGAGCAGGACCCCTTGCTCGCCGTCGATGAAGGTCAGCGCGCTTTCGCAGGAGGCCGTGGACTTGTATCCGGGATCATAAGTGAACATGCCCGTGGTGCCGTAAAGCTTGCGGATATCGACCACGTCGGGCCCGCAAGTGCCTTCCATCACCGGGAGATCGTAATCGCTGCCGCCTATCGTCAGCTTCGCCTGCTTGTCCGCCAAGTCGGGTCTCCTTTGAATCCGTACGTTCGCGCCGGTTCGCTAGTCCGTTTCTGCCTGCGCGTCGATGCGTGCGAGGCTTTCTTCCCGGCCCAATAGCACCAGCACATCGAAAATGCCTGGGGATGTGGTTTGCCCGGTCAATGCCGCGCGGAGCGGCTGCGCGAGCTTGCCGAGGCCAAGCCCCTGCTCATCCGCATAAGTCTTGAGATTGGCTTCGAGGGCCCCGGTTGTCCAGTCCTGTTCGGCGCGCAAACGGATCGAAATCCGCGAAAGCAAAGCCTTGGCGCCATCGCCGAGCAGGGCGGCGGCTTGCTCGGTGAGCGCCAATGGGCGGGACTTGAACAGGAACGCGGCCCCATCCGCGAGCTCGTTGAGGTCGCGGGCACGGGTCTTGAGGACAGGCATGGCCTGGATGAGCAGCGCGACATCCGCATTACCGTCGATCCTCGGCGCGGTCAGCTTCGCCAGCCGCTTGTCGTCGGCGGCGCGGATGTAATGCCCGTTCATGTTGAGCAGCTTCTTCATGTCGAAGCGGCTCGGGCTCTTGCCGACACCGTCCAGACTGAAGGCGGCGACCGCTTCTTCCCGGGTGAACTCTTCCTGGTCGCCGTGACCCCAGCCCAGGCGCAGGAGATAGTTGAACAGCGCCTCGGGGAGGATGCCGAACTCGTCGCGATAGGCCTCGACGCCGAGCGCGCCGTGGCGCTTCGACAGCTTGGCGCCGTCGTTGCCGTGGATCAGCGGGATATGCGCGTAGACCGGATCGGGCCAGCCGCCTTCGATCTCGTTCATCGCGCGGATGATCGGCAACTGGCGGAAGGCGTTGTTGAGATGGTCGTCGCCGCGGATCACGTGAGTGACGCCCATGTCGTGGTCGTCGACCACCACGGCGAGCATGTAGGTCGGCGTGCCGTCGGCGCGCAGCAGAATGTAGTCGTCGAGTTCGGCGTTCTTCACCGCGACACGGCCCTGGACGCGGTCCTCGATCACCGTCTCGCCTTCGTTCGGCGTTTTGAGCCGGATGACGAACGGCGCGCCGAGCGGGGCATGCGAGGGATCGCGATCGCGCCAGCGGCCATCGTAGCGCAGCGGCTGCCTGGCCGCGCGCTGCGCCTCGCGCATCGCCTCGAGTTCCTCGGGCGTGGCGTAGCATTTGTAGGCGTGGCCCGCCGCGAGCAGCTTCTCGGCGACCTCGACATGCCGCGAGCCGCGTTCCGACTGGAACACCGTTTCTTCGTCCCAATCGAGCCCGAGCCAGTCGAGCCCGTCGAGGATGGCATCGATCGCCGCCTGGGTGGAGCGCTTGCGGTCGGTGTCCTCGATTCTGAGCAGCGCCTTGCCGCCGTGGTGACGGGCATAGAGCCAGTTGAACAGCGCGGTGCGCGCCCCGCCGATATGCAGGAATCCCGTGGGCGAGGGCGCGAAGCGGGTCACTACCGTTCCGTCGCTGCCGCTTGCCATACCTTCGTGTTTCCTATCCAATGCCTTGCCGATGGCCACCCGCATGACGCCCCTGGTTCCGCTACAGGGAGACGAGGGCGATGTTGCGATGCAGCAGCCGCCTTGGCGAAAGCCCGCGCGCTTGTCCAGCGCGGCCGACGCGGCGGAAAGCTTTCTCGCTCGCGCCGGGTTCGACCGCGGGCCGTGGCTGGCGGTGGCTCTGGCGGGCGGAATCGCCGCCTGGTTCGCGCTGCCGAGCCCGGCGTGGTGGGTTGGAACGATCGCCGGTGGGCTGATCGTCGCTCTCGGCGCCCTGGCGCTGTGGCGGGGGACGGAGCACCGCAGCAACCTGACCGTCGCCTGCGTCGGCGTTGGGCTGCTGGTGGCTTTCGGAGTGGCGCTGATCTGGGTGCGATCCGAATTGGTTGGCGCCGAGCCGATCGAACGGCCCGGTTCGATGGTCGTCACGGGCAAGGTGCTCCAACGCATCGAACAGCCTGCCGACAATCGTGTCCGTCTGGTTCTCGCCACGCGTGAGCGGAGCGGCCGGGCGATCAAGGTCAGGGTCAACCTGCCTCTGGCCCAGGATGGTCCGGCGCTGCGCGAAGGCGCGGTCGTGCGCCTGACGGCACGGCTTATGCCGCCTGCACCGCCGATGCTTCCCGGCGGCTACGATTTCGCCCGTGCGGCATGGTTCGAAGGGTATGCGGCGACCGGTAGTGTGCAGGGACCCGCCGATGTGGTCGAGCCGGCGAAAGGCGAGCCGCTGCTCGCGCCAATGCAGCGCCGTCTGTCGGAGCATGTTCGCCACCAACTCGGCGGCTCGCCGGGCGCCATTGCCGCGGCTTTCGCCAGCGGCGACCGGGGATCGATTTCCGAGGCTGACGAACAGGCTATGCGCGACGCGGGGCTGACTCACTTGCTGTCGATCAGCGGGCTGCACGTGAGCGCGGTGATCGCCGGAGCCTATTTCCTGGCAATTACCCTCCTGGCGCTGTGGCCGTGGCTGACCTTGCGTGTCCGGCTGCCGCTTGTCGCCGCCGGGATCGGTGCGCTGGCGGGTATTGCCTACACGCTGCTGACGGGCGCCGAAGTGCCCACGGTGCGCAGTTGCGTCGGCGCGGTGCTGGTGCTGGGTGCGCTGGCACTCGGGCGCGAGCCGTTGAGCCTCAGGATGCTGGCGGTCGGCGCGGTGTTCGTACTGCTGCTGTGGCCCGAGTCGCTCGCGGGGCCGAGCTTCGAGCTCAGCTTCGCCTCGGTGATTGCCATCATCAGCCTGCACACCGCCGTGCCGATGCGCGCCTTCCTCGCGCCGCGCGAAGAGGCATGGGTGACGCGGCTCGGGCGGCACACGGCGATGCTGCTGCTGACCGGCTTCGCGATCGAGATCGCGCTGATGCCGATTGTGCTGTTCCACTTCCACCGCGCCGGGTTCTACGGCGCCTTTGCCAACGTCATCGCGATCCCGCTGGTGACGTTCGTCTCGATGCCCCTAATCGCCCTCGGGCTGGCGCTCGACCTGATGGGTCTCGGCGCGCCGGCGTGGTGGCTCGCGGGCAAGTCGCTCGAACTGATGCTCTGGATCGCGCACGTCGCGGCCTCGCAGCCAGGCGCCGTCCGATTGATGCCGCAGATGGGTTGGGGGACCTTCGCGCTGTTCATCGCTGGCGGTTTGTGGCTGGCGCTGTGGCGCGGCAAGGCGCGGCTATGGGGTCTGGTCCCGGCGGTGCTGGCGACCGTGCTGCTGATGGCGACGCCCGCACCCGACCTGCTGATCGCCGGCGACGGCCGCAACGTCGCCATTGCGGCGGAAGACGGGCGGTTGCTGCTCCTGCGCGACAGCCGCAGCGAGTTCACGCGCGACAATTTCAAGGAGCTTGCCGGAGTCGAGGCCGAGCCGGTGCCGCTGGCGCAATGGCCGGGCGCGCAATGCAACGGGGATTTCTGCGCTCTCACCCTTCGTCGCGCGGGACGCGATTGGCGGCTGCTGATGAGCCGCAGCCGCTACCTCGTCGATGCACCGGTGCTCGCGCAGGCTTGCGCACAGGCGGACATCGTCATCTCCGACCGCTGGCTGCCGCGCACCTGCGTTCCGAAGCGGCTCAAGGCCGATGGCCGCATGCTCGCGAAGACCGGCGGCCTCTCGATCATCCTCGATGAGCCACTGCGCATCGCCACGGTCGCCTCAGGCGAAGGCGAGCATGGCTGGTGGCGTCCGCGTCAGTGAAAGGCCTCAGTGATACTGGCGGAGCAGCCCGGCCAGCTTGCCCTGGACCTGGACCTCGTCGGGCCGGTAGACCTGCGGATCGTACGCGGCGTTGGCCGGATCGAGGCGGATCATGCCGTTCTCGCGTCGGAGATACTTGAGCGTCGCCTCCTCGTCGCGGACGAGGGCGACGACAATCTCGCCGTCGCGGGCGGTGTTGGTCTTCCTGACCAGCGCGTAGTCGCCATCGAGGATGCCGGCCTCGATCATCGAATCGCCGGAAACTTCGAGCGCATAGTGCTCGCCTGCGCCGAGCAGGGCGGCGGGCACCGGCAGGGTGCGGTCGCTCTCGAGCGCTTCGATCGGGACGCCAGCGGCGATCTTCCCGTGCAGCGGGATCTCGACGATGTCGTTGGCCGCGGCAGGCGCGGCTTTCGGCGGGGTCGCGACACGCGAGACGAGGTCGTTCGCCGGGGCTCTCTTGCCGGAAGTGACGTCTTCGGGCTGGCGCGTGACTTCCAGCGCGCGGGCTCGGTTCGGCAGGCGGCGGATGAAGCCGCGTTCCTCGAGCGCCGAGATCAGCCGGTGCACGCCGGACTTGCTCTTGAGGTCGAGCGCTTCCTTCATTTCCTCGAATGAAGGGGAAATGCCCGTCTCCTCCAGCTTGCGCTGGATGAACAGAAGGAGTTCGTGCTGCTTGGCGGTCAACATCAGGCGCTCTCCTTGAACTCGTGGGTCCCTAAAATTAACAGGCGATGTTCCACTTTGGAACGAACATGGAACAATTAGGCAACTTCCAGACGCTCGTCAAGCCGTTCCGCCATTTTCGAGCCAATAGGCCCTGACCAGTTCACCGGCTTCGGCGGCGGGAGCGCCGGCCGGCCGTTCGATCAAGGCGTCGGCGCAGGCAAGCGCCGCGAGCGCGCTGCTATCCTGCTCGGCTACTGGAACCAGAGAATCGCCGTCGAGTCGCGCGCGAACGAATTCGGCGCGATCGCCGGCCTGGGGGAGGGCGGCGCCCACGCGCATCGTCACCGCTCGCGGCAGGGGATCGCGGGCCCCGCCGAGAGCGCGCAGCAAGGGCAGCAGGAACAGGAACGCGGTGACGTAGCTCGACACCGGATTGCCCGGCAGGCCGATCACCCATTGCCTCTCTCGCCTGGCGACGAGCAACGGCTTGCCCGGCCGCATGGCCACGCGCCAGAAGGCGATCTGCGCGCCCCATTGCTCGATCGCCGGCCGCACCAGGTCGTGATCGCCGACCGAAGCGCCGCCGCTGGTGACGATCACATCCATATCCGAGGCCTTGCCGAGCGCCGCGAGCAGTGCGTCGAGCCGGTCGGGAACGGGGCCGAGGCGGAGGATCGACGAGGCATGCGGTGTGGCCAGCGCGGCCAGCATGGCGCCGTTGCTCGCCGGGAGCTGGTGCATCGCGCAGTTTGCCGGGTCGGCCGTCAGTTCGTCCCCGCTGTCAAGCACGGCGAGCGAAGGCAAGGCATACACGGGCAGCTCGGCACGCCCCGCGGCGAGCGCCAGCGCAAGCTGCGCGGGGCCGACACGGCAGCCGGCGCCGAGCACCATATCGCCCGCGCGAAAATCGAAACCCGCGCGGCGGATATGGCGTCCGCTCGGCTCGCCCTTGCCGTTGAGGGCAAGCGTATCGGCGCTGCGTGTGGCGTTCTCCTGCAGCAGGACCAGGCATTCGCCTCCCGGCATCAAGGCGCCGGTGGAAATGCGGATGGCTTCGCCGGGCGCCAACTCCCCCGCGAAGGGATGGCCCGCAGCGCTTTCCCCGACGACTTGCCACGGCCCGGCGAGGTCGTCGGCGCGCATGGCATAGCCGTCCATTGCCGAAAGGTCGGCCGCGGGCTGGGTGCGCGCGGCCAGCAGCGGCTCGGCGAGATAGCGGCCGCCGGCCCGTTCAGCCGCGATGGTCTCGGTGCCGAGCGGCTCGGCTTGGGCCAGCAGGTGCGCCTGCGCCTCGGCGAGCGGCAACGGAGGCGGCAGGCTCATTCCGGGGCGCGCCAGGTGCCGCTCTTGCCGCCGGTCTTCTCGAGTAGGCGCACGCCTTCGATCACCATGCCTTTGTCGAGCGCCTTGGCCATATCGTAGATTGTCAGGAGCGCCACTGAAGTCGCTGTCATCGCTTCCATTTCCACACCGGTCTTGCCGGTGAGTGAGGCGGTGGCGGTGGCGCGCACGGCGTCCGTCTCGAAAACGAAATCGACCGTCACGGCATCGAGCGAGAGCGGGTGGCACAGCGGAATCAACTCGCCGGTCCTCTTGGCGGCCATGATCCCGGCGATACGCGCCGCGGGGAGGACGTCGCCCTTGGGGCCGCTGCCCTCGCGCACGGCTGTCAAAGCCTCCGCCGACAGGCGGATGCGGCCCGTCGCCGTGGCCGAGCGGGCGGTCTCCGGCTTGCCGCCGACATCGACCATCCGCGCGGCGCCTTGCGAGTCGAGATGCGTGAGCTTGTTCATCTTTCGCGGCCGAAAGCCGACAAAGTTGAATATATTGACACAGTCCAGGAAGCAAATTCGGACGAAGGCCCAAGGCGGGCGAATGTGGCGGATTTCCGAGGGTGGCGAGATCCAGACATGCCGCCTCCTTGCCAGAGCGGAGGCATGTAGGACAGACGAAATCGCCGGAACCGCCGGCGTGGATTTGGGCTTGCGGCGGTAAACTGATACGGGCGGCAGCAGGGGATGGGAACGACAAGGCCGGAGGCTGCCATGAACGTTCTCGTGATCGATATTCTCGGTCTCATCCTCATCGCCGTGGGCGTGACGCTGGTCGTGAAGCGGCCGAGGCCGAGCGGCCGGACGGTGAGGCCGGGAGAGGACGGCGATCCGCGTGTCTATATCCGCCGCATCGGTGGGACCATGCTCGCCACCTTCGGGCTCGCCCTGGCGATGATGGTGACGCTCTACCATTTCGCAGCGATAGACTAGCGGCCCCATGCCCGATCCTGCCGCGCTTCCCGTCTGCACCATCGGCCATTCGACGGCGACGATCCCCGAGTTCGTCGATCTGCTCCGCCTCGGTGATGTTACCCGCGTCGTGGATGTGCGGACGGTGCCGCGCTCGCGGACCAATCCGCAGTACAACCTCGACAGCTTGCCGGATGAACTGGGCCGGTTCCAGATCGGCCATGAATACATCCGCGAACTCGGCGGGTTGCGCGGCAAATCGCACGTCATCGCGCCGGAGGTGAACGGCCTGTGGCGCAATCAGAGCTTCCACAATTACGCGGATTATGCGCTGACCGAGGGTTTCCGCGCGGGGCTGGACCGGTTGCTCGACCTCGCCGAGCGGGAACGCTGCGCAATCATGTGCGCCGAGGCGGTCTGGTGGCGCTGCCACCGGCGCATCATCGCCGATTACCTGCTGGTGCGCGACATCCCCGTGTTGCACCTGATGTGGCCGCACAGGATAGAGCCGGCGAGCCTGACGCCGGGAGCGGTTCCCCGAGGGGCTTCGGTCACCTATCCGGCCGCCTGATCATCCCTTGCGCGTGATGCTCCAGACCGCTTGCCCGATGCCGACCAGAGCGAGGATCACGCCATAGACCGCCCATTTCGGGTCTCCCGCCATGAAGCTCTCGAGAAAGGCCACGTTGAGGCCCTGGAGGATCCACACCCCACCGAGGCAAATCATCAGCACGCCGAGCAGGGTGCTGACGATCTTGAAGATGCCGTTGAACAAGTTACCCATGTCGTTCTCCCCTCAATCCCGTGGGGTGCATACTGCCGAGCGCGGCGCGAGGCCAGAAGGGTTCAGCCGCCGAGTAGCCCGCGGGTCGCTGCTTCGACGTCGGTCTGCCGCATCAGGCTTTCGCCAACGAGGAAGCAGCGCACGCCGGCTTCGGTCAGGCGCAGGCAATCGGCGTGGGTGTTGATGCCGCTTTCGCCGACCAGCAGCGTGCCTTCGGGCGCCAGCGGCGCCAGACGCTCGGTAGTGGCGAGATCGGTGCGGAAGGTCTTGAGATCGCGGTTATTGATGCCGATCAGGCGCGAGCGCAGGCGCGCGGCGCGTTCCAGTTCGGCTTCGTCGTGGACCTCCACCAGCACGTCCATGCCGCGTTCGAGCGCGGCAGCCTCGATCTCCGCCATCTCGACATCGTCCAAGGCCGCGACGATGATCAGGATCGCGTCGGCGCCAATCGCTCGCGCTTCGGCGACTTGCCAGGGATCGACCATGAAATCCTTGCGCAGCACCGGTAGCGAGCAGGCCGCGCGTGCGTCCATCAGGTAATCCTCGTGCCCCTGGAAAAAGGAGGCGTCGGTGAGAATGGAGAGACACGCGGCGCCGCCCTGCTCGTAGGCCAGGGCATGCTCTGCGGGGCGGAAATCAGCGCGGATCAAGCCTTTGGAGGGCGAAGCTTTCTTGATTTCTGCGATCAGGCCGAAGCCCGTTCTTGCCTTCGCCTCGAGCGACAGCCGAAACCCGCGCGGCGCGCCGGCCGACAAGGCGCGGCGATCGAGATCGTCGAGAGTCGCCACCCCTTTGCGGGCGGCGACTTCCTCGCGCTTCACGGCGCAGATTTCGGCGAGCTTGTCCATCGTGCCGCGCCTATGCCGTTCGGGCAGGGCGCTGTCGATAGCTCTCAACCGCAGTGGAACCGCTTGATACGTCCATCGACGCCGAGGTCGGCCGTCAGGCGGTTCGCCCTGAACTCCCGCGTGGTAACGTCGTTCGGGCCGACATAGCGGATGTTGGTGTGGCCCACCGTCTTGGATATCTCGTCCTTGGCTGTCGAGGTCGGCAGAAGGTTGAGGTAATTCGCCAATTTCTCCGCTCCGCACGGCGTAGGTTCGGGTGTTATCGAAACCGACTTCGAAGGGGCCGGGAGAGGGCTCGCCTCAGGCGCGGCGGCCCGAGGTTGCGCCGCGGCTTCAAGAGTGGACTCCGTTGCCGCCGCATTTGGCACCGCCGCCGGGCTGGCGGCAGTCTCGGCGCGCTTGTCGCAGGCGACCAGCGCAAAAGTCGCCACAGCCAGGATGGCGAAAGGCTTGAACGTCATTCATCGTCTCCGGCAGTACCGTGGAAAAACGGCACGGCCGGAGCGATGTTCCATGACAAGCGCTTCAAAAGGCTTGTCAGTTCTTGTCCTTGTCGACCAGCTTGTTGGCGCCGATCCACGGCATCATCGCGCGCAGGCGGGCGCCGGTCTGTTCGATCGGGTGCGCGGCGGCGGCCTTGCGGCTCGCCTTCAGCTCGGGCTGGCCGGCGCGGTTATCGAGGACGAAGTTCTTGACGAAGCGGCCGGCCTGGATGTCGGCCAGCACGCGCTTCATCTCGGCCTTGGTCTCGGCGGTGATGATCCGTGGGCCGGTGGTGATGTCGCCGTATTCGGCGGTGTTGCTGATCGAATAGCGCATGTTGGCGATGCCGCCTTCGTACATCAGATCGACGATCAGCTTCACTTCGTGGAGGCACTCGAAATAAGCCATCTCGGGCGCGTAGCCGGCCTCGACGAGGGTCTCGAACCCGGCCTGGATCAGGTGCGTGAGACCGCCGCACAGCACCGCCTGCTCGCCGAACAGGTCGGTCTCGCATTCCTCGCGGAAGTTGGTCTCGAT
>Ga0164242_10003356_pt1 | contig 18313 bp, 14 predicted proteins | sample OricomgcompostMG_FD_108783 | JGI IMG/M metagenome (GOLD analysis project Ga0164242, IMG submission 108783) | Miracle-Growth compost microbial communities from Emeryville, California, USA - Original compost - Miracle growth compost (MG) ... | reverse complement strand
GGATAGCGCAGCGAAAGCATCGCCGGATCTATGTCGATCTGCACGCATTGCGCCTGCCCTTCCGGCGGCAGGAACTCCGAATAAGGAAACGTGGTGCCGACCATCAGCAGCGTGTCGCAGTCCCGCATCAACCGCCAGGAGGCCTTGGTGCCCAGAAGGCCGATCTGTCCGGTGACGTGAGCCAGATCGTCGGACAGGACCGCCTTGCCCAGCAGGGCCTTGGCGATGCCGCATTGCAATGTCTCCGCCGCCGCCAGGACTTCGTCCGCCGCATTCCAGGCACCCGCTCCGATCAGCATGGCGACCTTTTCGCCCCGGTTGAGGACGGCGGCGGCCCGGTCCAGGTCCGCCGCGGCCGGCAGCAGAAGCGGCGTCGTGAAATCGGTGCCGGTGTGGATCATGGCGTGCGCCCGGTCCGGTTGCTCTGCCGGCAACTCCTGCACATCATTGGGGAATATGACCGCGGCGACGGTGCGCCGTGCCTTGGCAATGCGGAAAGCGCGATCTATCAGATGGCGCGCCTGCACCGGGGCGGTACAAATCTGCACGAAATCTGCGGCGACATCCTTGAACAGGGAAAGAAGATCGACCTCCTGCTGGAAATGCCCGCCCAGCGCCGAGCGCGCCGATTGCCCGACAATGGCCACCACCGGCTTGCGGTCGAGTTTTGCGTCATAAAGGCCGTTCAGCAGATGGATCGCGCCGGGCCCCGACGTCGCCAGGCAGACGCCCACCTCACCGGTCAGCTTCGCATGACCCGAGGCCATGAAGGCCGCTTCCTCTTCATGCCGCGCCTGGATGAATTCCATCCGGCCGCCGGCCCGGCCAAGCGCGGCGACGATGCCATTGATCCCGTCACCCGGATAACCGAAGACGCGCCTGACGCCCCAGGTTTCGAGCCGTTCCAGCAGGAAATCACCGACAGTCTTCGTCATGGTGCGGTCTCAATACTGCGCCGTGCCCGGCGCCACCTGCTTGCTGTGGGTCTTGGCATTGCGCGGCGCCTCGATCCGGGGATCGGGAACCTCTTCCACGCGCACGTCATAGCGTCCGTGATAAACCACTGCCTTCATGCGCGTCTCCCTGGAGTTGAAGTGAGAACCGGGCATCTGTTGGAACGTTCCTGGAAATCGCCGCGGTTCATCGGGTTCCTGTTTCAACAAATGACATGAATGCTGTCTGGACCCTGCTGTTGGCCCTGATGCTGGTCTGTCTGGCGGCGCACGGGATCACCGGATATTTCGACCTGAAGCTGGCGATGGCCACCCGCACGGTGACCATATTCGAACGGCCGATGCTGGGCCCGCTGTCCGGCGAAAGCCTCCGTCACCCGTGCAAATCACCCGGGGTTTCTCGTCCGGCCACGCAACGAGCTGCGGCTATGGACGTTCATGGACGGAAGTCTTTCGGAGCCTTATGCATGAAACCTTCTGTTCCTCGGATCGCCGCAGCCGCGCTATGTCTGGCAAGCAGCGCCCTCGCCCAGGCCCCAAACCAGCCGGGACACGAAAGTCCGCGGCCCGGCACGAACACCGAAGCCGTCAGCGCCACCGAAGATGCCGTGGCCGGCCTTGTGGGGCGCGTCTCGGCGGAAATGACCAGCACCATGCAGGGCTTTGTTACCGCCGCCGCCACTAGCGACATGTACGAGGTCGCAGCCGGAAAACTCGCTATGGAACGGGCCCGAAGCGCGGAGGTAAAGGCATTTGCCCGCCAGATGGTCGAAGCCCATACCGGTACGACGAAGAAGCTGCAGGGCCTGCTCGCGGGCGGCCAAGTAAAGGCAACACCGCCTGCCGCTCTCGATAATCGCCGCCAGGGCATGCTCGACAACCTGAAAGGCGCCAGCGCGGCCGATTTCGACCATCGCTACATTGTGCAGCAGATCGCGGCTCATCGGGAAGCGCAGGCTCTTTTTGAAGGCTATGCCAAGGAGGGCGATAACGCGGCCCTCAAGGACTTCGCCGCCACCACGGCACCGACTATCCGGATGCATCTTTCGATGGCTGAAAATCTCAACCGGAGTGTCAAATAACCTTCCACGATCGCCCAACGGGATTTGCTGGCGTAAGGCAGCCTATTCGCATCGGCCTTCGGACGCGAAGATCGCACGTCAAGCCCAACAAGTTATTTGGGCGGTGCGCGCAAAGGAACGCGAGGTCGAGGCGCACGGCATAGATCTCGCAACATCACTGTTTTTTTGAATAACCCGGCGCAAGTGGCTCGAAGCAGCTGGCGATTTCGACACCAGCCCCTCCAGTCGTATGAATCAGCGGAGTTCGATGCCGTTCGCGGCGCATTTATACTACGGGTTCGGCAGCATTTTCAGGTACCAGCTTGCGGCCGGCGTCGATTCGGGTGAACAGCAAGGCGCCAAGCAGGCAGAGCGCGCTTACAACATAAAATGCCGGGTTCCAGCCATAGGCATGTACGATAAAGCCGGTCGCTCCCGCCATGATTGCTCCACCGATGTTGCCGAATGTATTCATCACCGCGGAACAAGACCCCGCGAAACTGCCGCCGATATCCAGTGTCACCGCCCAGGAATTGCCGACTACCAGTTCCAGTCCGAAGAGACCCAGCCCGAACATCATGGCGACGATATAGCGATCCTGGGCCCAACAGCCCATCGGAATGAAAAAGGCCGCCATCAGAAAGCCCGTGATCGCAATGCTCTGGCGAGCGAACTTGACGCGCCCGGTGCGGCGAATGATCAGGTCTGAAAACACCCCGCCGCAGATATCGCCAATGAAAGCCGCAGCCAACGTCAGACTGGAGAATAATCCCATTTCGGCAAGCGAATAATCCCGCGCGGCACTGAGATATTTCGGGTACCAGGCCAAAAACATGTTCAGGGAGTAATTGTAGCAGAAATACATGGCGGCCAAGACCCACATGCGGCGGCTGGACAGAATAAGCTTCCAAGGAATCGGCTGACGTGTCTTTCCCGCGCCCAGCGCCCTCACGATCGTTTCGCGTTCGGCCGTTCCCACACCGGCATGCTCGCTCGGCACATCCCGGTAATACCAGAACCAGACGCCGGCCCAGACAAAGCCCACCAGAGCGAAAACAAAAAATGGCACATGCCAGCTGTAAAGCCCAATCAGTGTCGCCACCGTCACCGGCGCCAGAGCGCTGGCCAGGCGCGAACCGGCATGGGCGGTGCCCTGTGCGAAGCCGCGTTCGCCCGGCAGCATCCAGCGCGACAACGCCCGGTTGGAGATAGGGAACGCACCGGCCTCGCCCATACCCAGCAGGAAGAAGCAGAGCATCAACATGGCCATCGAAGTTGCGAGCCCACTCATGAGAGTGAAGACGGACCACCAAATCACCACGCAAGCCAGCGCGAGACGCGGGCCGACGCGGTCGCCGAACCACCCACTCGGAATTTGAAAAATTGCATAGGCCCAGTTGTAACAGGACAGTATCAAGCCCATGGCCTGGATGGAAAAGCCATATTCCTTCTGGATCGAAGGCATAGCATTGGCCAGCAGTGCCCGATCCAGATAGGTGATGAAAGCGACCATCACCACAAGACCCAGCACCGCATAGCGCACATGGGTCGGCTTTGCGAATACCCCTGCCATCTTGCTCGCCTTCCAAGGCATGTTTTTACAGACTGCTACCCTGGACAGCTTTCCCGCAGCACAGAAAGCGGCTTGACGTAAGCAGATTTATGAAACGATCACGCTGCCGACCATGCCCATCGCTTCATGAAATTTGCAGAAATACTTGTAGGTGCCCTTGGTCGTGAACGTGTGGGAATAGGTCGCATCCTGTTCCATGCTTTCCGAACCGAAGGGCGCAACGCCGGCCGGCAACGCGGCGCTGTCGGCCTTTTGCGCCGCGCCGGGATCGAAGGTCACGGTATGATCAATGAAGCCGGAGTTGGTCCATTTCACCGTATCGCCGACATTGACGCTAACGGTCTCCGGATCGAAGCGCATGGTCGGCGACTGCTTGATCGTGATTTCGACGGTCTTGGGATCCGCCGAGGCGGCGGTGGTTCCCGCAACGCCAATAGCTGCAAGCAGTCCTGCAAAGGCGCGACGATGAAGCAACATGGTTGGGCACTCCCGCTTTGAATCCGCTTCGGCTTGGTGGTTCGGCGGCCCCTGTTTCATTGAGGCGGCTCTACCTGGTTGATGAGGTAGTCGGAAAGGGCACCGGCATCGAAGGCAAGCGGATCGTCGCCCTGGACCTGGCCCTTGTGGAGCCGGATATCGGCAGTCAGCGTGAAATCGGAAATCGTCTTGGGATCAATGCCGTTGGCCCAGAAAGCGGTACCCGAAAAGGGGCTCCAATTCTTCCAGGCCGGCGCAGCTTTTGTCTTGTAGCGCCAGACGGGCCGGAAGAACTCCAGGCGGAAACTATAGCTGGGACCATCAGAGTCGCGCTTGGGCACGGGGACCTTGTCCCCCTTGGTGCGGTGCTCGACAAAGCTGAACCATTGGTTGCCCTGATCCTGCGTGAGTTGGGCAGCGCGGAAGGCCAGATATTTCTCGATTGCCTCGCGGGTCGTGAATGCGTGGCCGGCTACCGTCAACTGAAACCGCGTCGCACTCAGCTTGTGCAGCGTAAAGACACCGGGACCAGCCGGTTTGACCATCGGCCCTTGGCTCGCGGCAGCCGGAGCTGCGGGCGATGGCTGTGCACTGGCGTCATGCAACGTCGTGCCCAAAATGCCGCCAAGCGCAGCGATGGCGGACGCTATTGCCCAGCGATTGATCTTCCCGCTTCTCACGTTCTTCTCCTTGGACTCCCGCGACGCAACGATCCGCGCCCTATAGCGCGGTTTGGTCAGAAAATTTTCCCGCCCCTCACATCGCATCGGACGCAGATGCGTCGGCGTAGAGACGAACACGATGAGCGGTAGCCGAACCCGGCTAGACGAGTATCTCGGAAACTGGCTTGTTGGTTTCCATGGACCCCGCGCCCCACTTGTCGATCGACATGCCGAGCGCCTGCTGGATGGTTAAGCCCACGCGCGATACTGGACTGCCGGCGCCGGCGATATGCATGCCGGTTCTCACCCGGCCGCTGGCGTTACCCGCCAGCAGCATCGGAATGCCGTCAAGCCCATGGAGCTTGGCATAGCTCGTGTCCGTATAGGCAAGAACCAGACTGTGATCGAGCAATGTCCCGTCGCCTTCCTGCACGGCGTCGAGCTCTTTGAGCAGCGCTGCATACATCTCCATGCTGTAGGTGCTGAACTTGGATGTGACCGGTTGATAGCCCACGGCCGGATCGACCGGTTCTTCGTGTGTCGCCTGATGGAACGGTTTGGAATCGCCCGGCATGAAAATGGTCGACGCCGGCTCGGCAAGCGCCATGTTGAAAACATTCGTCTGGTTGGTGGCCAATCCGATCGCCAGCAATTTGGACATCACCGGCACGACCTTTTGCAAAGCCGGTACCGACTTGTTCACCGGCATCTCTTCTGGCGACTGGGGGATCGTGACCTGGGCCACGACTTCCGGCCGCTGCAACTCGGCCGCCACCTGCTGTTCGGCTTCGCGCACCGAGGTAAAATATTGCTCCATGCGCGCCCTGTCGTTGGCGCTGAGATTCTGCATGAACCGTTTGCGGTCCTCGGCAACCACGGACAGCACGCTTTGTTGCATCATCACATGCGGGTCAGGCTTCCAATCGCCTTTCGAGGGATCTTGGAAGCCGGGGCCAAACAGGCGCGTGTAAAGGCCAAGCACCGAAGTTTCGGGCGGATTGGTATTGGCGCCTCCAAGACTCGAATAGCTCTCATTCTTGTTGCCGGAGCAGCTGACCTCAATCGACTTGAAACGGGTCGTATGCCCGATGACGTCCGCGATCGTCTGATCGATGGTTTGAGCATCGAAACGCTGATCTTGGGTCGGCGCAATGCCCGTGCTGATGGCGGCGACCCCTGTCCAGTGCTGGAAATTGCCCTTGTTGTCGACCTCGGCACGCATGCCACTGAACAGATTGAACTTGCTCTTGAGCGGCTTCAGCGAGGCTAACTGGGGGGTATCCTCATACTTAGCGAGACGGGCAAGATACTGGGCGCGCGTCTCGGCGCCCCCCTGAGGCCCACTGTCGCTTTTGGGCAGGTACAATTCCTTGGTCAGTCCACAACCCCAGAAATAAGTGCCGAAGCGAGTCGGGATGCGCTTTCCGGTCGCGGCCAAGGCCTGGCCGCTTTCGTCGAGAAAGCAATCGAGGAAAGGAAGCGCCATGGAGACCGCGGCCCCCTGAAACAGGCCGCGAAGGAGCAGTCTACGATCAAATACCATGATACACCTCGCTAGTTGGCAGCTTTTGTTACAGGTTTTGCAGCGTCGACCGGAGGCGGCGCACTGAAGAATTCCGGGCTCGTCGCCATGGCCCTCAACAAGGTGCGCAGACGATAGCCATCATCGGTAAATGTCTTGAACGCGGCACTGAACATCGCAGGCTTGACATCATCGGTATTGGCGCCAGTGCCGTAGGAATAAAGCTTGCGCGCGAAGCAGGCCGGGAATTTCGGATCGTTGTGCAGAACCTTGCCGAGTCCGACGGCGCCGGAAAATTTCTCTGTGCCAATGGCTGATGAAACGTCGATCAATTCGCCATTATCCCTGTCGCGACGGGCGCCCACGCTGTTGAATTGCTCGAGCGAAAGTCCGAGAGGATCGGTGCGCCTATGGCAGGACGCACAAGTCGGATTGGTGGCGTGAGCCATGAGTCGCTGGCGCACGGTCTTCAGATTTGGATCAGTATTGTTGTCGATCGCCGACAAGTCGACAGTGGGCGGAGGCAGCGGCGACGGCTGGCACATCAGAATGTCCAATATCGCCACACCACGCTCGGTCGGAGAGGAGCGGCCGGGATGTGAAAACATCCCCAGCAGGCTCACTTGGGTGAGAAGCCCACTGCGGCCGGCGCTTTCCGGGAAGCTGTAAGGCTCCCAATCACCCTTGAAATTGAACTGAACGTCGTAGATCGATGCCAGCGTGCGATCCATGAAAGTATTGCGCGTGGTCATGAGATCGCGGATATCGCCATTGGAGGTCAGCGTAAGATCAATCGCGGTGCGCAGCGTTTCTTCCTGGGCCGAGGCGGCGACCTGGTCGCTCCACTCCGGATAAATGACCCCGTCCTTTGTGGTGTTGCTGAAATTGTCCAATTGGAACAGGTCCGAAAAGAAAGCACGCATGCCGACTTTGAGGCGCGGAGATGCCATCAGCCGGTCCACTTCCTTCGTCACGCCGGCCGTCGTATTCAATTCGCCGGTTTGGGCGGCCTGAAGCAATTGGGAATCGGGCGTGCTGTTCCAAATGAGATAGCTCAGCCGCGACGCCCGGCTATAAGGTTCCAGCGTATAATTCTTGCCTTCACCCGGCACCGCGATCTCGGTGCGGAAGAGGAAATCGGGCGCCGACATCAGCGTGGCAAGGCTATAGCGCAAGCCGGTATAGAAGCTGCCGGACGATTTCGTCATGTCATCGGCCAATGCCACGCGCCGGCTGATCTCTTCGGGCGTGAGCGGACGGCGGAACAGCAAAAAGCCATACTGGGTGAGAAACCGGATAGCACAAACATCGTCCGGCGCGCTGGCCGATTTGGGCTTGCAGGGAACGAGCTTGGCGCGATTCTTCTCGTCGACCACCTGCGCGGCAATGCTGTCGGCCATTTTCGAATAGGCTTCGAAGCCGGCGGGCGTGACTGACAGAATCGCACTGCTGGCCGAGAGCAGGCCGCCCACCCGGCGTCCAGGCTCGAACCGCCCTTCAACGCGGATATTCGAGCCGAAGATATCGGCAATGGAATTGCGGTATTCGCTTTCGGTGAGACGCCGCAGACCTGCCACTTCCGTCTTGCTCGGGGCAATGACATTGTTGGGCGCCGCTTCGGCGTGGAATGTAACGCCCGTCAACCCGATGCCGAAAATTGCTGCTAACGCGACTGCCTTTGTATTCATAATTCCACCTTGGCTATCTATGAGATGGCGACGAAGCCCAGAGGGGAAGTCGTCTAGACATTACGTTCAGGTGTATGTCGGCACAGGGGCCGGATGAATCCGGTTCTCCCATCCTCCTCACAATACTCGTTTTAACCTCATTTAAGCAACGCTTGGACACGAGAAAGCACCATAATTATAGAGACTTCGACCTACCTTGCCTTACATGACAAATATTTTATCAAAGGCGGAGAACCGGGAACTGCCGAGCATTGCCTGCCTCACAGGTTGGCGCGCATGCCGATCGTGAAAGCCCGGCCGATTGCGTCATAGGCGCCCGGAGAGGGGAAATAGAGGCCCGGGCTGCTATTATTGGTTGGATAGACCGGCGGTTGCACGTCGAATATGTTGCTGATGGACAGATAAGCAGCCACCGACTGGGTACCGAAAGTCATGGTCTTGGTGATTGTCAGATCGTCATAGTTTCGCGACGGCACCCTCGGATCCGCATAGACCAGCGTGGGTAGGCTGTTTTTCGGACCGCCGGCTATCCAGCGGTTTTGAAGATTGAACTTCCAGCTGCCGAGCGTGTACCCGATAAAAGAGGTGACGCTGGCCTTGGAACCGGTAGCGTGATTGATCACCGCGCCGGGATAGCTCTGCGAGCTCTGTACCGGCTGGTCGTTGACCATGTTGCGCAACGTTACCAAGCCCGACCACGAGTCGACGATGCTCGCCATGTCGAAGCTGTAGTCCACCTCGAGATCCCAGCCCGCGATCTCGTTGTAGGCAGTGTTGAGGCTCTGCGAAAGAACCATCGAGGGATAGTTCGCTGCCGTGTTGTAGCCCGGTTGCCCCCAGGCGATGGGTCGGACATAAAGCGCGCAATAGGGCGACACGCCATTCGAGGCTATGCAGAGATTTTGGGTCGTGGTCGAAGAACCGCCGATCCCTCCCAAGGCATTCTTGAGGACGATATCGTAGTAATCGAGCGAGATGGTAACACCGGGGAGGAAGGTCGGAGTCACGACCACACCCCCAGTGTAAGTGCGCGCGACTTCGGGCACCAGGTTCGGATTGCCTTGCGACGAAGTGATTGTCGAAGAGGCGGTGTTGGTGAGAATGTCACTATAACTGGCGTGGGACAGTTGCGCCGGCGAAAACAGGTCGTCCAGCGTTGGCGCACGAATATCGATCGAGTTCGTCCCGCGGAAACGGATATCGTCATTGACCTGCCAATTGATGCCGATCTTCCAGGTCTGGACCGAGCCCGAGGTGCTGTAATCGGTAAAGCGGCCGGCAAGATTGGTGTTCAACTCCCGGACCAGGGGCAGATCCTTAAGTAGCGGAACGCTCAATTCGGCCGCGATTTCCCAGACGCTTTCCGACGTTCTGGGCGAGGTGTTGACGATGTTGCCTTGCCAGAGGCTGGTCGACGAATTGCAAAGCCGCAGGCCGGTGCAATCGATCAGATCGTTCGGCGTGGCATTGCTGAACACGCCATAACTGATCCAGCGCATTTCACCGGAGATCGCGCCCTTCACCGGCCCTGCCCAGAGGTCAAATATATTGCCCGAAATGCTGCCGCTGACGTCGTCAAGAGTGTTGGTGGTGATGAAATATGTATCGCCGGTCCAATATTTGTATGCTTCGGCGGAAAGCGCGTTGGGACCGAAGGGATTCATCGGCACGCAGCCCGGGTTTTTGGCCGCGATGGCCGGCGCCAGGGTCGAGCTGTAGCAGACCACCTGCCCCGAGGAATTCAATACCGCGTCCTCGGCGGCGTACATCTTCTGATTGTTGATATTGCCAGGATCATCGACCTTCAACCGGTCTTCGCCGTGCGTGTAATAGAAGTCCCATTCAAAATCGCCCCACATGCCGTCCAATCCGAAGGCGGCGGCGATGTTGCGGTCCGTGCCGTTGGTCTGAAAGCCGCCCTGCTTGCCCTGGTTGATGAACCATTGTGCCATCTTGAATGTCTGAAAGGGACGGGTCGCGGACGTGGTGGAGGTATTCCCGGCCGCAAGCTGGGCCTGCGCCGCCGCCGGCAGATACGGATTGTTCACGAAGAACTGATTGGCTGTGTTGCCCTGCTTGATATAGGCGTTTTGCCAGATCGCGCCATTGGCGGAGGTGTTCGCCGCCACCTGGACATAGGCCGCAGTGCTGTCGTCCAGATTGTAACTGAATCGGGCGAAGGCCTGATTGGTCGTCAGCGCCGAGGAGATGTGGCTGATGTTGGTGGTCACGCCATCGCCGCCGCTCGAGATGCCGTTCGTCTTGGTTGCCGTGCCGGGGAACCAGGGTGCGATCACGCCGCCATCGAGAAACTGCATTCCATTGGCGGCGCAGCTGTTGCCGCAGGTGATATAACCGCCATAGGCATAGCCGGTGCGCAGGGCATTTTTTGTGGAGGTAAAGGGAGAGGCGGCGGTTCCGGTACCGGTCTGCAGCCAACTATCCCGGCCCAGGGGACGGGAGTACATATCCAAGCCGTCCTGATGGAATCGCTGAAGCGACATTTCAAAATGGCCGCGGTTGCCGAACAGATCGGTGCCCCAGGCTAGGCCGACCTTATAATGTGCGGCGTCGCCATAGCCGGAAATGCCGCTGCTCGCCTCGAGCTTGAAGCCGTCATAGCGCTTGTCGAGAACATAATTGACCACACCCGTCACGGCGTCGGAGCCATAAACCGCAGAGGCGCCGCCGGTCACGATATCGACACGCTGAACCAGCATCGACGGGATCGTATCGGCATTGACCGTACTGCCGTCGTTGGAGGGCGTGACGCGATGGCCGTCCAACAGGATCAGGGTCCGCGACGCGCCGAACTTGCGCAAATTGAGGATGTTTTCGGCGCTGTTAGTGCTCGCATTGTTGATGCTGCGGGTGGTCTGGGAGCCCGAGAAAATCGGCAGCTTGTTGAGGGCGTCCGGAATGTTGGTGGGCGTGGTAGCCGTCAGATCCGCCGTTGTGACTACGGTGAGCGGCGTCGGCGACGTGGCAATGTCCGTAATGACGCGCGAGCCCGTCACCGTCACGGTTTCGGCCGCAATTTCGGCGGATAGACTGTCACTTTGCGCGCGCGCCGCGGTGGAAAGCGCAATGAGACTGACCGCGCAAAGAAGCCTTATATTCAGCTTTGAATTGACCCTCATGCTTGCCTCCCCAATGTTTTTTTGTGCCCCTTGGGCATTCGTTCAAAATCCCCGCTACACGGCCGCCGTGTCGCCTTCGCGCTTGCAGTATAGCTAGTATTTGCGTTTTGCATTTTGCATTTTGCATAATTTAAGGCGAATGTATAGGGGCTCGGAAGCAAAGAAGCCATTCTCCTGCTGCGATCGTTGCAAAACCGGCACGCAAAGCGGTCCCCGGGGAAAGTGGAGCGGCTCCAACGCGGAGAGATAAAGCCCTGAACTCCTTGCGCCTCACGCTCTGCACATGGGGACGGAGGGGCACAATTGGAGAGAAGCCATGGGTGACATCACGCGTCGGGCATGGATGGAAATGGCTGTCGCGGGCGCGGCGGCGGGCGTAACCGGCGAATCCAAGGCCGCGGTGCCCTCGCCGTCCGATTCGCTGCATGTCCTTTCCCAGGCCAAGGGGATGATGGGCTTCGGCAGTTGTGTGAACGCCGGCATGCTTACCAATCCGGACTATCGCGACGTCCTTGTCCGGGAATGCAATATCCTGGTGCCGGAGAACGACCTCAAATGGACCGTGCTCAGGCCCAATCCGGACGATTTCAACTTCGGCCGCGCCGACATGCTGGTGAGCTGGGCGGAGCGGAACGGCATGAAGATGCGCGGCCACAATTTGCTATGGCCGCGAATCGGTCGCAATCCGAAATGGCTGGACGATTACGATTTCGGCTCTCGCCCCGCGACCGAAGCCGAGCGCCTACTGCGTGAGCACATCACCACCGTTTGCCGGCGTTACGGCACGCGCATCTTCAGCTGGGATGTGGTGAACGAAGCTGTCAACCCGCGAACCGGCAAGGTCCGGGACGAAATGGCGATCGGCAAATATCTCGGCGGCGCGATGATCGATATCGCTTTTGATGCCGCCCACCAGGCCGCGCCCGGGGCCCAGCTCGCCTATAATGATTTCGTGAAATGGAGCGCAGATGACGCGGTGCAGCGCGAAGGCGTTCTGGAGCTGCTCGCACGTCTCAAATCGAGTCACGCACCCATCCAGTTGCTCGGCGTGGAGAGCCATATTGGCACCGTCGGGGCGGGCAACAACGACAATGTCATGGGCACCCAGACTTTCGATGCGCGCGAGCAGGCGTCCTGGAAGAGCTTCCTCGATTCGGTCGTCGCGATGGGCTACCGCCTCGCCATCACCGAATTTGACGTGAGCGAGATCGGCACCCCGGCGGACATTCCCACCCGCGACCGCGGAATGGCGGACCTCACCCGGCGTTATCTGGATGCTATGCTACGCTATCCGGAACTCGAATATGTGATGTGTTGGGGCCTGGTGGATCGCTTCTCCTGGCTGCAGTCCCGCGCGCCCCGTGCCGACGGCCTGCCCAAACGGCCCGCGCCCTATGACGGCGACTACCAGCCCAAGCTTATCCGTCAGGCCATGGCGGATGCGTTTCGCGCCGCACCGATGCGCGGCTGACACTTACACACCGCAAGCAATTCTGTGATCGGCTCGGGCGCCGCAAACAGCGCCGGAATGGGATGGAGCGGAAAAATGCTCCATCGCGGCCTGGACGCCACTGCCGGCCAATTTGACCCCGGCCATTTTCAAGCCCATTTCGCAGCCCGCCAACGTGCCCAGCAAAGTCAGATCATTGTTGTTGCCGAGATGGCCAATGCGGAACATGCGGCCTTTCACCTTTCCTAGACCGGCGCCGAGCGACATGTCGAACCGTTCCAGGATGTTTTTGCGCACACCGTCCGCATCGACTGATGGCGGCAGGATCACGCCCGTGAGAACCGGCGAATACGATTTCGAATCGGCACATTGAATGGGCAGTCCCCAGGCGTCCACGGCGCTACGCACGGCGGCGGCCCATCGCTGGTGCCGCGCGAAAACAGCGTTGAGGCCTTCGGCCTCAAGCATTTCTAGCGCCTCGGACAGACCATAAAGCAGGTTCGTATTGGGCGTGTAAGGCCAGTAGCCGGTCTGGTTCGATTCGAGAATCGCATCCCATGCCCAATAGGAACGCGGCAAGCGAGCGGATTTGGATGCTTCCAGCGCGCGCGGAGAAATGGCGTTGAATGCGATACCGGGCGGCAGCATCAAGCCTTTCTGCGAGCCGCTGACGGTGACATCGGCGCCCCATTCGTCGTGCCGATAATCCGCGGACGCAAGGCCCGAGATAGAATCCACCATGAGCAGCGCGGGGTGCTTCGCACTGTCGATCGCCTTGCGTACGGCATGGATGTCGGATGTAACCCCGGTGGAGGTTTCGTTGTGGACGACACACACCGCCTTGATGCGATGCTCCCTGTCCGCCCCTAGGCGCTGCGCGATGAGATCTGCCTGTACGCCATGGCGCCAGCCAGGAGCGCCCGGCAAATGGACGTCGGTACCGCCCCATTGCAGGACTTCGACTGATAAGCCGAGACGGCGCGCTAAGTGAGCCCAGAGTGTGGCAAAATGCCCGGTTTCGTACAACAATATATGGTCGCCCGGGCTCATTGTGTTGCTTAGCGCTGCTTCCCATGCGCCGGTGCCCGAAGCGGGATAGATGATTACAGGATGGACAGTTTTGAAAACCCGGCCAATACCGGATAGAATTTTCAGTCCCAGCGCACCGAACTCGGGACCGCGATGATCGATTGTCGGTAAGCTGATAGCTTGCAGGATGCGATCCGGGACCGGGCTGGGGCCGGGGATTTGCAAGAAGTGTCGGCCGGTCTTATGGAAATCGAGCGTAAGCAAGGCGATAGCCCTCAATTAGGTCTGGAATTTTCGTATTCAAAATGCAAAGTGCTATAGCTGCGCTGGAATTGCAAGGATGGAGGAGTGTGTGGCCGAGATAATCGAACTTTCGCGATCGTCATTGCACGATCAGGTGCTGGCCCGGCTGCGCACCATGCTGGTGGAGGGGACCATTCCGCCCGGGTCTAAGCTTAATGAACGGGAATTGTGCGCAAGGCTGGGGGTTTCGCGCACCCCTCTGCGCGAGGCCATCAAGTTGCTGGCGCTGGGCGGCATGGTTGATCTGCTGCCCAATCGGGGCGCCATCGCGGTAAAGCTGACCGAGGCGGATGTGATCAACACCTTCGAGGTTCTTGCGGCCCTGGAAGGGTTATCGGGGGAACTGGCGGCAAAGCGCATCACCGACGAGGAGCGCGCCGAAATCCGTGCGCTGCACTACGACATGATGGCAAGTTTCGAACGCCGCGATCTTTCCTGTTATTACCGCATCAATGCGCAAATCCACACGGCTTTGAACACGGCGGCCGGCAATCCCGTTCTCACCAGCACCTACCAGGCGATCAATTCGCGCGTCCAGTCTTTGCGCTTCCGTACCAACCAGAACGAGAAGAAGTGGAAACGCGCGATGAACGAACACAGCCTCATGCTCGAGGCCCTGGATGCGCGGGACTCGGACCGCCTGCGGGCGATCCTCACAGAGCATATGCAGAATAAGCGCGACAGCATTCTGGAGCTTTTCCGCGCCGGTCAGGTTTATCCGGACAACACCGAGGCCGCACTGAAAGCCTGAATTTCCGATGTCCGTTCGATTCCGGCCCAGCCCGTGAACACCTGCCGGCATTCAGGCGTGAGCCCGCTTACGTACCAGGATTGAAAACGAATCTCTCTTCAGGGTTCCAGCCATGACAATCCATCGTCTCACTCTCGATCACGCCACGCGCATCATTGCCGCTGCATTCGAAAAAGGCCATGAACTCGGCCTTAAGCCCTTGAGCATCGCGGTGCTCGATGCCGGCGGTCATCTTATTGCTTTTCAGAGATCGGACGGCGCTTCGCTCATGCGCGCGCAGATCGCCGCCGGCAAGGCAGCCGGCGCGCTGGCAATAGGAGTTTCGTCACGAGCGATCGGTGTCATGGCCGCGGAGCGGCCCAGCTTCGTGGCGGCGCTGGCCAATATCGCGCCGCAGGGCCTGGTTCCGGCCGCCGGTGGCGTCCTGATCACCGGGGGCGATGGTATCATCGGAGCGGTCGGCATTACCGGTGATATTTCGGATAATGACGAGATCTGCGCCCTTGCAGGAATCAGGGCCGCCGGTCTGGCGCCGTTGAACTGAGGCGGGATTTTCCCTTTTCCAAGCGGCTTGCCAAGGGTCCAGGCGGGACAACGCTTCCAGCAAGCTCGCCTCAATTGGATGGCTTGGTTCCCTCAAGCGTGCAAGGGAACTTGTCTGGGCGCCCGGATTGCATTATGAATTATATTCAGAGGCACGGTTCAACCGCGCCGGTTCATTCATCTGAGCCAGGGAGACAAGCCATGAGGAGTAATCTTCTTATCTATTCTATTGCCCTTCTGGGCATGTCGTCGCTGACCGCAATGTCGGCGATGGCTGCTCCCTGGGAGCGCAGCTATGTGGTGAGTGCCTATGAGCCGGCGTTCTATTATGGTGGCAAGGTGGGCACCGAGGACGTAGGCACCGATTGCCCCAAAGGCCTTATTGCCGAGGACGACTACAAGGTTCTCCTCAATCAGTCGTGGCGCACACCCCAAGAACTTGCCAGGCTGACCGCACCGCTGGTTCCGGGCGGCAGGGATCCGCGCTCCGTGCGCAAGAATGCCATGGCGCATCGCGGCTTCCGCCCCGATATCGAGACCTATATCAACCCGATGGCCGCCCCGGATCCGGGCATGCAGCAGGTGACGGGCAAGATCGCCATCGGCTTCAATCTGGACAACAAAGCCGGTACCGGCGGCTTCACCAGTCCGAGCGGTGAGCGCGGCATCGATAACGCATTCTACCGCGCCTTCGGCTGCGCCATGTCCTATCGCGGCGAGCCGTACCACGCCTATCTGAGCCAACGCGCCAACGACAAGATGCTCGAAGGGCTTTATACCTTCGTTATCCGCGTGTCGGGCAACCAGGACCCGATGAACGACACGGATGCGGTCGTCGAAGTCGGTTATTCGCCCGATCACATCGTCAAGAATTCAATGGGCAATGTGGCCGTCAACTATTCGTTCCGCATCGCGAAATCGGCCCAATACACGCGGCTGAGAGCCACCATCAAGAACGGGACGATCAACACCGAACAGGTTGCCAATCTCGATGTGCCGGCCTTCGCTTGGTATGAAACCAATCGCGGCGGCGCGCTCTTCAAGAATGGTCGCATGCGCATGGTGATGAACCAGGATGGATCGCTTTCGGGTATTCTCGGCGGCTATCGCGATTGGCGCGACATCTATGCGAAAGACACCTTCAATGCCCCGTCAGGCGGCGAGTCGCGTGAAACCACCTATCGGCAGAATCAGATCGCATTCTATTATGCCCTCAAGCGCAATGCAGACGCTTTGCCGGATCCGAAGACCGGCCAGAATATGGGCATTTCCGCGACCTACCGCTTCGAAGCCAAGCCCGCCTTTGTCGTCGTTCCGGAGACGCCGGTCGTCATTGACCAGCCGCCGCTGAGTCCGATGGCCGACCGGCAACGCGTCGCCTTCTACAAGGCACTTACAACCAAGCAGATTTCCGCGCCGCCGGCCCGCGCTGGAACAGGCACCGCTCCGGCGGCACCGAACGGTAACGCATTCAAGTCTGCGGACGACAAGCAGGTCAACAACGCCACGCCGGCCACGGTGGCCTCCGCCACGCCTTAGGCTTGCGCAACAACACCGACGCCGGGCGTTCAGAGAGTCCCGGCGTCGGCCGCGCGGCAGGCGACGGTTTACTCACTGCCGGATGCGATAGCTCTAAAAATGTTGAGCCGGCAGCCTCGTGACGACGAGCGTTGCCAAACCTTCGGCTTGGGGCTTGCGCGCAGCAGGGTCGCCGAATTGCGCGACGGAAATGCCGAAGCTGAAGCCGTTCCTGCGCACCGCCACGCCGTCACCCCACCAAAGCGCGTCGTCAGCGCCGACATTGACGGAAACGGGCTTCGAGTCGATGTCGTGTTGCCGGAACGCCTCCTGGAAATCGTCCAGAAACTGACGTGCGCCATTCGAGCCAGCGGGCCAGTTCATGACGTTGAGGACGACAAAGCCTCTTCCTTCCAATCGCTGGGCGGGGTCCGGCGCGACCCCAGGCGGCAAGGGCGCCGCCCAAACGCATGTTGTGGAATGGGCTCCCTGTGTGGTTATCCCATCATCATAGGCCTGTCCGGTTCCCACGCTTTTGCCGACCACCGCCGAAATTTCCTGGGATGTGAGCAATGCACAAGCGTCGATTGCAGCCGGCGGAGTTGTCGCCGCATAAGGCCCTGATGAGCACAGGACGACACTGAATGTCGTCAGCAGCGTATAGGCACATATGGTTCTGTTAGGCCCGCGACCGTTACGGCGTGGGCGCTCAAAGCGATTATTTCGACCATCGACGGCAATCACGGCGAAAGCTCCACAACAAGGATGTACCTGCTCTCCAGGCTACCTCAAATTCAAAGTTTTGACGAATTTTCATCGCCTCGCCGTGACGGCTCCGAAGCCGATAACGATCGCTCTCCCTTCGGTCATAGCGCGTGGCAATCCTGCCGAAGTGCTTGAGCTTGTTGAAACAGCGTTCGATGCGGTTGCGCGCCTTATAACGGCGTCGTCCACCGAAAGCCGATCACGCCGACATTCTTTCATTAGGGGCGATGTGCCGGTGAGCGACCATCGCGCCGCTGGCCCGCTGCTGACGGCCGATAAGGTCCGCAATCTTTCCAGCATCGTCAACTCCTGTTCATCGCCGGGATGCGGTCGGTGCAGGCCGCCAAGCTATGCGGATTCGGGGTTCAAGCGGCTATGCGGTTGAGCGTGAGATCGGGCCTTAGAACTTCCAGGAGACCCCGCCACGAATGGCATGCTCCTGGGCGGTGCCGGAGAGTGCGCCGTCGTAGCCGATGGAGAGAATGGCATCGGGCGCCAGCGCGAAATCCAATGCGGCCTGGATGACGGCACTGTCGCTGCCCAGGGGGACGCCGGACACGTCGAAGCTTTCACCGTTGCCCACGAACGACAGGGCTTGCCCCGGCAGGAAGCGGGTGAAGGCATGTTCCCAGCCGAGATTGAATTCAGCCGCCATTTTGATATTGCCAATGGAGATCGCCGGAGCGGTGGCCCGCACACCGAAGGTGGCGTAGTTCTCTGTGCCCGACACGGCCCCACCCTTCAGCGCGGCAGCGCCGCCGGTCTCCGTAAAGGCTCCCGTGCGCACGTTGACATTGGCGAAGTTGATGTACGGCTCCAGCGCTACGATATCGGTCGGAATGCGATAGCCCACCCCTCCGAAAACCTGTCCCAACCTG
>Ga0164242_10003355_pt1 | contig 18319 bp, 15 predicted proteins | sample OricomgcompostMG_FD_108783 | JGI IMG/M metagenome (GOLD analysis project Ga0164242, IMG submission 108783) | Miracle-Growth compost microbial communities from Emeryville, California, USA - Original compost - Miracle growth compost (MG) ... | reverse complement strand
GCCGACGAGATCTTCGCCTGGATCGAACGCTACGAACGTTGGCTGGATGCTGGCGAAGCACTCGACCAAGGCTTCGTCGACCTCATCGACTGAGAGCACCGCTCTTGTCAACAACCTGACACCTTTGAATCGGGGGCGATGATGCCTGACCCGTCTGTGTTTGCGAATGCTGTTGCTGGTATTGGCCGCGGCGGGCGTGGATGGCCTGTTGGATGAGCGGCTGGAGTTGATGCGGGTGCGTGATTTGGAGGTGTTGTGGTTGGCGTCTGGTGGCGCCGGGCAAGACAACTGAATAGCGGGGTGGGACCAGAAAGGGGGCATCCGATGAACCTGCTGGATGACCCCTTCTGGACCAGCATCCTAGACGGCCTACAACCACCAGAGGCGCGCTGGGCAACCCCCGGCGACATGGCCGCACACATCGACCCCCGCACCCGCCGAACCCCCGCACTAGACCTCATCGACCAAGCCTTGGTTGATATGTTCAATTCGGTCGACGGACGGCTTATCATCTCGATGCCGCCACAGGAAGGTAAGTCGACCAGAGTCTCCAAAGACTTCCCCATCTGGGCGTTAACCCAAAACCCGGACATGCGGATCGTCACCGCCTCCTACGCCCAAGGGCTGGCGAACCGGAACGGCCGTGCGATCCGCAACACCATCCTCACCAACCCCGACCTCGGCCTACACATTGCGCAGGATCACGGTGCCGTGTCGGAATGGTCGTTGACCGGCCATGTTGGTGGTGTCCGCAGTGTCGGTCGTGGCGCCGGTATTACCGGTTTCCCTGCCGACCTGCTCATCATCGACGATCCGTTGAAAGACCGGCAAGAAGCCGACAGTCTGACCATCCGGGACAACTGCATGGACTGGTGGACAGACTCCCTCAGCACCCGTCTAGCACCCGGCGCCCCCGTTGTCCTCATCTTGACCCGCTGGCACGACGATGATCTGGCAGGCCGTCTCCTGGACGCGCCTGACGGGCATCTATGGCGTGTTATCAACATTCCCGCACAAGCCGACACCGACGACGATCCGTTGGGCAGGCAGCATGGCGAGTTCATGCAATCAGCTCGTGGCCGCACCCCGGAACAGTGGCAGGCGATCCGCACCCGTGTCGGTTCCCGTACGTGGGCGGCGTTGTATCAAGGCCGGCCTGCCCCGGCTGAAGGTGGGCTGCTGAAACGGGAATGGTGGCAACACTACGACCAGCCCATGCACTACGTGCGTGAAGACGGAACCTGCTGGACCTACGACAACGATGTCGAACTGTTGCAATCCTGGGATATGGCATTCAAAGGCACCGACAACAGCGACTACGTGTGCGGCCAAGTATGGCTACGCCGGGGCGCGAACGCCTACCTGCTAGATCAGGTGCACGGGCGTTACGACTTTGTCGAAACGTTGAACCAGTTTCGGCGCATGTCAGCGAAATGGCCCCAAGCCGTCCTGAAGATCGTGGAGGACAAAGCCAACGGGCCCGCTGTGATCACTTCCCTATCGCGGGAGATTCACGGCATCGTGCCCGAACAACCCCAAGGGTCCAAAGAAGCCCGCGTAGCAGCTATCTCGCCGCTGGTTGAGGCCGGGAATGTGTGGCTACCCACACCCGAACTAGCCCCGTGGGTTGGTGACCTCATCGAGGAAACAGCGGCGTTTCCGAACGGTGCGCACGATGACCAATGTGACGCATTGAGTCAGGGTCTGCACCGGCTCATCCTGAAACCGCTACTCGCCTCCGCGCAAACCTACGAGGCCGACGACCTATTCGACCTTGACAGCTACCAAATCGGCACCTACTGAAAGGCGACCACCATGCCTAACTGGGTAGACGGCACCGTCGCCACAGCAGAAACCGCAGCCATCCACCAAATGAACCAACTCCTCGCCGAGTCCGTTGCCGACATGCAACGCATGTACCAGGAAGACATCGGCTGGGTCCGGCTCGGTGAAACCGCAGACCAGTTCACCCCGGACGGCCGCAACCGCATCGCCGCGCTCTGCCGCCTCTTCCACATCAGTAATCCGTTGATCAAGCGTGGCCTGGGGATCCGGGTCGGCTATGTGTGGGGGCAGGGTGTCACCGTCACCGTCGATGATGATGGTGCTACCGGCCAAGATGTGAATGCGGTCATTGAAGCGTTTTGGGAGGATCCGTCGAACCGGGACACGTTCACCACATCGCAGGCTCAGGAGAAGCTGGAGCAACAGTTGGGCACGCACGGTGAAGTGTTCCTAGCCCTGCCCACTGTTGGCGGTCGTGTCCGGGTGCGTAGTCTGCCACCCGAGCAGATCGAGCACATCATCACCAACCCGGAAGATGCCGCAACCCGCTGGTACTATCTGCGCGCCTTCGACCAGTACGATCCGTTCACCGGTAAGACCACCCCGATGAAGTTGGCCTATCCGAATCTCGGGTATTGGCCGGCGAATCGGCCTGCCACCGTGCGGGTTGGTGGAGATGATTGGACTGTCCGTTGGGATGCTCCAGTGCGGGCCGTGCAGGTCAACGTGCCGTCCGGTTGGGATCGTGGTATCGGTGACGTGTTCGCCGCCCTGCCGTGGGCGCGTGCCTCGAAAGAGTTCCTGGAAGACTGGGCGAAACTGTCAAAGGCGCTGGCCCGGATCGCGTGGCGGGTGACGACGAAGGGTGACAAGGCCGCTGCAGCCGCACGGGCTGTGTCGCAGGTGCCGGGTGTGCCCGGTAACCCGCAAGCTGTAGGTTCCACTGTCGGGTTGGACGCCAACAGCACCCTGGAGGCTGTGCCGAAGACTGGCGCCCACATTGATGCCAACTCCGGACTACCCTTGCAAACCATGGTTGCCGCCGCGCTAGGTGTGCCGCTCACCATGCTCACCGGCAACCCCGGTGACACCGGCGCCCGGTCCGTGGCCGAAACCCTGGACCAGCCCACCGAACACGAAATGGGTTTGCGCCGGCAACTGTGGACTGGTGTCCTCGACGACATCTGCGGGTATGTGATTGATCAGGCTGTCATCACCAAGAAGCTGACCGGTAAGATTGTGGACGACACCCTGGATGCGCGGCGTACTGTGACCCTGCCTGATGAGGACAGCCGCACCATCAAGGTCAACTGGCCTGAGTGGGACTCCACCCCCGTCAACGTCACCATGGCTGCGATCCTGGCCGCTGTCCAAACCGAACTGATGCCCCCGGTCGAAATGGTCAAGCTCATCGGCCAGGCGCTGGGCATTGAGGACATTGACGGTCTGGTGGATCAGGTCACCGACGATGACGGCAACTTCATTCCACAGGCGGTGCAGGATCAGCAAGCATTGGACCGGGCAACCGATCAGGGTCTGTTCGGTACACCCAGTTTGGATGATGAGCCGCAGCCTGACGACGGGGAGTGACCATGGCGATCACCCAAGCCACCATCGCCCAACTGCAGGCCATGCGGATCACGTTGGGTCAGCAGGTTGATGCACAAACCCGTGACATGACCACCGCCTGGGGCAACGCCTGGGCAGAACTCGTCACGGAATGGCAGAAGGCCGTTGACGACCTACTAGAGGCTGCCGAACACGGCTGGCCAACCCGAACCAAGGTCCTGCGCGCCGAACGTGTCTCGCGGGCACTGAAGGCCACACTGGAGGCTGTGCAAGACCTGACCCGCAAGGATGGTGTGAGGATCACCGCCAACCTGCCCTCCATGCTCCAACAGGTCGACTACTGGCAGCAGATCGTGTCCGCCTCCCAGTTGCCGAACAGTTACGACCTGCAATGGACCCGTGTCGACCGGCGCCAGTTGGAAAAGATCGTAAGCCGCACCGCCGGCCGCATCGTGTCGTTGAATCGGCCGATCCCGAAGTGGGTGGATCAGCAGATCAAAGCCGTCCTCGTACGCGGTGTTGCTATCGGAGACAATCCTGAAACAGCAGCCCGCCAGATCATGGCCCGCACGCAAGGCCGATTCGATGGCGGGCTGACACGGGCTAAAACCATTGCGAGAACTGAGATGCTCGACGCACACCGCGCCGCAGCGACAGCCGCCCGCACAGAAAACGCGGACGTAATCTCCGGCTGGATTTGGCAGTGCGACCTGTCCGTGCGCACTTGTCCCGCATGTCTCAGCATGGACGGTTCACGGCACCCGGCATCCGATCCCGGCCCTGACGGGCACCAAAATTGCCGTTGTGTAGGAATACCTACGCCACTGTCGTGGCGAGAGTTGGGTATCGACCTCGACGAACCGGCAGACACCCGCCTGTCGGCGCACGACTGGTACGACCAACAGCCGACCAGTGTCCAGCAGCAAATTCTGGGGAAGGCCCGCTGGCAGCAACTCAATTCGGGGCAGTTGTCGTGGGATGATATGGCGGTTCGCCGGCACAATCCGGGATGGCGTGACAGTGTCCAGGTTAGGCCGTTGCAGACACGTTAAGGCTGGGCGCGATAGTTAACAGGTCGGCGGAACAGGTTAGAAACGTTGACCTATCGTGAACTGCTATCATTGTTATGTTGCCGTATTCCATCATTCGATGACGTGACGGCCCTAGGCGTATGTGCCCCACATTCTGTACATACCCTGACCTCCAACACTGGCACCGACCCAAGAGTCCAGGTGCTTTCCACAAGCCGCCACTGGTGTTCCCGACACACGACCGGGCCGCCGTCGTCCACACACCCGATCATACTCAGGGAGGCACCAACAATGGCTGCTGAACAGATCACCGAGGCGCAGCCGCTACTGGCAACCGAAGCCGACGGCACCGGCCTGTTTGAGATTCAGATCATTACGCCCGGTGTCGGCTCGTCCGGCGTGTACCCCGCCGAAGTCCTCGAAGCTGCCGTCCGTGACCGCATCTGGCCACAAGGGCTGCACCTCTACGTCGACCACCCCACCGAGGCCGAACAGATGGAACGCCCCGAACGGTCCGTCCGCGACCTTGCCGGCGCCCTCGTCGAAGACGCCCAATGGGATCCTGCCCGTCAGGCTGTGACCGCGAAAGCGCGCGTGTACTCCATGTACCGCCCCCTCGTGAAAGAGGCTGCGCAGGACATTGGCGTGTCGATCCGCGCCTCTGCTGAAGTCCATGAGGGCATGTACAACGGCCAGCCTGCCCGAATGGTTGACCGGCTTGTTGAAGGCTACTCCGTCGACTTCGTCACCCACGCGGGCCGGGGCGGCGCCGTCCTGAACATTCTCGAATCTGAACGGAACCGGCTACTCGCCGACACACAGACTGTCCCCGCCGTCGAGCGGGACACAACCACCCAAGGAGAAGTAATGCCCGAGATCAGCGAGGCCGACAAGGCCCTGACTGACGCTCAGGATCGGGTGGCCGCGCTCGAAGCCGAGCGGGACCAGTTGATCCAGCGTGCCGAAACTGCCGAGGCTGACCGTGACAAGGCTATCGCCGACCTTGCAGCCCGCGACCTGAAGGATGCCGCCCTCAACCGTGCAGCCGAGTCCGTCAAGGACCTGCCCGAAGCAATGGCGACCCGCATCCTCAACGGAATCATCAACGACCTGCCCGTCACCGACCAGGGTGGCCTCGACGAGATCGGCTTCGATGCCCGCCTCGGTGAAGCCATCAAGGCCGAACAGGACTATGCCGCAGCCGTCACCCCGAAGGGGATCACCGGTTTCGGTACCAGCACCCAAGCCGAAACCATCCGAAAGGCCGACCGGGTTTCCCCGTGGGGCCGTGAGATCAAGGAGGCGTGATCATGGCCCGCAACGAAGTGTTCCGCGACGCTGATCACCTGTCACTGCCCGTCCCGTCCGGGCGTAAGAGTGGGGATCCGGTCCGCATTGGCGGACTCAACGGTGTCCTCGAAACCGATCGTGCCGATTCCACTGTTGTGGATTCGCTGCGCGGCCCGGCCGTCAACCTGAACAAGGACGGTAACGCCACTGTTTGGTTGAAGGGTGCACACGACCTCACTGTCGCATTCGCCGTCTCAAACGTTGGCACCCCCATCTACATCAAGTCGTCCGACAACACCCTGACCGTCACCGACGCTGGTGACGGAACCACCCCGTTGTACGGGCATGCCCTGACCACCAAGTCGGCCCCCAGCGGGCCGTTGACCGTCCGCCTCGTCCAGGCTGGCTGAAAGGAGACTGACTAATGTCTCTGGAACTCATTTCCGGTGCCGCCGCTGAGGGCGCCGGCAACGACGGCCTGTTTGAGGGCACCGTCTCCCCCCGCCGCGTCAAGATTGATGACGGCAAGCTTGCCGAGGCGCAGGCGTTCCTGAAGGAAGCGTTCGCCGGCCGCAAGTACGATCGCCAAATCCGTGAAGCGTTCTCCACCTCGGATTTCACCCTGGCCGCGTTTGCGACCGTCGACTCGGAACTGCTGTCCCAGTACAGCGAGCTGCCCGCGACCTGGCGGTCCTACACTGATGTGACCACCGTGAACGACTTCCGTCCGAAGCGGCTCATGGACAAGTGGTCCAACCAGATCGGTTTGAAGCGGGTCCCCGAACTGACCGAGTACCCGACCGGTTTGGGCGGCGACCATTCCACGTTCTTCATCAACGTCGCCAAGTTCGGTTTACGGGATGCGATCTCGTTTGAGGCGTTGAAGAACAATGAGGCCATCGACGAGCTGGAGAACATTCCGGCCAAGTATGCTCGTGCCGCTCAGGAGACTGAGACGATCAACGCCCTGGCGAACCTGCTGAACGTTGACGAGACCACCAACCTGGCGTCCGGTGTCAACACCGATTTCTTCAAGTCGGCCAACGGGAACGCCCCGGCCAGTGTCGACCTGTCCGCCGAAGCCATCGACAACGTCCTGTCTGCGATGGCGTTGAAGAAGTCCCGCAACAGCAAGCTGATCGCACAGCCGGCCCTGCAGATTGTCATTCCGAAGGCGTTGGAGTGGCAGATGAAGAAGATCCAGGCTCTGCGCGAGATTCGCGTCACCGACGGTGACACCGAGTCCGTGTACGACAACTACCTGTCGACCATCGACTACGTGGTTGAGCCAATGCTGGATGTGATCAACACTGACAGCAAGGCTGCGAAGACGTGGTTTGTGTTGCCGAAGCCGGGCCAGGCCCGTCCCGCCTCGTTTGCTGCGTTCCTGCGTGGCTACGAGACCCCGGACCTGCGGGTCAAGGCGAACCAGGGCAACAGCCTTGGTGGCGGTGCCGTGTCCCCGCTCGATGGGTCGTTCGACATCGACGACATCCAATTCCGCGTGCGTCACATTGTTGGCCATCAGGTTGGCGATCCGACGTTCACCTACGTTTCGACCGGCGCTAGCAGCTGACCGATTCTGATGGTTCCGTCCCATGTTTGAGGTGGGGCGGAACCAGGTGCGGGGTAGCCAAGTTCGGTAAGGCACCAGGCTCATAACCTGACAATCGTGGGTTCAAATCCCACCCCCGCAACGAACAACTGAAAAACAATCGAATAGTGCCGGGAGGCGGATGTGGACACCACCGACCAGGATATTACCTACATCCGCCTCCTGATCACAGACACCAGCGACGACCCCAACAAGCAAATCTTCGATGATGACGAAATCATCGCTGTCGCCGCCCATGAACGGTCCGCGAAACGTGCTGCCGCACGCCTGTTGGATGCAATGGCAGTGTCTGAAATCCTTGTGGCGAAGAAGATCCGCACCCAGGACTTGCAAACCGATGGTCCGGCTGTGGCCGCCGAACTGCGCTCGTTGGCTGCCGAACTGCGGCAGGAAGACGCCGAAGACTGGAACGACACCTACCCGGCTGTCGTCGTCGAACCCTACCGGCCCAACCCGCCCATGTGGTGTGCACCAGAGTTGTGTGAACCTGACCTGTCAGGGTGGCCGTTCTGATGCGAACCCCTGAAATCATTCCCGACGGTTGGGTCGGCTACGGCAGGGCTGTGGCCGAAGCAACCATGACCGGCGCCTCATGTGAGGTTCGGTTGCCGGACACGCACGAGCTGGATGACAACAACCAGTACGTGACGGTGCCGGGTGATCTGGTGTGGTCTGGGAAGTGTCGGGTGCAGCGTTTGGGGCCGCAACGGATCACAAGCCTGGCGCAGCAGCAGGCAATCTTCGCCAACTATCTCGTCGCCATCCCCTACCAGGACACGGATATCGACGTCGGGAACATTGTGCGGGTCACTACCAGCGTTGATGGCCTGTTGGTTGGGCGTTCGTTGCGGGTTGCTCACGTCATGGTTGGTTCCCTCGTGTGGGAACGGGACCTGTACTGCAACGACGACATGTCGGAGGGCTGACTGGTGCCTGTCAAGATCGTGGGTGACTTCCCGGACTTCAAGGCTGCTGCTGCCGCCGTGGATCCGTTGACGCGGGCTGTAGTGGTCAAGTCTGCGGCGATGATCGAATCCTTGGCGAAGCAGGCTGCACCGGTGCGTACCGGCAATCTGCGGAACAGTATCTCGTTCGATGTGTCCGCCGATGGCCTGACCGCAGAGATCGGACCGACAGCCAGCTACGCCCCGTTTTTGGAATATGGGACGAGTCGGATGGCGCCGCGCCCGTTCCTTATGCCCGCCGCCGAAGCCGTCCAACCCCAATTCGAGGCCGCCCTAGAACAGGTCGCCGAAAAAGCGTTGGAGGCATAGATGGCCGACACCGTCCAAGACCTCACCACCACCGTCACTGACCTGCTCAAAACCCTACCCGGCACCGACTACTACGAAGGTGTTCCACCCCTCACCGTCCCTGCCGGTGTCCCGTATGTGATTCACTACCCCAACCCTGGTTCTGTTATCAAAGACCGGCTCGTGCGTTGGCACACCGATGTGCGTTGGGAAACCCGCATTGTTTGCTGTGGTTGGGAACCCCGACAGGTCATCAACACTGTCACTGCGATCCGTGACCTACTCACCGGACGGACCATCGACGATGATCCGGCCGCCGGGCCACTCAACGAAATCGACAACAGCTCCACGGTTCTCGAATCCGCTGCTGTCACAGCCACAGACTCCCCCGCAGCGAGTCTCCCCCGATACACGTACACGATGCAATACCGCCTCTACACCGTAAGGACACCAAGCCAATGAGCAACCCTGCGAAAGAGTTCGTCCGCGTCAAAAACTTGGACACCGGCCACCACTTCACCGTCACCCGACTAGTCGCGGAACGATCCGACCGGCTCCAGATTCTCGAAGACCATAGTCCCGTCGACAAAGACGGACGAGTCGCCGCCGCGAAACCCCACACCACCATTGCACGACTCGTCACCAAAAAGACTTCCCGCACCAAGCCAGAGCCCGCACCGGATGTGCAGGAGCCGAACGCGGAAGACCCGGCCAACAAGGCCGACATCAGCTAAGGCCAAGGAGGCCGAAACATCATGGCAGTAACCTTTCCTACCGGTGTCTCCGCACAGGGCAACGATTCGGTCATTTGGGTTCCGGCCCTCGCCGACCCGTCCGCCCCGACGGTCACCGAACTGACCGGCGCCGGCGCCATCAACATCAGCTGCGCCCTTGTTGGTTTCAGTGTGTCTGTTGATCAGGGCACCTTCACCGACACGCGCCTGTGCTCCACCCAGGAGTTCGACAACCTGGGCAAGGCCAAGTACAGCATCGACGACCTGCAGTACGTGTACGATCCGCAGACTGTTGGTGCCGATCCGGCCGACGATGACAATATCGCCTACGACAATCTGACCCCCGGCCTGACCGGCTTTTTTGTGCACCGTCGCGGCATTTCTGCGAAGACGGATGTTGCGGCCGATCAGGTTGTGAACGTGTACCCGTCTGAGTTGGGTGTGCAGTCTGATGTGGCTGTCGACCCGACCGCGGAGGGCGACAAGATCAAGTGCACCCAGAAGGTGGGTGTGGTTGCGGAGGTCCTGCGTGACGTGAAGGTTGTTGCTGGCGCCTGATCGTCCATCGTTTCCCTGACTGGTGGGGTGTGGCCTCTTGGCTTGGGGAGCCACACCCCACTTCTTTTCTGTTCCGCCACCATCCCGAGCCGTAATCCTCAAGCCATATAGGAGATCCAAGCCATGTCGAACACTGTGAAGTTGAAGCCGAACGATCTGAAGGCGAAGCTGGCTGCGGCGAAGCGTCCGCAGCGGGTGGTGCCGATCAACCTGCGCGGCGACCTGATCGCCGAAGTCCAAGAACTGAACGAAGAGTTGGGCGAACTCCGGACCCGCAACGTGGGCGATCAGCGTATGGCGGAGAATCCGCGCATCACCGAAATCATTGAACGGATTGATGCGATCAACGCCGAAGCGGATGAGTCCGAACTCGAACTCAGACTGCAGGCTGTGCCGGGTGAACGGTGGCGGAAGGCCATCGCCGACAACCCGCCCTCCGACTCCGAGAAGGACGAAGGCTACCTGGCCGACACGCATGCTGTCGCACGCGACGTGTTCCCCGAGTCGATTGTGTCACCGGAGATGGACGCCGACGACGTTGAGGCCCTGCTGGATGTGTTGGCGAATGCCCAGTGGGAGTTGATCGCTAACACGATCTGGCAGTTGAACGGTGGTGACAACAAGATCCCTTTCTCGCGGCTCGCCTCGCAGCTTCGCCCGAACTCCGACGCCGGGCAGAAGTCGCCCGATCCTGGGGAGTAAGCCTCAAACGGTTCGACGGCTGGGAACCGAGGCAGATCACGACCGTCACCCGGTGGGAACACGGGCAGCCAGCCGAATGGGTGACGGAAACCGAATCCGAATGGGATGAGGAAGAACGCGCCTGGCCGCTCGCACTGGCTGATGTGGAGGCTGGTGAATGTCCCGGCTGCGGCCACCAGTTGGCAGACACGCTGCATGTCGACGGGAAGCCCGATCCAATCTGGCAAGTCTCCTATGAGGCATGCACACGGTGTGCCGAACTGGAACGAGTGCAACGGATCCAGTCCGAGGCCGATGAGAAGCAAGAGAAGCGGACCGCCGCATACGACTATCCGTCAGCCCGCCGCTGGATGGCACGACAAGTGAACAAAACAACAGAATAGGTTGGTGGTCTGAATGGCCCGGTCAATCAACGTCATTTTGACCGCCAACCCGTCCGGCTACATCTCCGCCATGCTGAAAGCGGACGCCGCCAACACGAAGGTGAAAGCATCCACAGCCGAAGTTGGTGCCGCTACCACCGCAGTCAGCAAAACCACGGCGAAGTCTGCTGCCGAGATTCGGGCAGCGTTCGCCTCTGAGGCTGCTGCTGCGGAACGATCCTCCGCCCGTCTGAAAGCATCCCTGGCCGCACAAGAGGCTGCCATGGTGAAAGCCACAGCGGCAACCACCAAGTACGGCAAGGTAACGTCGACGATCACCGCCAACACGGGCATGATCAACAAGGCATCCCGTGCGCTTGGCCTGCTGGGTGTCGCGGCTGGTGTCGCCTTCGGTGCCGCCGTCAAGGAGGCTGCCGACTTCAACGCCGAAATGGCCCGTGTCGGCGCATTCTCCGAAGACGCCCGCGCACACATGACACAGTTGCGCAACCTGGCCATGGACAAGCAATTCGCTGCCATCGGCTATTCGTCGAAGGATGCCGGCGAAGCGATGGAGGAACTGGTCAAGGCCGGTATCTCTGCCACGGACATGATGAACGGCGGCCTGAAGGGTGCACTATCTCTGGCGGCTGCCGGTCAGATTGATGTCGGTCAGGCAACGGAGATTGCCGCATCGGCGATGACCCAGTTTGGTCTGTCCGGCAAAGACATTCCCCACGTTGCTGACCTGTTGGCTGCCGGTGCCGATAAGGCGCTCGGCGGTGTTGGTGATCTGGGTGAAGCGTTGAAGTATGCGGGCACGACCGCCAACCAGTTTGGTGTGTCCGTCGACGACACTGTCGGGACCTTGTCGGCGTTCGCCTCCTACGGCCAGTTGGGTTCGATGGCCGGTACGACGTTGAAGGAAATGTTCATCAAGCTGTCTGCGCCGTCGGCGAAGGCTGCGAAGACGATGAAAGAGATCGGCCTGAATGCCTACGATGCGAAGGGCAACTTCGTCGGCATGTCGAAGCTGGCCGACAATCTGCGCAAGTCGTTGGGCCAGTTGTCGCCGGCGCAACGGCAGCAAGCCGAAGCCACGATCTTTGGTGCCCGCGCCATGCAGGGTGCAAACATTCTACTGGCTGAGGGTGCCGACGGTATCAATGACTGGATCAAGAAGGTCAACGACCAAGGGTTTGCTGCACAAACTGCAGCCCGGAAACTGGACTCGTTGCAGGGCGACCTGTCCAAGTTCAAAGCCTCGTTGACGAATGCGTTCGTGTCGGCTGGTGAAGATGCCCAGTCGCCGTTGCGTGGCCTGATCCAAACCCTGACTTCCGTGGTCAACAAGTGGAATGATCTTTCGGCGGCGACTAAGGGGTCGGTGCTGAAGATTGTTGGCGGGTTCGCTGCGATTGCACTGGCGGGTGCAGCGTTCGGCAAGATCGTCACTTCTGTCGCTGCTGTCAAGACGGCCCTTGTTGATCTTGGTGTGACGGCAAAAACAACCGGCGTGGAGATGGAGGCTGCCGGTACAGCAGGCGCTGCTGGCATGTCGAAGATGAAGACGGCCGCTGGTGCTGCCGCTGGCGCCGTTGCCGGAATGTTGATTGTTGGCCAGGTTGCTAACTCAATCCAGGGACAGTTCAACCCGCAGGTGGACCAGGCGACCACGCTACTCGGGCAACTGTCCAAGGGTACGAAGGATGCCAGCGGACAGATTGACGACTTCTTCGCATTCAAAATGAAGGGTTCGTTCGGGTCTGTCTCCGGTCTCGATGAGGCAATGAAGACGATCGATGGCTGGTCGTACAAGGTCAATGACTTCATCGAAAACTTTGCGGGAATCACTTCGCCGTTGGATGTTGCGAAGCAGAAGTTCACCGATGTTGATTCGGCGTTGACGAATCTGGTTCAGTCGGGTGGAACGGATCAGGCGGCTGCCGGGTTCAAACAGCTTGCAAACGATATGCGGGCGCAGGGCAAGTCGACCGATTACATTCTGCAAAAGTTTCCGCAGTACAAGGCTGCGTTGAAGGAGCAGGCGAACGCGCTAGATGTGACGAACCTGTCCCAGCAGGATTATGTGAACTGGATGGGTGGGAAGGTTCCCCAGGCCGTCCAGGATGCGTCCGCGAAGATTGATTTGGCGACGGATGCGACAGATGATCAGAAGTCTGCCGCCGATGCGGTCAACCCGGCCCTGCAAGAGTATTCGCAAAAGTCGGACGACCTGAAAAAGAAGCAAGAGGACCTGGGTAAGGCTGTCAAGGATGCCTCCGACAACTTCACCATCCTCAAAGACGGTGCGATTGATGCAGCCAAGGCATCCGATGAGTGGCAATCCTCGCTGAATGACCTGTCGAAGGATGCTGCCGACACATCGTCGGCGCAGGATCAGTTGGCATCGGCGAACGACCGGGTCAAGGATGCCGAGAAGAACCTGAACGATGTTCGGAAGAACTCGAAGTCGACCAATGCTGAGGTTCGGTCTGCCGAGAATCAGTTGCGGGATGCCCGGAAGGATGCGAAGAAGGCGCAGGATGCGCTGAATGATGCGACCGCGCAGAACTCGAAGACCCTGAAGGGCAACAGTGATGTTGCTATCGCGAATCGGGGCAAGATCGAAGATGCCGTCAAGGCGATGAACGACAAAATCACAGCCGACTTCAAAAACGAGGCGTCCGCCGGCCACATGGACAAGGCCACCAAGGATGCTTCGAAGTCGTTGAAGCAGCAGAAGCAGGATCTGATCGACACTGCCGGCAAGGCTGGTTACAACCGTCAAGAAGTGAAGAAGATGGTTGACCAGATGGTGTTGACTCCGAAGGAGTTGAAGACCCAGGTCGAAGCGTTCGGCATCGACGACCTGAAAAAGAAGATCAAGGACCTGCAGGACCAGATCAACGAGATCACATCGAAGGATGTGAAGCTGCAGTTCGCGGCCTCGTTCGCCTCCGACTTCAAACTGCCGTACACGCAAGGCTCCACAGGCAATGTGATCGTGTCCAACCACGGTCACGGCCACTATGCGACCGGCGGCCATGTCACCGGCCCCGGGACCGGCACATCGGACAGTATCCCCGCCTGGCTGTCGAATGGTGAGTTCGTCGTCAAGGAGAAAGCTGTCCGCAGGCTTGGTGTTGGCCGCCTCAACTATCTGAACGAGACAGGTACTCTGCCAGCGTTCCGGGATGGTGGTTTGGTCAACACGGGCGGCCTGAATACTGGCCCGTCCGGTCAGTCGATCACTATCAGTAAGCCGATCCTTCACTTGGACGCTAGGTCGACTGGTTTGGAGAAGGCTGCCACGTCGATCCATGATTCGTTCCAGTCGGTGATCCAGAACGCCTCGAAGTATGCGCAGGTGACGCTCCTGCAAGGGTTGCTGCAGCAGCAGGGCGCTGGTGTCCGTTTGGGTGGCGACAATCTGGTGTCGTGGCATGGCGGCCGGTTCACCGAAAACTTCGCCAAACACCTAGCCCTCGCGTACAAGCAGAATCCGTTCACCGTCTATCAGGGCGGCTGGAACCCTGGCGGTGTCGCAGCCTCCGGTTCCACGCACGACAAGGATGCTGTTGATGCTGGCCCGTCCACAGTCGGGCTGGCCCGTGCCCTGCGTGAGGTCGGTATTGCTGCCTGGCAGCGCACACCGGCACAAGGGCCGTGGATGGCTCACGTGCACGGTGTGCCAGGCCCGAATGTGGGTATCGCCTCACCGGCTGCCGCAGCCCAATACCGGGACTACCTGAACGGTGGCAACGGCCTGGGTGGCCGGGATGATGGGCCGAAGGTCAACATGCGCGCCCTCGCTACCGGTTCGATCACAGGATCGGCACAGACTGTTTTCCGGCAACTCATGCTGGCCGCCGGCTACCCCGAATCAGACTGGGCGAAGGTCGATTACATCATCTCCCACGAGTCGGGCTGGAACATTCACGCCACCAACCCGTCCTCCGGTGCGTACGGTTTGGGGCAGGCATATCCGGGCTCCAAGATGGCCGCATTCGGCCCCGATTGGCGCGACAATCCGGAAACGCAGGGACGCTGGTTTTTCGACTACATCAACCGGTACGGCGGCCTCAACGGCGCCTACAATTTTTGGCGCACCCACCACTGGTATGCGGATGGCGGCAGCGTGTCCGGACCCGGTGGTCCACGCGACGACAAAATCCCCGCCATGCTGTCCAACGGCGAGTTTGTCGTCAACGCCAGGGCGGCAGCGAAGCATCGTGAACTGCTATCATTGATAAATAGCGATCAGTCTGTCGCCCGATTCGCTTCCGGCGGATCTGTGGGTGCCGGTTCGTTTGGTCCGTCGAACGGATTCTCTGTTGCGGCGATTGTGAAACTGATCCGCGCCCTCGATAATCCGACTGCCGAGCTGGCGAAGTTCACCCGTGCTGTGAAGTCGGCGTCAGCGGCGAATAGTGCTGCGGCGAAGGCGTTGAAGGCTCCGAAGTCGAATCTGGCCTCGGCGACCCGCACGTACAACAATGCGGTGGATGCCCGGAATGATCTGCGGTTGCGGAATGCGAAACAGTCCGCTTCTCACAAGGATGATGTGACGGCCGCTACAGCTGCATTGAAGAAGCAGAAGGATCAGTTGGAGGCTGCGAAGCTGGCGTTGCAAAAGTTGGCGCCGGCCCAGTCGAAGGCCGCCGCTGCACAACGTGCACTCAACTCTGCGATCTCGTCACGGGACTCGAAGGCCCGGACGAATGCGGAGCAGATCGCCAAGTACAACGACAAGATTGCGAAGGCGAAGAAGGGCACCGTCGCCTACCAGAATCTGTTGAACAGCAAGGAGTTGGCGCAGAAGGCGAATCGGCGGGAGATGGCTGCCGCCGACGAGAAGGTGGCCAAGGCCAGGAAGGCTGCCGAGAAGGCTGGTGTGTCGACAGCGAAGGTTGATGCTGCGAACCTGCGGGTGAAGCGGCAACAGCAGGATGTGGACAAGGCGCAGGCGAAGCTGGATAAGGCTCGTGCCGCATCATCGGAGGCGTCGAAGAACCGGACGTTGAAGATGGCCGAAGCCAACGCTGCCGTCACCAAAGCGTCGAACGCTAAGAAGAAGGCACAGGACGCCTACGACAAGGCACTAGACCGGGCGAAAGCCAAGTCTGACGCCTACAAGGATGCGCAAGAGGCGTTGAAGCAGGCGCAGCAAGCGCTAGCAGAAGCTGCGCAGCAAACCTCCGAAGCGTTCACCAGCCTGTACACATCATTGGACACCGGCAGTGTCAAATCCCTATTGACCAGCATGAAGCAGGGCACGAAGGATATTGCGGAGTTCACTAAGGAAGTCCAATCGCTACGGAACCGTGGCCTGAACGAAAAAACGTTGCAGGACATCATTTCGCAGGCCGAACAGTCCGGTGTTGCGGCAGGATCCACAATCGCATCGCAGATCCTGAACGGTGGCAAGGGCACGATCGATCAGTTGAACAAGGCTGCGACCGCGTTGCAGTCGGCGGCTGATGTGCTCGGCTACAAGCAGGCCACCGGGGTTGTGCGGGCCGCTAGCGGCGGTTTGATCACCGGGGCAGGATCCGGCACCTCGGACAGCATTCCGGCGCGACTGTCGAACGGCGAATATGTGGTCAACGCACGCGCCACGGCAGCGAACCGTGCCTACCTCGACATGATCAACTACGGGGTTACCGGCCGCATGTCGTTCGCTGCTGGCGGCTACGTGTCACGACCCTCCAATGCTGCACCTGTCGATGTGGCAACCGCGATCCGCGACAGTCTGAGAGGCATGAAGTTCAGTGGCCGCATCGAAAACGGCGACCAGCTCATCGCCCAATTTGAAGATCATCTAACCGCAACGGCACGCAGGGCATCAGGGAGGCGCTAAACCATGGTCGTCTTTGTTGACCCCAATGCGCCAGCCACCGACCTGCCCACCAAGGTCACCTCCCCCGACGGGATTTTGACCGCCTGGTCACGCGGCTCCGGAGTACTACTCCGGGCCGCGTTCACCAACACTGGTGCGAAACGAACCAACCTGGCCACCGACCCAAACTTCACCTGGGTTGACGGCCTCACCTCCGGTGGCGGCGCAACCAAAACCGTCGACACCTCCTGGAAAGTGTCCGGCACATCATCAGTCAAAATCACCCCATCCGGAACCGACAGTGCCTCAGCCGTGTATGCAGTGTCGTCAGCGAACCATGCCGGCATCCTGAACGGGCACACCTACACGGTGTCGGCCACAATCCGGGTCAACAAAGCCCAAACGGGAACGTTGAACGCGAACGCCCGCAAAATCGTGGTCGGCTACCGGGATGCCAACGGCGCCGATCAATTCAACTACGCCATGTCGGCGGCTGCAGCGAATGTTGCAGGAACCGTGACACGGCTGTCCGTCACCGCGACCTTCCCGGCCAACATGCAATACCCGTACGTCCGGTTGATGAACGGATCAGCCAACACTGCAGACACAGTCAACTGGGATGCCCTGCTGATCGAAGAAGGCACCACAACCGGTAGCTTCTTCGACGGCGACACCCCCTCCGATGGTGACTACACGTACCGGTGGACCGGGCAAGCCGGCCACAGTGCCTCCATTGCCGATCCGTCACACGCACTGAAGAAGGTGCGGTTCATCCGTGACGATGGTGTCCGGGTCCGCTCCGGTGATGATGCGTGGGCGCCCGGCGGCTGGGCGTACGCCTTCGACAACGAAGCCCACCCCGGCGATCATGTGCTGTATCAGGCGTTCCCGGTCGACAAGAACGGCAACCTTGGCACCGGATCTGAACAACTCTCCATCCAAGTACCAGCGCTACCTGCATCGAAGGATTGCTGGCTGAAGTCAGTTGAACAGCCAACCTTGTCGATGCAGTTGGAAATGCAGATCCCGGATCCGGAACAGGACCAGGACGGCCGCGACACACTGACCGACATTCCGGGGTCGGAGTTTCAGGCGGGCGGCTGGGATGTGCCCGTGCAGGCACCCTGGCAGTTCGTGTTCAAAACGTACACGTTGGACGAATATCAAGCGTTGGTGGCGTTGTTGAAGTCGGGCCCGTTGTTGTGGCAAGGGCTCAACGTGTACGGCATTGATGACTTCTACTGCCTGCGTAAAAGTGTGCATGTCGCCTACGAGAAGGCCGCCTACGATCCACGCCGACTGATCACTGTCACCCTGCAACCCATCGACAGGCCACCCACGTTGGATGCGCCGATGGCCGGATCCGGGAAATCGTATGATTGGGTTGCCGGCCAGGTCGAATCCTACGATCAACTGCAGCAGGTGTGGCCCACCTATCCGGACATTATCGAGTCGCCACTATGAGGGCCGTCTCGCCGCGTTGGCGGGAAATGGTGAAATCTACGCCGCGTTGGATCACCCGTGTGGAATGGTCCAATGATGGTGGCCGCACCTGGACCCCCGCCACCTACGTGTCGG
>Ga0164242_10003354_pt1 | contig 18320 bp, 19 predicted proteins | sample OricomgcompostMG_FD_108783 | JGI IMG/M metagenome (GOLD analysis project Ga0164242, IMG submission 108783) | Miracle-Growth compost microbial communities from Emeryville, California, USA - Original compost - Miracle growth compost (MG) ... | reverse complement strand
TTGAGGTTGAGCACGAGCTGCTCGAGCTCCTGCACGCGCGCACGCAGCCGAGCGTTCTCGGCGGTGAGGTGGTGCGGCGTCCGGAGGTCGCTGTGCATGTAGCCGATCAGCGCCTTGGCCATGGGGGACGGTTCCTTCGATTGGATCTCAGTGGGCCCGAACGGACCGTCTACCAGGTTCGCACCGATCACGCGCACGGTCAATCTGGCGCTGAGGCATGCGGGCCCTTAGGCGCGAGTACGGCGCGGAGCGGGCTGGCAGACCGGGCAGACGTAGGAGGAGCGGTTCATGAACGCCACCCGCCGGATCGGCGTACCGCATCGTCCACAGGGCTCGTCCTCGCGACCGTAGGCGGCCAGCGAGCGGTCGAAGTAGCCGGACTCGCCGTTGACGTTGACGTAGAGGGCGTCGAAGGAGGTGCCACCCTGCCCGAGCGCGTCGGTCATCACGGTGCGCACGTGGCCGAGCAGCTCGAGCACCTGGCCGCGGGTCAGCCGCGAGCCGGGCCGCTCGCCGTGCAGCCGGGCACGCCACAGCGCCTCGTCGGCGTAGATGTTGCCCACGCCGCTGATCACGGTCTGGGTCAGCAGCAGCCGCTTGATGCCGCTGTGCGAGCGCCGTATCCGCGCGACGAAGGCCGCCTCGTCGAAGACGGGCTCGAGCGGGTCGGGGGCGATGTGCGCGATCTCGGCCGGCACGTCGGCTCCCCCGGGCGAGAGCGACAGGCCGCCGAACATCCGCTGGTCGACGAACCGCAGCTCCTTGGTCCCGAGGCTCGCTTCGCTCGCACCTCGACCAGCGAGCTCGAGAGTGAACCGCACGCGCAGGTGCCGCTCGTCCGGTACGCCGGCGGGCTGCACCAGCATCTGGCCGCTCATCCCGAGGTGCGCCATCAGCGCATCACCCGGCGCGGCGCCGAGCGGTGCGAGCGGCAGCCACAGGTACTTCCCGCGACGCCGCGCGCCGACGATGGTGCGCCCGGTGAGCACCGAGACGAAGTCGGTGGGGCCGGCCAGGTGCCGGCGTACCGGCCGCGGGTGGAGGACCTCCACGGCGGCGATCGTGGCGCCCACGACGTGGCGCTCGAGGCCCGCCCTGACGACCTCGACCTCAGGCAGCTCGGGCAAGGATCAGAACCCGAGCGGGGTGGACCCGGTGGTCAGCTCGACGTAGGCGGTCTCCGCGGCGGCCTGCTCGGCCTCCTTCTTGGAGCGGCCGACGCCGTTGCCGTAGAGCATCTCGCCGACCCGGACCTTCGCCGTGAAGACCTTCATGTGGTCGGGACCCTCGGCGGTGATGAGGTAGTCGGGGACACCGAGCCCACGCTCGGCGGTGATCTCCTGCAACGACGTCTTCCAGTCGAGGCCGGCGCCGAGGGCGGACGCCTCTTCGATGAGCGGGTCGAACAGCCGGTGCACGACCGCGGCGGAGACCTCGATGCCACCACTGAGGTGGATGGCGCCGATGATCGCCTCGACGGTGTCGGACACGATCGAGGCCTTGTCGCGACCGCCGGTGGCCTCCTCGCCCCGGCCGAGCTTGATGTACTGGCCGAGGCCGATGCCGCGGCCGACGACGGCGAGGGCGCGGGCGTTCACGACCGCCGCCCTCAGCTTCGCCAGCCGGCCCTCGGAGAGGTCGGGGTGCTTGAGATAGAGGGTCTCGGTCACCACACGCCGAGCACGGAGTCACCGAGGAACTCCAGTCGCTCGTTGGTGGGGATGCCACCGTTCTCGTACGCGTACGAGCGGTGGGTGAGTGCAAGCTCGAGCAGCTCGGGGTCCAGAACCGGATCCCCGAGCGCTGCTCGAAGCTCTGCGTAGTTGCTCAGGACCGTAGGGGTCAGAGGACCTGACGACGGTCGGCGCGTGCACCGTACTGGCCGCACTCGCCGCACGCACGGTGCGGGAGGTGCTTGGCACCGCAGGCGGGGTTCGCGCAGGTCGCGAGCGTCGGCGCAACCGCCTTCCACGCCGAACGGCGGTGACGGGTGTTGCTGCGCGACATCTTCCGCTTCGGGACAGCCACTGTTCTCTCCTCGTGCTCAAAAAGTCCAACGCCCTTTCGGGCAACCCGGGAAGTCTAACGGGATCGGACTCCGGGGCTCCAATCGGGCGCGCTGGCGGTCAGGCCAGTCCCTCAGTCCTCGTCGCCGTGGAGCGATGCCAGGCCGGCCCACCGCGGATCGATCGGCGCCTCGTGGCTGTGGTCGGGCTCCTCCTTGAGGTTCGCACCGCACTCGGGGCACAGCCCGGGGCAGTCGTCGGCGCACAGCGGCTGGAAGGGGATCTCCAGCACGATCGCGTTGCGGATCGCCGTCTCGAGGTCGACGTGCTCCTCGACCACGACGCTGATGTCGTCGTCCTCCTCGTCCGACTCGGGCGCGTCGTAGAGGTAGAGCTCCTGGAAGTGCGCCTCGACCTCGTCCTCGATCGGGTCCAGGCAGCGCACGCACTCGCCCTTCAGCGAGGCGAAGGCGGTGCCGGTGGCCAGGACGCCGTCCACCACCGCCTCGAGCCGCACGTCCACCTCCACCGGGTCACCCTCCGGTACGGCGAAGACGTCGATGCCGAGCTCGGCCGGAGCCGGGACGGTCAGTTCGTACTCCTTCTGGTTGCCGGCACGGCGGCCGAGGGCGCGAGTGTCGAGGACGAAGGGACCGCGGAGGTCGTTGCTGCTCACGGCCACAATGTTACGAGCGGTCGGTGATCTTCTCCGCAAGCGCGGCGAGCACGAAGGGCGGCACGAACGCCGACACGTCGCCCCCGAAGGCGGCGACCTCCTTGATCAGGCTGGAGGAGACGAAGACGTTGCCGGTCGCGCCGGGCAGGAACACCGTCTCGACCCCGGTGAGATGGACGTTCATCTGCGCCATCGGCAGCTCGTAGTCGTAGTCGGTCGAGCCGCGGATGCCCTTGACGATCGCGACGGCGTCGATCTCGCGGCAGAAGTCGACGATCAGGCCGGTGAAGCCCGCCACCCGCACGTTGGGCAGGTCGGCGGTCGCCTCGCGGAGCATCTCCATCCGCTCCTCGGGGCCGAACAGCCTGCTCTTGGAGACGTTGGTGCCGGTCGCCACCACCACCTCGTCGAAGAGCCTGGCGGCGCGACGGAAGATGTCGATGTGACCGTTGGTCACCGGGTCGAAGGAGCCCGGGCAGACGGCACGGCGCATCTCACACCTCCACAGGTCCACGAGCAGCGGTCAGGATCCGGCGTGACCGTACCAAAGCGTCGACTCGCCGTACTTGCGGCTGCGGATGTCCTCGAAGCCGTCGGGCCAGGCCGGCTCGGGGCTGCGGGCCGACCGCTCCACGATCACCAGCGCGCCGGGCACCAGCCAGCCGTTGTCGGCCAGGGCGGCGAGGGCGCCCGCGACCCCCTGCTCGTCCAGCGGGTACGGCGGGTCCAGGAAGACGATGTCGTACGGCGCGGCCGGCGGCTCGGCCAGTGCGGTCGCGACCGCGGTGGCCACCACGTTCGCCCGACCGAAGCCGAGCGTGGTGGCGTTGTTCGCGATCAGCGCAGCCGTCTTCCGGTCCTGCTCGACCAGCGTGACCACGCCGGCACCGCGCGACCAGGCCTCGAGCCCGACGGCGCCGCTGCCGGCATAGAGGTCCAGGAACCGCAGCCCCTGCAGCGAGCCGCACCACGCCTCGATCGCTGAGAAGAGCGCCTCACGCACCCGATCGCTCGTCGGTCTGGTCTGGGCACCACGTGGTGTGGTGAGGCGACGTCCGCCCGCGGTACCCCCGATGATCCGCGTCACAGGCGTGTCTCCTCACAGCGGGCCGTCGCGAGCGGCGTCTGGTGCGTGCAGCGGCAAGGCGGAGGAGGGAGACGGGGCGGAGCCCCGGCGACCGACGACAACGCCGCCGATGTGTGTTCCAGGCGTCGCGCAGCAGGGCCGATGTGATGAGACACGCCTAGCTCTTCTCCATGTAGTCGGCGCGCACCGAACGCTCGATCCCAGCGACCTCCCGAGCGAGCAATGGTGCCTGGTGCAGGTCCACATCTTCGTCCAAGAGCGCGTTGGCTGCCGAACGGGCCTCGGTGATCGCGTCCTCGTCGCGCAACACCCGCAGGTCGCGCAGGCTCGAGCGGCCACCGGACTGCGAGGCGCCGAGGACGTCCCCCTCGCGCCGCAGCTCGAGGTCGACCTGGGAGAGGGCGAAGCCGTCGGTCGTGGCCGCGACCGCATCGAGCCGGTCGCGGGTCGGCGTACCGGCCTCGGCGTGGGAGACCAGCAGGCACAGCCCCGGCAGGCCGCCACGGCCGATCCGGCCGCGTAGCTGGTGCAGCTGGGAGACCCCGAACCGGTCGGCGTCGACGATCACCATGGCGGTGGCGTTGGCGACGTCCACGCCGACCTCGATGACGGTCGTGGAGACGAGCACGTCGATGTCCCCGGCAGCGAACGCGCGCATCGTGCGGTCCTTCTCCTCGGGGGCCAGCCGCCCGTGCAGTACGCCGATCCGCAGCCCTTGCAGCGGCCCCTCGGCGAGGGTGGCGGCGAGGTCGGCGACCGAGGCGAGCGGGCGCTGCTGCGCCTTGATCGGATTGCCGTCCTCGTCCAGGTCGACGGCGTCGACGTCGCCCTGCTCGGCGTCGTCGCCGCTGATCCGCGGGGCGACGACGTAGGCCTGGTGGCCCTTGCCGACCTCCTCGCGCAGCCGCTGCCATACCCGGTCGATCCAGGCCGGCCGCTCCGCCAGCGGGACCAGCGTCGTCTGGATCGGGGCACGACCGGCCGGCAGCTCGGTCAGGGTGGAGACCTCGAGGTCGCCGAAGACTGTCATCGCCACGGTCCGCGGGATCGGGGTGGCGGTCATGACCAGGACATGCGGCGGCGTACCGGCCTTGTCGGTGAGGGCGGCGCGCTGCTCGACCCCGAACCGGTGCTGCTCGTCGACCACGACCAGGCCGAGGTCGTGGAACATCACCTGGTCCTGGAGCAGTGCGTGGGTGCCGATCACGATGCCTGCCTCGCCGATCGCGATCCGGCTCAGCGGCTCCTTGCGCTGCGCCTTGGTCATCGAGCCGGTGAGCAGCTCGACCGCGGTGCCTCCCCCGAACAGCCCACCGCCGGCAACACTGCCCCCATTGAGCGGGGCGAGCATCGCGCTGATCGAGCGGTAGTGCTGCTGGGCGAGCACCTCGGTCGGCGCGAGCAGCGCGGCCTGGCCGCCGGAGTCGACCACCCGCAGCATCGCCCGCAGCGCCACCAGGGTCTTGCCGGAGCCGACCTCGCCCTGGAGGAGACGGTTCATCGGGTGCGGCTGGGCCAGGTCGTGCTCGATCTCGCCGCCGACGACCCGTTGGCCCGCGGTCAGCGCGAACGGGAGGGAGGCGTCGAAGCGCTCGAGCAGGCCCTGTCCCTCGCCGGCGACGCCGCCGGTGCGGGCCTGGGCGCCCTGGGCGGCCAGCGCCCGGCGTCGCCGCCCCAGCACCAGTTGCAGGGTGAGCGCCTCGGCGAACCGGAAGCGTCGCTGCGCCTCCTCGATCTGGTGCCAGTCGGCCGGCTGGTGGATCCAGTCGTAGGCGGTGCGCAGGTCGATGATCTGGTGGTCGTGGCGCACCTGCTCGGGCAGCGCGTCCTCGATCCCGGTCACTACCTCCCGGGCGAAGCGGACCGCGCGCTGGATGTCCCACGACAGCACGCCGGCGGTGAGCGGGTAGATCGGGAAGACGTCGGTGAGCGCCTCGATGGTCATCGCCGCGTCCTCCGGTACGCCGTCGGCGCCGCCGTGGGCCGGATCGGCGAAGAGGACCATCTGCGGGTTGGTCAGCTGCCAGCGCCCGTTGAACGATCCGGCCTTGCCGATGAAGACGCCGCGTGCGCCCTCCGAGAGGCGGGAGGCGTTCCACTCCGCGATGTGCTTGCGCTTGGAGAAGAACGTCATCGACAGCCGCGGCCCGTCGGTCTGCAGGATCGTCTCCACCCGGTACGCCGGGCGGTTGGTGCGGCGGTCGGTGTAGCTGTGCACCTTGCTGCCCAGCACCTCACCGAGGACGGTGAGCATCTGCCCCTCCTGCAGCTCCGGCACGGAGGTGAGCTTGGCCGTGTTGAGGTAGCGCCGCGGGAAGTGGTGGAGCAGGTCGCCGACGGTGCGCAGGCCGAGCCCACTGACGATCTTCTCCGCCTTCTTGTGGTCCCCCAGCACGGACTGGATCGGCGAGTCGAGGGTGATCACTCGACCGCCACCAGGAGCGGATAACGGGGCTGGCCGCCGGCGTAGGTGGCCACGTCGACGGTCGGGTGGTGCTCCTCGAGCCAGGTCCGGGCGGCCGCGGCGATGGAGCCGTCCGCATCCTCCGCCCCCGAGACCAGGGTGACCAGCTCACCGCCACCGCCGATCAGCCGGCTCAGCACGTCCACCGCCGTCTCGGGCAGCGGGCCACCGACCCGGACGAACTCGCCGTCGATGATGCCGAGCGAGTCACCGGGCTCGCACGGCCCGGCCAGGGTCAGCGCGCGGCGGTCGGCGATCGTCACGCCACCATGACGGGCGTGCCGCGCGGTAGCGGTCATCTCGAGGACGTCCTTGCCGAACGCCGCAGCCGGGTCGTGCACCGCCATCGCGGCCAGACCCTGGACCTGGGCCACGGTCGGCAGCACCGCCACCCGCAGGCCGAGGTCCTGCTCCACGGTCCGCGCCGCCGCCTCGGCGTACCGCAGCGTGCGGCGGTCGTTGGGCAGCACGATCACCTCGGCGGCGCCGTCGCCCGTCAGCATCGCCACCAGGTCGGCCGTGGTCGGCCGGCCGGCGAGAACGAGTGCGCCGGCCTCCTCGAACAGCCTGCCCAGGCCAGGTCCGCCGGCGACGGCGACGACCGCGCGGCCCGACCGGGCGGGGGCGGCCTTCTCCGCGGCTTGCGCGGCGTGCTGCTTCTTTCCCTGCTCGGCGCCATGCCTGTCCCTTTGCTCCGCAAAGTGGGTGACCTTCACCCGGTAGGGACGGCCGGCGACGATGCCGGCCTCGAGCGCGGCGCCGACGTCGTCGACATGGACGTGGACGTTCCAGAGCCCGTCTCCGCCGACCACCACCAACGAGTCGCCGAGGCCCGCGAGCGTCTCCCGCAGACGCGGGAGGGCGTCGTCGGCGGCGTCGAGGAGGAACATCACCTCGTACGCCGGACCATCCTCGGTCAGGTCCGCCTGTGGCTCGGCCGGTGCGGTGGCCCGGATCCGGACCACCGGCTCGGCCGTACGTCGCCCGGTGAGCGCGCGGTCGACCGCATCGAAGACGACGCTGACACCGCGGCCACCGGCGTCCACCACACCCGCCTCGGCCAGCCGCGGGAGCTGGTCCGGCGTGCGCTCGAGCGCACTGCGCGCGGCCTTGGCGGCCGCTCCCAGCACGTCCCGGGTCTGGGCCCGCGGGTCGTGCACCTGCTCGATCGCGGCCTCGGCGGCGGCCCGGCACACGGTCAGCATGGTGCCCTCCACCGGGGTGCCGACCGCGGCGTAGGCCGCCTCGCTCGCCGCGCGGAGCGCCTCGGCGAAGACCTGGGCCCGCCGCTGCTGCGACTCGGCGGCGACGATCCGCCGCAGGGCAGCACCCAGCATCTCGGCGAGGATGACTCCGGAGTTGCCGCGGGCGCCGAGCAACGCCCCGCGGGCGTAGGCGCCCAATGCTTCCCGCGGGTCGTCGGTAGCGGCCTGCGACAGCGCGTCGCGTGCCGACGCTGCGGTGAGGTAGAGGTTGGTGCCGGTGTCGGCGTCGGCCACCGGATAGACGTTGAGGGCGTCGATCTCCTCGCGGTGGGCGCCGAGGGCGTCGGCCACCAGATCGGAGAAGCGCCGGATGATCGCCAGGTCCAGCATCGCCACCGCTCGCACCTCCACGTCCCACGCACGGCGGCGCCGGTTCGCGGACCAGGCGCCTGCCTCGATAGCCTCCGAAGGCATCAGAGTAGTGGGGTCCCCCTCGATTTCCGGCGGGGACCGCAGATCGGCTACTCTCGTTCGGTTGCCAGCGTCGGATCCACTCGGGTCTGCCGGGTGACATCAAGACCTCGACACACGATTTCTCAGGAGTTCACGGTGGCTGCCGTTTGCGACATCTGCGCCAAGAAGCCGGGCTTCGGCAACAACCGCCCGTGGTCCCGCAAGATCACGAAGCGCCGCTTCGACCCCAACATCCAGCGGGTGCGGGCCGTCGTGAACGGCACCGCCAAGCGCCTCAACGTCTGCACCGGCTGCCTCAAGGCCGGCAAGGTCTCTCGCTGACGTAACAGAACGGCCCGCGAAGTGCTCTGCGCTTCGCGGGCCGTTCTGCTGTCTGCATGTGTCTGCGTGCGGACCGGCTCAGAAGTGGGTCCAGCCGGCGGCGCCCGCGTAGGGGGCGCCGTCGACCGTCACGCCCTGCCCCTCGGCGACCGTGCCGATGGCGCGGAAGCCCGTCGGCAGCGGCGTACCCGCAGGGAAGGTGGCCAGGAGCGCGTGGTCGTCTCCCCCGCCGAGCACGAAGCTGACCGGATCCGCGCCGGTGGCGGCCGCGACCGCGTGCAGCGGCTCGGGCACCTCCAGCTCCGCGGTGCGTACGTCGATGGCCACGCCCGACGCCGACGCCAGGTGACCGGCCTCGGCGAGCAGGCCATCGGAGATGTCGATCATCGCGGTGGCGCCGCCGGCAGCGGCCGCCGGACCGGCGTCGTAGGGCGGCTCCGGGTGGCGGTAGGCCTCGACCAGTACGCGCGGCGAGCGGAAGCCGCGGCCCAGGACGGCGAGCCCGCCCGCCGCCCAGCCCTGGCGTCCGGCGATCGCGAGCACGTCTCCCGCAGCGGCGCCGTTGCGCAGCACCGGCGCCTGGGCAACGGCGCCCAGCACCGTCACCGCGACCACGATCTCCTCGGCCCGGGTGATGTCGCCGCCGACCACCGAGGCGCCGACCAGGGCGCACTCCTCGGAGAACCCCTTCGCCAGCTCCAGCGCCCACGCGACCGGGAGGTCGGCCGGCGCGGCCAGGCTGATCGTGAGCGAGTGCGCGCGGCCGCCCATGGCGTTGATGTCGGAGAGGTTCTGGGCCGCTGCCCGCCGGCCGACGTCGTACCCGCTGGCCCACACCCGCCGGAAGTGTCGGCCCTCGACCATCAGGTCGCTGGAGACCACGACGTGGCCCTGCTTGACCCGCAGCAGCGCGGCATCGTCCCCGGGGCCGACCAGGACATGCTCGCCCTGGGGGAAGTGCGCCACCAGCTGGGCGATCAGCCCGAACTCACCGACGTCGCCAAGAGTGTGCCCAGCGGTCTGCTCCGAAGTCATGCACCCATCCAATCGTGTCGGGCCACCGCGATGTCGGGCGGCACGCGCGCCAGAACCGGCTATGGCGTCCCTCACCCATCGGATAGGTTGAACGGCGGGTCGGCGACCTCGCCGACACGACGGAAGGAAGAGCTGATGACCGTCCAGGCGTACATCCTGATCCAGACCGACGTGGGCAAGGCCGCGGAGGTGGCCGGCGAGATCGCGCAGGTCCCGGGCGTCACGCTCGCCGAGGACGTCACCGGCCCCTACGACGTGATCGTCCGGGCGGAGGCGAAGAACGTCGACGAGCTCGGGAAGATGGTCGTGGCCAAGATCCAGACGCTGGCCGGCATCACCCGGACGCTGACCTGCCCCATCGTCCACATCTGACCTCGCCCCAAGTCCTCACCCCGAGCCAGGTCTGGAGCTGTCCATGAGTGGTCCGGTCGCCGTCATCGCCGGTGGTCTCTCCCACGAGCGCGACGTGTCCCTGGCGTCGGGGCGCAACCTGGTGCGCGAGCTGCGCGCTGCGGGGCTCGAGGTGACCGCCTACGACTTCGACCGCCACCTGCTGCACAACCTGGAGCGCGACAAGGTCGGCGTCGCGATGCCGGCGCTGCATGGCAGGTTCGGCGAGGACGGCGAGATCCAGACGCTGCTCGAGCTGATCGACATGCCCTACGTCGGCAGTACGTCGCGGGCCTGCCGGGTCGCCTTCGACAAGGGCACCGCGCGCGAGCTGCTGCGCCGGGCCGGGATCCCGGTGCCGGACTCGGTCGGCCTCTCGGCGCAGACGTTCCGCGACGTCGGTCCGAGCGCGCTGATGGAGCACGTGCTCAGCAGGCTCGGCGAGCGGATCGTGGTCAAGCCGTCCCAGGGCGGGTCGGCGCTCGGCGTCAGCGGCGTCGACGGCCTGGCCGAGCTGCCGTCGGCGCTCGTCGGCACCTACGCCTACCACGACGACGCGCTGATCGAGCGGTTCTACCAGGGCATCGACGTCTCGGTGGTGGTGCTGGAGGACGCCGACGGCCTGACGTCGCTGGAGCCGATCGCGATCGACTTCACCAAGGGGCACGAGTTCGACTTCGCCGCGCGCTACACCGCCGAGTTCGTCGGCCTCGCCGTACCGGATCTTCCGGGCGGGCTGCTCGCCGAGCTCGGGGCCGCGGCACGGACCGCCCATCAGGTCCTCGGCCTGCGAGACGTGTCCCGCTCGGACTTCATCGTCTCCGCGGACGGCTCGTTCGTGCTGCTCGAGACCGCCATCACGCCCGGCACCACCGAGACCTCGGTCTTCCCGTTCGCCTGCGCCGCGAGCGGTACCTCCCTCGGTGGGGTCGCGGCTGGCCTGGTCGATCGAGCCCTCAACCGTTGAGTTGCCAGTCTGTACGGGTTGACTTCCCACCTGTACGACGCACGGATGGCAACTCAACTCCGCCGGGGTGGCAACTCAACTCCGCCGGGGTGGCAACTCAACCGAGTTGGCGGGACATCTCGATCTCGACGCCGGCGGCCAGCGGGACGGTGATCCCCGTCGGGGCGAACCCGAGCTTGCGGTACGCCGCCTGCGCGCGGCCGTTGTCCTGGTGCACGAGCAGCCGCAGCCGCCCGACGCCGTGCTCGCCGGACCAGCCGGCGACCTCGTCCACCAGACGGCCGATCACGCCCGTGCCGCGGTGCGCCGGCTGGACCCAGACGCCGACGACGTGCGCCTGCAGGTGCTCGATCCGGTGCCCGGCCCAGTCGTCGGCGCCCGGCTCCTCACGCAGGGCCGAGACCGAGGCGACCCACTCCCCGGCCTCGGTGATAGCGGCGAACTGAGCGACGGCCGCGCCCGACGACGCGCCGGCCGCACGCTCCTGCCAGAACGCGTCGGGGCGCACGAGCGCGTCCTGGTAGGTCTCGAGGTAGGCAATCGGCGCGGCCTCGTCCTGCAGCGCCTCCAACCGCATCGCGCGCAGCTGCGGCCAGTCCTCGGAGCGGACCCGACGTACGGCGACCATCGGGATCAACGAAGCCCGAGGGGGCGCTCGAGGGCGAGCTGGATGAGCTCGTCGATGAGCTCCGGGTAGGAGACGCCGGTGGCCTCCCACAGCTTGGGATACATCGAGATCGGGGTGAAGCCGGGCATGGTGTTGATCTCGTTGATCACTGCCTCGCCCTCGGGCGTCACGAAGACGTCCACCCGCGCGATGCCCTCGCCGCCGATCGCCTCGAACGCGCGCACCGCCATGTCGCGCACCTTCTCGGCGACCTCGGCGGGCAGGTCGGCCGGGGCGTCGGTGCGGGCGTGGGAGTCGGAGGAGTACTTCTCCTCGAAGTCGTAGAAGTCGGCCTCGCCGTGGTCCACGACGATCTCCCCGGGGACCGAGGCCCGCGGCGCGACCCCGCCGCGGCCGCCGAGCACCGCGCACTCGATCTCCCGGCCGGCGATGCCCTGCTCGACCAGCACCTTCGGGTCGTGGAAGCGGGCGCCCTCGGTCGCCTCGACCAGGCCGGTGACGTCGTCGACCCGCGTGACGCCGAGCGAGGAGCCCGCCCGCGCGGGCTTGACGAACACCGGGAACTTCAGCTGCTCGCTGACCCGCGCCACCACCTCGGACTGGCGCTGCTCCCACTCCCGCGGCTGGATCACGACATAGGGGCCGACCGGCAGGCCATGGCCGGCGAAGACCAGTTTCATGTAGTGCTTGTCCATGCCGACGGCGGAGGCGAGCACCCCACAGCCGACGTAGCGCACGCCGCCGATCTCGAGCAGGCCCTGGACGGTGCCGTCCTCGCCGAAGGGGCCGTGCAGCAGCGGGAAGACCACGTCGATCTCGCCGACGTCGCTGAGCCCCACGAGCTCCTTGCCGGAGTCGCTGGTCACCTCGGGCAGCCGGCCCGCGGCCAGCTCGAAGCGGGACGCGTCACCGGCCGTGAGGACCCACTGACCTTCGCGGGTGATCCCGACGGGGAGTACGTCGTACTTCTCCCGGTCGATCGCCTTCATCACGCCCGCTGCGGTCGCGGCCGAGATGGCGTGCTCGCCGGAGCGGCCGCCGAAGAGGAGTGCGACGCGGATCTTGCGGTGCTGCTCGTCGGCCATAGCGCGCAACTTTAGAGGAGCGCCTCGGCGACCTCATACAGGCGCGCCCCGTTGGAGGCCTTGAAGAGCACCGCGTCGCCCGGGCCGACGTGGTCGCGCACCCAGGCGGTCGCCTCCGCGTTGTCGGCCACAAAGACCGCCGACTCCGCCGCGCGCCCGGCGCTGAGCCCGTCGAGCATCGCACGGGCGTCCTGCCCGACCACCACGACCTGGTCGATGCCGCGCCCGGCGGCGTACTGGCCGATGGCGACGTGCTCCTGCTCGCCGCCCGGGCCGAGCTCCTTCATCTCCCCCAGCACCGCGATCGTGCGGCTGACGCCGCTGTCGGCGCCGATCGTCGCGAGGGCGTCGATCGCGGCGCGCATCGAGTCGGGGTTGGCGTTGTAGGCGTCGTTGAGCACGATCCGCCCGTCGGGCAGCTCGTGCAGCTCCATCCGTCGCTTCGACAGCGTGGTGACGGCATCGAGGGCCGCTCCGACCTGCCGCGCGGTGAGACCCGAGGCGATGGCCGCCGCGGCAGCGGCCGCCGCGTTCATCGCCTGGTGCGCGCCGACCAGTTGCAGCTTGACCGGCACCGGGCCCTGCGGGGTGGCCAGGGTGAAGGACGGGCGGCCGAGCCGGTCCAGGGTCAGATCCTGGACCCGTACGTCGGCAGGCTGCGCTTGACCGAAGGTGATCACACGGGCTGAGGTGCGTGAGGCCATCGCACCGACCCGCTCGTCGTCGGCGTTGAGCACCGCAACGCCGGTGGTGGCCTCGATCAGCTCGCCCTTCGCCTCGGCGATCGCCTCTCGCGACCCGAACTCGCCGATGTGGGCGAAGCCGACGTTGAGCACGATCCCGATGTCCGGGGCGACCAGCGAGGCGAGCTCGGCGATGTGTCCCTTGCCGCGGGCGCCCATCTCCAGCACGAGGAAGCGGGTCTCGGCATCGACACGCAGCGCGGTCAGCGGCATCCCGATCTCGTTGTTGTACGAGCCCTTGGTGGCGACGGTCGGTGCGGCCTGCGCCAGGACGGCGGCCAGCAGGTCCTTGACCGAGGTCTTGCCCTGCGAACCGGTGATCCCGGTGACGGTGAGACCGCCAGCCTGACGCACACGGGTGACGACGGCCTTCGCGAGGCGTTGGAGCGCGGTCTGCACGTCCTCGACAACGACCGTCGGGAGCGCCGTCGGGCGGCTGCCGAGCACCGCCACCGCGCCGTTCTCGGCGGCCTGGCCGGCATGGAGGTGACCGTCGGTGTGCTCGCCGGCGAACGCCACGAACAGGCTCCCTGCGGCGGCCTCGCGGCCGTCGATCACGACCGGCCCGTCGACGACGATCGGCTTCGTGGCGGCGGGGTCGGCGGCCGCGATCTCTCCGCCGGTGATGGCAGCGATCTCGGCCAGGGTGAGGGCGATCACGACTGGGTCCCCGCAGCGACGATCATGAGTCCTCACCCTAGCCGCACGCCGTGCGGCTGGCTCGCCCTAGTCTGCTGCCATGGCCGACCAGACCAAGCCCGCCACCCGCGCCGTACACGCCGGGCGGCCGCCGCACGAGCCCGACCAGCCGTTCAACGTGCCGATCACGATGGCGTCGACCTATGTCGCCGGCGGGGACAAGGAGTACGGCCGCTACGCCAACGACACCTGGGCGGCGTTCGAGACCGCGCTGGGCGATCTGGAGGGCGGCAGGGCGCTGACGTTCTCCAGCGGGCTGGCCGCGGTGGCGACCATCCTGGACCTGGTCAACGACTCGGTCGTGGTGGCCGGTCAGTCCTACCAGGGCACCGTCGGCCAGCTCGGCGACCTGGAGGCCCGCGGCCGGCTCACCGCCCGGCTGGTCGACGTCACCGACACCGCCACCGTCGTCGCGGCGCTGGACGAGGACGTCGCGCTGCTGTGGCTGGAATCGCCGACCAACCCCGGCATGGCGGTGGCGGACCTGCCGGCGCTGATCGACGCGGCGCACGCCGTCGGTGCGCGGGTGGTGGTCGACAACACGTTCGCCACCCCCCTGCTGCAGCAGCCGCTGGCGATGGGCGCGGACATCGTGGTGCACTCGGCGACCAAGTACCTCGCCGGTCACTCGGACGCCCTGATGGGCGCGGTCGTCGTCCGGGACGACGAGGAGGGCAGGGCGCTCTGGGACGTGCTCAAGGGCCGCCGCGACCTGATCGGCGCCATCCCCGGGACGCTGGAGGCCTGGCTGGCGCTGCGCGGTCTGCGCACGCTGGCGATCCGGGTCGAGCGGGCGTCGTCCAACGCAGCCACACTGGCATCGCGCCTGCAGGAGCACCCGGCCGTCGAGGAGGTCCGCTACCCCGGCTTCGGCGGCATGCTCGCGATCGTGCTCCGCTCCGCCGAAGCGGCGGAGGCCGTCACGCACGCCACCTCGCTGTGGGTGCACGCCACCTCGCTCGGCGGCGTGGAGTCGACGTTCGAGCGGCGGCGGCGCTGGAAGACCGAGGACAAGGACGTGCCCGAGGGCCTGATCCGGATGTCGGTCGGCATCGAGGACGTCGACGACCTGTGGGCCGACCTGGCCGGCGCGCTCGACCGGCTCTGAGGGTGATCCGGCGCGCCAGGCGACACCGACGATCCCGCGCGGCGGCCCTACCGGCGCCACGGCCCTGTCGGGGAGGACGCGATCTGGATGCCGGCCGGGCTGTCGGCGCTCGGAGGTCCGGCTAGCCGTGGTCACGGTAGAGCGGCGCGGCCTCGCCGTAGGCGGCCGGCCGAACGGCTGACGGCATCGCGTCGGCCAGGGCGCCGGCGGCAACCCGGGAGCAGCCGACGGTGAGCTCGAGCTCCTCGTCGACCTCGCACGCCACACACCACGCCCGGTCCTGCGGCCACACCAGGTGCGGACCCACGCAGCTCTCCAGCACGACGCCGTGCCAGGCGAGCGCGGGCGCGTCGGCGAGCACCTGGACCGGACCCGTGAAGAGCAACATCGGCCGGTTGGGGATATCGACGCGGGGCGCCTCGGGAGCCGGGCGAGACCCCGTCCAACCCGCCCAGATCGCGGCATAGGCAGCGGACGGCGTCGAGGTGTGCCCCGCAAGCACGGTCAGCGCCGTACGACGAGCGACCTCGTCCCCGCCTGCGGCGTCGAAGGAGATCCGGACGTAGGCCTCGAAGCCGCGCGGACCGAACCGGACCAGGTCCCACCAGTCCGCTCGCGCCTCGAGCAGCCACCGCGCAGGCTCGGCGTCCGCCGCGGGTCGCACGAGGCTCAAGGGCGCTACTCCGTCTCGGCCTTCGTCGGCCGGCCCAGCATCGCGTCCATGGTCGCGGTCGCCGTCATCCGACCGGCCACCACCTCGTCGACGTACTGGGCCAACGGGGCGTCGACCCCGTGACGGGCGGCGAGCTCGCGCAGCGAATGGCATGACTTGGCGCCCTCGGCGACCTGGTGGGCGCCGCCGGTGATCTCCTCGACCGACATGCCACGGCCGAGCTTCTCCCCGAACGTGCGGTTGCGCGACAGCGGCGAGGAGCAGGTGGCGACCAGGTCGCCGAGGCCGGCCATGCCCATCAGGGTCATCGGATCGGCGCCCATCTTGATCGCCAGCCGGCTGATCTCGGCCAGCCCGCGGGTGATCACCGAGGCGGTGGAGTTGTCGCCGAAGCCCAGCCCGACGGCCATCCCGACAGCGATGGCCACGACGTTCTTGTAGGCGCCGCCGAGCTCGCAGCCGAGCACATCGGTGGACGTGTAGGGCCGGAACGCCGGGGTGTGGATGATCGCCTGCAACTGCTTGGCGACGTCCTTGTCCGAGCACGCGACCACGGCGCCGGCGGGCTCGCGGCGGGCGATCTCCGGGGAGAGGTTGGGTCCGCTCACCACCGCGATCCGGTCCGGTCCGGCCCCGGTCTCCTGCGCGATCACCTCGCTCATCAGGTTGAGGGTGCCGAGCTCGACCCCCTTCATCAGGGAGACCAGCGGGGCCGTCGTCGGCAGGTGCGGCGCCCAGGTGGAGAGATTGGCACGCAGCGTCTGGGAGGGCGTGGCGAGTACGACGACGTCAGCGCCGTCGGCGGCCTGTTCGACGTCGTGGGTCGCGGCGATGCTCGGCGGAAGCTCGACCTCGGGGTGGTACTCGGCGTTGCGGCGGGTCTGGTTGATCCCGGCCGCCACCTCCTCGCGCCGCGCCCAGACGGTGACGTCGTTGCCGGCGTCGGCGAGCACGATCGAGAACGCCGTACCCCAGGATCCGGCTCCGAAGACCGCGACCTTCGTCATCCCTCGGCCTTCGATCCGCCGGCATCCGGCCCGCCAACATCCGGCCCGGCGCCGCGCGCATGCGGGTTGCCGGTCGCGTTGAGGCCGTGCTTGCGCGGGTCGAAGCGCTCTGCCGGCGCCTGCTCTCCGCGGATCTCCTCGACCAGGCCGACGATCGCCGCCATGATCCGGTCGGTGGCCTCCTTGACCGTCGCGTTGGTCAGCTCCTCCGCCCGCAGGTCCTCCAGCGGCACCGGGTCGCCGACGCGCATCGTCACGGTCTTGCGGCCCTTGAGGTTGGGCTTCTTGGAGTACGCCGGGAGCAGCTTCTGGGCACCCCACTGGCCGATCGGGATCACCGGGGCGCCGGTGGCGAGCGCGATCCGGGCCGCACCCGACTTGCCGACCATCGGCCAGCCGTCGGGATCCTTGGTGATCGAGCCCTCGATGTAGACGACCACGATCTCACCGGCGTTGACCGCCTCGACCGCGTGCTTGAACGCGTCGGCGCCGGCCGCCCGGTCCACTGGGATCTGGCCGGCGGCCCGCATGAACTTCCCGAGCTGCGGGTTCTTGAACAGGCTCGACTTCGCGAGGTAGCGCGACTCGCGGCCGTAGTCCCACACCAGGTGGGCAGCGGTCACCGGGTCGACGTGGGAGACGTGATTGAGCGCGATGATCGCGCCCCCGGTCGCGGGGATCTTCTCGCCGCCGATCCAGTCCTGCTTCGTCGTCACCAGCAGGATCGGCTTCAGGATCGAGACGGCGAGGCTCCATGCCCAGCCCCGCTCATGCTGCAGCTTCCGGTACTTGCCCACGAACGAGGAGGCTACCGGTCCCGGGGCGCTGCGCGCGGGGCGGCGTGTTCCATGGTCCGGCGTGTTGGGAAGATGTCCGCGATGTCCTTCGCCGTACTGCTTCCGGTCAAGCCGCCCGCCCGCGGCAAGTCGCGTCTCGTCGGCGTCTCGGACCAGGCGCGGGTGGCGTTGGCGACCGGGTTCGCCCTCGACACCGCGGTTGCCTGCCTGGCCGCGGGCAGGGTCGGCGCCGTGCTCGCTGTCACCGACGACGCGCTCTTCGCGAGCTCGCTGGTCGGGCTGGGCTGTGCGGCGATCCCCGACGGCGTGACCGAGGACCTGAACGGCTCACTGCGGCTGGCTGCGCACGAGGCGGTACGCCGCTGGCCGGCCCTGCGGCCGGTCGCCCTCTGCGGTGATCTGCCGGCGCTGCGGGCCGCCGAGCTGGACGCAGCCCTGTCCGGGGTCGCTTCGGCCGGTGAGCGGGCCTGCTTCGTGGCCGACGAGGCCGGGACCGGCACGACCCTCTACTCCGCTCCGGCCGCGGCGTTCTCACCGTCGTACGGCCTCGACTCCGCCAGGCTGCACGCCGAGGCCGGTGCGCTCGCGCTGCCCGGCGAGCTGGCGTCGCTCCGGCACGACGTCGACACCCTGGACGACCTCCGCGCTGCGGTCCCGATCGGGCTGGGTCCGCGCACGACGCTCGTGGCGGCGCAGTTCGGGCTGCTGGTCTGAGGCGGGCCGCCCGTCTGGGACGACCCGCGTCGCCTGCTCACCGCTGATCAGGACTCCGACTTCGGAGCGTGCGGCGGGACCTGCGTGGGAGCAGCCGGAGGCTTTCCGGTCGGCGCGGCCGGCGGGGTCTGGCTGGGAGCCGTCGGCGGCTTCTGGGTCGGCGCGGCCGGCGGCTTCTGGGTCGGAGCCGGGCTGGTGGCCGGCCCGGTGGCGGGCGACGGGGTGGTCCGCTCGGCGGCCG
>Ga0164242_10003353_pt1 | contig 18322 bp, 15 predicted proteins | sample OricomgcompostMG_FD_108783 | JGI IMG/M metagenome (GOLD analysis project Ga0164242, IMG submission 108783) | Miracle-Growth compost microbial communities from Emeryville, California, USA - Original compost - Miracle growth compost (MG) ... | reverse complement strand
TAGGTATTGTTAGCTATAATACCTCCTACTTTAGCCGCTGCCAGAAAAACATAATCGGGTTTCTCGGCCGCGAAAAAATCGGCCACCTGCTGCTGGTTGCGCAGATCGAGCTCGGAGGAAATACGGGTAATAATATTGCTGTACCCTTCGCTGGTAAGTTTGCGATATATTGCCGAACCCACCATGCCCCTGTGTCCGGCAATATATATTTTGGCCTGTTTTTCCATATTCAATACTTCACGGTAAAAACAGACTATCTATTCGAACTGATTTTTTATAGTATAGCCTGAATCTTTCAACAACTTCTCCCGGTGGAACAGTTCCAGATCGGCAGCTACCATTTCGCTTACCAATCCTTTTAAATCGTACTTAGGTTTCCAGCCCAGTTTAGCATTACACTTAGCCGGATCGCCAATTAAAAGGTCAACTTCTGTTGGGCGAAAGTATTTAGGATCAACCGCTATTACCTCCGTGCCTGTTTTAACCAGATAAGCCGGGTTATTGCATTTAACTACATAGCCTTTTTCGTCGGCGCCTTTTCCTTTAAATTCAACTTCAATACCAACTTCATTAAAAGCCATGCGCACAAACTCGCGTACGCGTGTGGTTATACCCGTCGCTATTACAAAATCTTCCGGGTTTTCCTGTTGCAAGATCAGGTACATGGCTTCCACATAATCTTTAGCATGGCCCCAATCGCGCTGGGCATCCAGGTTGCCTAAATAAAGCTTGCTTTGCAAACCCATGGCAATTTTTGAAACTCCCCGGGTAATTTTACGGGTAACAAATGTTTCACCGCGTAGCGGGCTTTCATGATTAAACAAAATTCCGTTGCAGGCGTACATGCCATAGGCTTCGCGATAGTTAACGGTTATCCAATAAGCATACATTTTTGCTACCGCGTATGGCGAACGTGGATAAAACGGTGTGGTTTCAGATTGCGGAACAGCCTGCACCAAACCATATAATTCTGATGTTGACGCCTGATATATCTTGGTTTTTTTAGTCAAACCTAGTATCCGTATCGCTTCCAGGATACGCAATGTACCTATACCATCGGCATTGGCCGTATATTCGGGGGTATCAAAGCTTACCTTTACATGCGACATTGCGCCCAGGTTGTAAATTTCATCGGGCTGTGTTTGTTGTATAATGCGGATAAGGTTGGTAGAGTCGGTTAAATCGCCATAGTGCAATGTAAAACTCACATTATCTTCATGCGGGTCCTGGTATAAATGGTCTATTCTGTCGGTATTAAAAAGAGAACTGCGACGTTTTATGCCATGCACTTCGTATCCTTTAGATAATAATAACTCTGCTAAGTACGCTCCATCCTGACCTGTAACCCCTGTTATTAATGCTACTTTTTTATCTGACATACGGTTCATTTGGTTTTTGTATGCTAAATCGTTTATTCCAGTTTAAGCAGATATTGCCCGTAACCGCTCTTAATATATTTCTGTGCAATACTGGTTAGCTGATTACGCTTAATAAACCCTTGCTTATAGGCTACTTCCTCAATACAGCCAATTTTTGTATCCTGGCGCTTTTCTATCACACGTACAAATTCCGTAGCATCGCTTAATGAATCAAAAGTACCGGTATCCAGCCAGGCTGTGCCTCTGTCCATTACCCCTACGTGTAGCTTCCCTTTTTCCAGGTAATATTTATTTACATCAGTAATCTCATATTCACCACGTACGGATGGGGCTATATTCTTGGCTATTTCAACCACTGAATTATCATAAAAATACAACCCCGGAACGGCAAAATTGGATTTTGGCTGAACCGGTTTTTCTTCGATAGACAGGGCTTTATAGTTATCGTCAAATTCCACTACACCATACCTTTCAGGATCGGCAACCTTATAGGCAAAAATGGCGGCACCATCTACATCATTAAAACTCCTTATTAATTCGCCAAACCCGGTTCCATAAAAAATATTGTCGCCTAATATTAAAGCTACTTTATCGTTTCCTACAAATCCTTCGCCAATAACAAAAGCCTGCGCCAGTCCGTTTGGTTGTTCCTGTATGGCATATTCAAAACGGCAGCCTAATTCTTTACCATCGCCCAACAGGCGTTTAAAGCTCGGATTATCTTCGGGAGTGGTAATTATTAATATTTCATTTATGCCTGCCTGCATTAAAACCGACAGGGGGTAATAGATCATCGGTTTATCATAAATAGGCATTAACTGCTTACTTATGGCTTTGGTAATGGGGTATAACCGCGTACCGGAACCACCGGCTAAAATAATGCCTTTCATTTATTTTGATAATATATGGATACATTTGGCCAAACTATCACGCCAATAAGGAATAGTAATGCCAAATTCATGTTTAATTTTGGATTTATCCATTACAGAAAATGCCGGCCTTACCGCCCTGGTAACATAGGCCGCGGTATCAACAGGCAGCAGGTTAACCTTAGTTGCCGACAAATCGAAAACAGCCTTGGCAAAATCGTACCAGGATGCGACGCCTTCGTTGCTATAATGATATATGCCATAAGTTGTTTTGCCCGAAGCGATAATTTTCAATATTACAATGGCTAAATCAACCCCGTAGGTGGGTGTGCCAATCTGGTCGGCAATAACTTTCAACTCGTCTCTTTCGCATCCCAGTTTAAGCATGGTTTTTACAAAGTTATTTCCAAACTCAGAGTAAAGCCAGCTGGTACGCACAATAAAATATTTATTGGTTATTTTAATAATATCCTGTTCGCCTTCCAGTTTGGTTAGTCCGTAAATATTAACGGGATTAGCCTCATCTTCCTCTGTGAGCAAACGCGGCGCATTTCCTTCGAACACGAAATCGGTTGAAACGTGAATAAAGGTAGCGTTATGAGCTTTACAGGCATTAGCCAGGTTAAATGCGCCGTCCTTATTAATTTTCCGGGCCATATCTATATCGTCCTCTGCCTTATCAACAGCGGTATATGCCGCGCAATTAATAATATGTGATGGCTGATATTGTGAAAATAATGCCTCTATTTTATCCGGATCCAAAATATTAGCCACTTCTTCCGAGGGAAATAACACATTCGAAATATTTTCCCTTTCAACGATTAGTTTAAGACAGTGTCCTAATTGGCCGGAGGCGCCAAATACAATAGTGATACCCATTTGCAGGCTAAAATACAAACTTTAAAGCAGGACTTAAAATTTGCCATAAAATACCTTAATTGATCAGTTTATTTTACAAAATAATCAGAGGATATTTACTGCCAATAATAAGTCGTTCAAGTATCGATTTTAATTATATTAATCAATAATTAACCGAAGTTTGTTTGGAAGGAAATGTTATGTTAACATGACATCCTGTTATTTGCAATAACAAATAAGATGCGCTATGATAACGATAATAGTAATTTTAGTAGTGGCAAACTATTTAATAATGGCTTGTAAGGAACATGACCGGAAAAACTTCAGGTTCAGGAATTTGGGGTAGCCTAAGGTACTTACAGGGCTATTACACGAAAGCTGCTGATATTAATTAAATGATTTTCGGAGCTTTAATAATAATCCTATTGAATTATAATATAAACCTCCGTTATCGGCTGCTATGGCTGCGCTTATATTAATGTTGTTTTTAAGAGGTTTGTTTATTTCCAAGTAGCCTGATAGTTCACTTATTTCACCAAACTGCCCATATTTTGGTGGGAAAAATGTCCTCCCATGCGAATGGCCTTCAGGACTTGTACCATAAGTACCGTAGTTACGTGAGTATGTTAGTTTAGCTATGACATACATATTCTTTACCGATCCTTCTATTGCTGCATGAAACGCCAATATCCGATTATCAATAATATAGTCTTGTAGACTATCAATAGCAAGTCCTGAACGTGTATATGCTTGCGACGAAAGTAAGGGATTGCCCAGATTTAACCCTTGATAAGTCCAGCCATTATTATATTCATAATTATTATAGTAATTCTCATCGCCTGAAGTTGTAAAAGTTGAATTGTAATGCCCTGCCTGATCCTTTGTATAAATGATCTCAAGTGCCAGTTTACGCCAATCAATTTTTTTACTAACAAATTTTCTATTGGTTAAACTTATACCATTAATACCATCCTTAATATTAGCTAAATGCCCTATTGCGCCTATGTCGTATATGTTTTGTCGATATGCAAGTAATCTTACTCCGTCAAATTCGTACTGCAGACTCATATCAAGTGAACCTATGTGATTTCCTACTTTTGATACCAAAGGAGCTTGTACACTGTCGGTTAAGTCGGGTGGATAATATGTTTTACCAATTGCTGTATACCAAAAAATTTGTGGTAAGTTCAATGTAAAATACGGCCCATATACTTTCCTTTCATCAGTAAACATTACATGATGATTAATGCCACCAAAGAGTGATAAACGCCAGTGGGGTTTCCCTAATTTAAGATAGATTGAATTCTGTTGGTAATAAGCAGTAACATGATTAACATATTCTGTTAATCCGATATTAACATTACCAACAACACCAGCAGCATAACTCCCTTTTATAGAAAATAGTTTATCGAAAAATGGCAATTGATAATAATTAGGTATACTGATATGCAACTGCGGAATACCTAATGCATTATTCGAAATACTGAAAGCACCAGTGGACAATGCAGAATCAACAATGCCTGATATTTGATTGAATCTGCCCGCTTTAACCTCAAATATCCCTTTATGCACTTTTAAATACCCTTTTATTAATGTAACATGCGAAGAATTGCCAGCATTGGCACGCACTTCTATCCCTCCACCCCAGTCCACCTTACCAGGTTTGGTTTTGGTATAACTTTTAAAAATCGACCCAATAAACCCTACAGAAGGGCCAGTGAGTGGTATACTGCCATTTTGATTGGCCCTTAGCCAAAAAGGTAATTTGCCCGATGGAGTAAAGCCTGCCTGCCCCTCAATAATATACTCAAAACCTGGTAACTGCGCAGTTGCTACTGGACCAAACAGGAAGAATAAAAGGATGCATGCTATTAACGCTTTTACTTTTCCCATTGTAAGTTATTCCTGCCGATTAGAATATCTATTATTTACTATCAAAATACTGAATATTTTCTATTGTGTTTTGAATGTTGGCTTTTGATGATGCGCCAAATAAAATAGATTCTATATTAGGCAGATTACAAACATATTCTATTGCCTCTTTTGGAGCAATGGCCCCACCCCCAAGTACCTGCATGGCTACTGCACGAAACTTCCTGGTTCTAAGATAATCTTCATATATTTGTTTACCCCCCGACATACGGAAACCAACTTTATTAATAGATGAACAAATAATGGGGTTTTGTATGCCGCCTTTTTCTAATACATCCAAAAGTTTAGGCATATTCATGGTGATAAAGCCGGCATCAGCATTATATTTCTTCTTTACGTAATGATAAAAAGCAACCAGTATCTCATCTGCACGTAAGCCCAAAAACAAATCGGTAATAACATTTTGCAAAAAAATTACCGGCGTGTCAATACCTTTAAACATTTTCATTTCGGCATCAACCAATAATTCCATAATTGAAAGATAATCCTTGGATAAAAATGCAATACCGCCCTTAAAAAGTGAGCCTAAAAAGTTGCCGGGGACATATTGCTTAAGCGTATCTGCAATGCCCAATTCGGTTACTGCATTAGCATATTTATGCGCGTAAGGCATACAAGGCAATATCTTAAAATCTTTATATTTCTCGGGGTTATCCCTTATAACGTTACAGATATTTGCAATTCTATCATGCGTCGTGCACATGAAAGTATTAATACCAAATGATCGTGCTTCATCAAGCGTTTTTATTATAGCGTTATCATCCTTAAATTTAATCGACTGCATCCTTGACTTTTCGTCGGAGATATGGTTAACAGCAAAAAACTGATTATCGCCAAAAAGTATTCTTTCCATTATTATTTCGCGCTTTCTTTAATTAATTCAATAGCCTTGTCTGTATACCAAGCGCTTTTAAATGTATTTATAGTATTGGGTGCCTTGCCGGCTAAAACGTTTATAAAATAGTCTATTTGAGCTGAATATTCTTCGCCACGTAAATAAAAATCAACCTTCGGAGTAAGGTCCGTAATGTATTTTATATTCCATCCTTTTGTATAACCAACTACTCCTGAAGAACTTTTCAGAAAAACTTTTAACTCATTAGCATCTGAGATAACTTTTCCTTTCATACCATTAATGGTTATAGAGGTAGACATCTTTCTATTCGTTTCATCACTCCAATTTACAGCAAGCACACCACTTACATTATTTGATAACTGAAGCAATGAATAAACGGCGTCTTCTACATTCTTTGAATATATAGACTTGAGTAAGCTGCCTTTAACTATGGAAACAGGTGAAAGTATATCATTAACCAAATCAATAACATGCGATGCATAATCAAGCAAACAGCCTCCGCCTTCAGATGGATCTGAACGCCACGTTTCCTGTTTCGGTCTTATAACAACGGGGCCATACGCTTCGGCTGTAAAATGATTTATTGAACCTAACGCACCACTGTTTACAATGCGCTTAACCTCGTTAAAAGTACCAACGAATTTATTATGATAACCCACTTGGGTATAAAGCTTCCGACTTTCCGCTAATTTTATAAGCTCATCTCCTTGAACAGATGTTAAGCAAAATGGCTTTTCAGCAAACACATGTATATTTCTGTTAAGTAAATCCTTAATTATACTGTAATGCAACTTGGTTGGAACAGCAACAAAAACTGCCTGAGGGTTAACTTCAGCAATCATTTTCTGATAATCTGTAAAGCAGTTAAAACCGCTATACTTAGATAAGAAATCTAGTACCATTTTCGATGTATCACATACACCAACTAATTCAACATCAGGATGCGCGCCAAGAATAGATAAGTGAGATATACCCATTTTGCCAGCACCTATCAATGCAACTTTAATCATTTAAATTATTACGTTTTAACAATTATTTTTAAGGATAATAGATCAATATTAATGTAACCGACTACCTAGTTTACACAATAATATACTATAAACCAATTTACATTAATTAAATAAATTTTCTATTTTTTTGTAAAAAAAATCAATAAGCCTTTATTTTTTTTACAAAAATATAAATTATTGCATATTATCTGAAACTAATTTACTTTAAAAACAGCTCAAATTATGATGTTATATTTTGAAACTTAAAAAGATTCGCCCCACTTTTTTTTATTAATATTTTTTAAATTGCAAAATAATATTACATTGTATTAAAATTTTTGATAGATCTGTAAGAAATTAACCTACAACACTTATGATGACAAATTTTGCATGATATTAATTGATATTTAAATATATAATGAAATATTTACGCTCTGTTGGAAACGGGAAGATTATTCTCAACCCGATAGCACTTTTAATTTTATTATCGGTTACATGCTCTTCTTGCCAGAAAAAAATTAATGTTACTCCTAATAGCACCAACTCAGATACCTTAATTAATCGTTCATCTCCAGTAAATCAACCCCAATTAATAGAAACTGAATATCAAGTTGTAAATAATACCAGAATTACTCTTAGCAGTTATGTGTATGCCCCAAGCATTGCTAAATCAAACGTAATTGGGAAATTATATCCTGACACACTAATTAAAAGGTTTTTTCTCTCAAAAAGCGATTCACTGAATTTTTATATTAAAGGTGATTCTTTATACTTAACCAGTACAGGAGAATACCGGTTAAAAACCGAAGGACAGTTAGATGTTAATTTATTATTTGTTGATATTATAAAAAAGAAAAAGACATTAAGAATTTTATGCGACAGATTTTCTCATAATAAAATCATTGCACATAGAGGTGCCTGGCGGGCATTAAACTATCCGTATGATTCTTTAGTCTCATTAGCCAGAGCAATGAGTTTAGGTTGCGAAGCTTCTGAATTTGATGTATGGATGACTACTGATAAAGTATTAGTAGTAAACCATGACCCTACAATTGGGGGCATGCAAATTGAAACATCAAATTATAACGATCTAATAAATAATGTAAAACTCTCAAATGGCGAAAAGTTGCCAACATTAAAAGAATACATCAGTTTAGCGATGACACAGCAAATAACTTCGCTAGAACTAGAGATAAAGCCCTCAGAAATTAGCGCCGGACGCCGACTGGAGATTGCAGATAGTGTAATATCTGTAGTTCATCAACTTAAAGCACAAGCATGGACACGATATACTTGTTTTGATTATAACGTATTGCAAAAGCTTAAGAAAGACGACGTTAATGCTAGAACGGCATTCATAAACGGGACAACTATACCTTACACTCCAGCGGTTTTGAAATACATGGGCATTTGGGGCTTTACTTACAGTGATTCTGTTTTGGGCACTAATCCAGCACAATATATTTCAGATGCTCATAAATTAGGTATAAATACTGTAATTTCAACAACGGATAATACTACAAACTTTAAGTACTATTTATCAATTAATGTTGATGGTATAATGACCGATAATCCTGAACTGTTATTGACTTTGGTCAAATAAATCAATTCAATATTAATCTTTTATATTTGTTTGCTACATCGCTCCAACGATAATTTGTTTTAGCATATTCCATCAATTTGCTACCCATATTTGCGATAGGTAAGCTTGTATAGTTTTCAACTTGAGAAGCAAGTTCTTCTGCGCTGTTAAAATAAATTGCCAAATTATTAGTTGTATATTCATTATAACCTGAAGAATAGGCAAAAACTGGCAAACCTAAATACATTGCTTCAGTTAAGGAAGGATTTGTTCCTCCTGCAGAGTGGCCATGGATATATATTGTGCAGTTACTTCGTAAAATGTCAAGTTTTTTTCGATCATAGATGGCATCAAGTAAAATTAAACCTTCATGATTTTGAAATTTTGCTTTGATAATTTTTCCATATTCAGAATTATTCCAGTTACCCACCATGACTAAAGGCATCACATCCTGCATACAAAAGCTTTCCAATATCATTTCTATATTATTGTCAGATTGGATTCTGGTAACCGTAAATGCATACTTGTCTTTTAAAAAAGGATATTCGGCTAATGCCAAGTCGCTTATTTCACGATGAATGGCCTGGTCGCCCCCATAAGCTATCAATGTACTATTTTTATTATACGTTTCTTTAATATATTTTTGTATGCCAATGTTATCTGCAACTATACGGCCACAGTTTTTGATCAACAATCTTTCAGCTGTTTTAATAATTTTTTGAGCAAATGAAGACCATTTATTCCGTTGCCAATCCAAGCCCCCTATGTTAAGTATTAATTTATTCTGTTGTTTTTTACTTAAAAAAGGCATAACATAACCACCCCCAAAACCTAAAAATAACACCTTATCAAAACTATTGATGGCTTTTATTAATGCTAAACTATCATAAATAATACCTTTAGCACCATGTGAAGTTATCGGTATATATCGCAATTGGGCGCCATTATGCTCTTGCATATTACTATCCATATCAACAGAAGAGCAATAAACAGTAATATCTATTTCAGAAGATAGGTGCTCAACTAAATATTCAGCAAGCGTTTCAAAACCACCATAATTATTGGGGATACCTCTTATACCAACTATTGCCAGCTTCATAATACTGTGTCTATGTTTAAACCAAAAGTATTTATATTTTATCCTATATTGGCTAAAATATATGAAAAGAAAAATTTTTGTTGATGGGAGGGCTTTTGATAAATATTTTGAAGGAACGAGGACTTACGTTGAAAATTTGTATAAGATAATAGATCACATAGGTGATCTTGAAATTTATATCGGGAGTGAAACCAATAACGCAGAATTTGTTTTTGCAGGCTCAAAAAATATTAGATTCATAAAATATGACCAGACCTCATCAAAACTAAAACGAATACTTGTTGAAATTCCAGAAATCATTTCGAAATATAAAATAGATGCCTCGCATTTCCAATATGTAGTATCACCTTTAAAAAAAAATCTACAAATAGTTACTATTCACGATATTTTATTTAAAGATTACCCAGCATATTTCGGCTTAAAATACCGATTAACTAAAGGATTTACTTTTTACCTATCAGCCAAAAAAGCTGACATAGTTACAACAGTATCTGAATATTCAAAAAAAGCATTGACAAAACACTTCAAAATTAATGAAGCAGATATACATGTAATACCCAATGGAGTGGCGTCAAATTACTTTGATGACTATGACAATACCCTGGCAATTAAAAGTGTTACCAAAAAATATGGCGTAGGCGATTTCATTTTATATGTAAGCCGAATTGAGCCAAGAAAAAATCAATTAGACCTGATTAGGGCTTACATCGAGTTGAAACTATATGATAAAAATATAGATTTAGTGCTGATAGGTAAAAAAGACATCCCAGTAGTTGAACTTGAACTTTTAATAAATAACGACTCAGAAAAGATCCGTAAACATATTTTCTTTTTGAGCAATATTGATAACGATGATCTCAAACTATTTTATCAGGCTGCGCGGATTTTTGTTTACCCCTCAAAAGCTGAAGGCTTTGGCATCCCGCCATTAGAAGCAGCCGCTTTTAAAACTCCAACTATTTGCTCAAATACTACTGCAATGGAAGAATTTAATTTCTTTGGAGCCAATCATATTCACCCAGACATTGCAAACATCAAAACCGCATTATCTAATCTTATAAACAATCCGATTAGTTATATAGAGCTTAATCGCATTCAAAGTGTTATCCGCTCTAAGTACTCGTGGGAAAAATCAGCTATAAAATTAAATAACTTGATATTAGAAAAACTATCCTGATCATTTTAAAGCGCTTTTTAATCCATCAAGCAATTCTGTATGACCATTAGCACCCGGCGTAAGCCAAGCCCCTTCTCCATATTCATTCCAGGCATATAAAATTATTATGTTTTCCCTTGTAACATCAGCCTGATGAGACCTTGACCAAGCTATTGCATTACTCACCGAAGTATAAACTGATTGTTTTGAATAGCCCGTATAATAAGGTGTTGTAGTGTAATAATTATTACCCTCGGCCCATGGCCGTGGGTCCCAGTTAAGGGTTACCAGCGGGATACAAGGCAAATTTGTTACTTTGGGAAATTGATTCCAGGCATTAATTTCCCCTTTTTGTAAATTATCTATGGGAATGCTTGTTTGATTTTTTATAAATCCAACTGGCGAATAGTTATAACCGGTTAATACATCAAACCCGCAGTTTGCGGCCGCCGATACCTCTGTACGGCCAGCCCCCAGGCACGCAGCTATTGTAATACCAGTAATACCGGCATGTTTAGCCTGTTGTTTAAAAGCATCAAAAACTGCTTTTACATTAGCTTCCGAGCCAAACTTTTTTATAAGTGATTGTACAGAAAAGAAAATAAGCAAAGGTTTTCCGTCAACCACAACATAATTACCTGCTTTAAATTGTTTCAACCATTCATTTGTTACAGCCGGCCATTCGGCTGGTCCAATCTCGTAAGGCATATGATTGGCTACCAGCAAACAAAATTTTAATCTACTTTTTAACGGCGAGCAATTATAAAACATTAAAGCACGATTAGTGCTATCGATATTTTTATGGGCATTATAGTACCAACAAAAACTAAAAAAAGACAAACCGGCATCGGCAGCAGCATCTATTTGTGCGTTTATAACGGATTGATTACTTGTTGCCCACCCCCAGACGGGCTTTCTATTATTAAAATTATTAACCAGTTTTTTAGTAAGATGAGAATTATAGCCCGATGTGGCCCAACCATCAAAATAATAAGCGCCAACAAAAGGCCTAGTTTGTGCAAAACAATTAACAGTTAAGACGGATAGAACGCATAATACAATAAACTGCTTCATAGCCGATAATTTTGACAAGCTTTAATGGTTAATAAAACTCAACCAATTTGAAAGAAATAAACTAGTAACATCTATTGGTTGATAATATTCATCTAATTCATTTTTTAATATATCATTCAAATCATCTACATTTTTAAACAACTTTATTTGTTTAGGGTCAAAAAATGGTTCCTTTTTTATTGCTTTATTATTGGTAAGTAGTATTTTTTCATTCCCCAAGGTCTCAATACTACGCATAGTTAACCCCGTTTGATGCGAATGACAAAAATCAATCAAAGCTCTAGAACTTTCCATCAATTGAAAATATTTTTCGCGATCAAGTGGAGAAAACATTAAATACTTATAAAATGTAGTTAAGTTTTTGCGAAACCATTTATTTTTTAATCCTTTTACAAAACTAAAAAATGGTATATACAATAGGAATTTAAAAGCAACATATTTATTTGATAATAATAATTCATTAAGAAAGTCCAAACGTTCTTTGGTAAAAGATGAAATAAAAAGCACATCATATAAGCAAGACTTTGCTACTTTGTCATCTATCTTTTTATCATAAAATAACGGCAGGTAATTTATATTGTAGGTCAATGCATCTTCTGGATCAAAAGTATATGCTTTTTTTAAATATTTTATTAATAAAGTATAATCAAATCTTTTTACACTATCCCACTGATAGGTTATTGTGTCCAGTTGTGGAAACTCATTATTTAAGGCTTTCAAAAAACCTTCGTCTAACATAAAAAAACCACGTATTACAAATAGCGTATCTATATGGTTTTGTTTAATCACTGCTATTACTTCGTTATGCTTGTTTTTAAATAGGTTTTCACGAACAGTTTTAAAATTACGCAGTAAAATATAAATAAAGTCAGCTTCGGAATAATCGGAAATAAAAGTGACTTCATGGCCTTCGGCCTTTAAACTATTAAGTATTGAGGTATGATAGTGATAAAAATTAGGACAAATAAGCAGTATGCTTTTTTTCTTAAAAATATCCATTAGGCGCTAACAACTATATTATTTATACAATCCTTTTTCCTTCATTTCTTTAACCGATTGATCATATTTGCTTTCCTGCACCTCTTGCAGGTTCACCCAATTAACAAAACGGGATATGCCATTTTCAAAATCAAATTTAGGCTCAAATCCTAATTCTCTTTCAATTTTCGTAAGATCAGCGAAATTATGCCTGATATCACCCAAACGATAGTTGGAAGAAATATTTATATCAATTGTGCTGTTATACCCTTCGCGTAATACATTTGCAACAGTAAGTACATCTGTTGATACGCCTGAACCTACATTATAAACCTGATAGTTTGCCTCATCGTGTTCAATGCCAAGTATTGTAGCCTCTATAACATCATCTATATAAACAAAATCACGGCTTTCTTTACCATCTTCAAATATGTTTATAGGCTTTTTATTTTTTATAAGTGTTGAAAATATAGACAAAATGCCAGTGTAAGGATTTGACAAAGATTGCCCAGGGCCATATACATTTTGATAACGGAATGCTACCGCAGGAATATTTAATGATGCCCCAACCGTTAGTACCAATTGCTCTTGATTTTGTTTGGTTATGCCATATACTGATGACGGATGGATTTTTGATCCTTCGTCTGTAGCCATCAATATAGCAGGGGCACCCGTTGCAGTGTCTATTATTTCAAATTCACCTTTATCCATGTCTTCTACATTTCTGCTACCTGGATAAAAAACCTCCCCATGCGCATTTTTGTATTTTCCCTCACCATAAATAGCTCTGGATGATGCTACCACCATTTTTTTTATATGGTTTTTATATTTATTAGCTATTAAATCCAACATAATACCTGTACCAACTGAATTAACTGCTACATATTTTTCTATTTGATACATTGATTGCCCTGTGCCTGTTTCAGCCGCCAGATGTATAACGATGTCCTGACCTTGCAGGGCCTCATCCCATTTATCCACATCCCTAACGTCGCCTTCAATAAATTTAACTTTATCAATTATTGATAAATACAATGATGACTTTTGAGGATCTTCTCCATGTATCTGTTTAGATAAATTATCTAATACAGTAACATCATAACCCTTGTTTATTAATGCCAGGGCCAAATTTGACCCGATAAACCCGGCACCGCCTGAAATAAGCACATTATTCATTTTATAATTAATTGTATTTTAATTTCTTTCCTTTAAATTTTAAATGATCTGAATCTTCACTAAAAAAATGCGACAACACAAATAGTAGAAAGAAAGAGGTATATGTAATGGGTTCAGAAATAAATGTGATACACAAGATCAAAAAGAATATTATCCGTTCGTAGGTTATTTGGCTAACAAACCTATTTTTAAATAGTATATAAAACAGATATAACCCAACAGGTATTCCATACCAATTGAACAAACCTAGGAAACCATTGGTATATCCACCTGCCAGATCGCCAGAACCTTCAATATATTCTTTTGAAAAAATATCGGAATCTATACTTCGTACATAGCCTTTTGAAAGTAAATATTTTTTATCAAACAGACCGTGTCCTGTTAAAGGTCTTTCTTTCAGTAAAGAATATCCAATAAGGGCATCCCGATACCTGGTTAACCCTGATGTATTTTCTCCATTTAGTTTGTCGGCTATATTATCCCTAATTATAAAGAGCACCCCTGAAAATACTAGTAAACATGCTAACGATAGAATAACCTGATAGGTTTTCTTATAGTAGTTTATAATAACGAAGTAAATATAATTAAGCCCTATAATTAAAAATCCCGCTGTTGAAAATGTTGTAATTATAACAACGCAAATTGATAATATTAATCTTATTGATTTTCCAGCCCGAATACTATAAAATAAATATATATTCATCATTAGTTGGAGTAAGCCGGGCTCCCAACATATTCCTGTATTTCGTTTTATACTTCCACTAATTGGTTCAACAACAAAAAATAAATTTCCAAGGGTTAAATATCGGCCTGAATAATCTATTGATACAAATAACCAAGGTATGATAAAATAAAGGCAATAACCGATTATTGAATGAAGAAAGACGAGAGTGAGCGTATCATATAGGTCTCTAACAAACTGATGATTGCTATAAGTTTTTAAAAAGAAAAAAGCCTCGGCAAACAGAACAGCCTGAAACAACGTTTTTGAAACAGGGATTTCTCTATGTATAATCCCCGATATAATTAAAAATGTAACAACCGAAACTAGAATTAATTGATCGGCTTTATTAAACTTGTTTACTCCTTTATAAAAAACTAATGCTAAAATAATTACACCTAATAAACTACCCTGTCCGTCAAAAAAACGTATGCCACAACTTTGAATAATAATAAGCAACATAATAAATATGTTCAGATTAAAATTTACAAAGTGACTTCGCTTTGATGTACCAGGCATGGTTTTAAGCATTAATCTTTTATTATAGCATTTAAAAGCTTAAATGGATTAAAATAACTTACATTAATTAGCTTCACATCCGTTTTTGTAAGGAAATAAAATATAGAAGCAAGTGTTAAAAATTCAGTTATTAGCCAGGAAACCGCCGAGCCTATATAACCCATAAATTGCACCAGTATTAAATTAAGTATAATGCTGGATATGGCACTAATTACTGTAATTCTAAAATATATATTATCTAATTTTAAGTTCATCATCAGGCTTACACCCCATATGTTATTAACACTAATAATCATTGGTATTACCGATAATATTTGCAGTACTGTTATAGCCGGGCGGAAGCTTTCGCCATATAAGTAAATGATAATGAATTTACTTAAACCAAATGTTGTTATGGCAACTATCAAACAAAACCAAAACACTAACGAAGAAAATTTTTGGGCTACCAAAAAACTTTTTTCTTTATCAATAGCGAATGACTTACTCATATATGGAAATAATGCTTGCCTGATAGGTAAATTTACTATGGCGATAATGATTGCAGAAATTTTTTGACCTGCGGTGTAAAATCCAACATCTGATGCATTAGTTAAAAAACCCAACAAAACGATGTTGGTAGTTGTATACAAGTTTATTACAACAACCGAGAAGAAATACATCCGCTCCTCATACAATAATGACAAGCATGCTTTTAACCTGACCTTCAGAAACTTGAGTTTATAGCGGTGTACCGACCAAGCAAAGGATAAAACTGATACAAATAATTGCGATATACTTAAAGCAAATGCATACCAGATATAGTCAGACCGTTGCTTTACTACAACTATAATTAAAACAATAAATAAAGTTTTTGAAATAACGTTCAATAAAGCAACTTTCGACAAATCCTGCATGGCTTGGAACAGCCAATCCTGCGTTAAAAAAGTACTAAAGCAAACTATAAATGAAAAAACTGACACCAGCCATTCATCCCTGAGTTGCGGTATGAAATACAAACACCCGATAAATATGATGATTGATGCTATTAAAAGGATACCCTGTGTAAAAAGCACTTCACTAAAAACTACATTCCTTTTTTCAGTGTTATTCGGATCGGCTGCTAAACGCCGGGTAGCCGTTAAATTAAATCCATAACCTATAAGCAAAGTAAAATACGCAACAAAGGCTGTAGTAAAGTTTATTACTCCAAATTTTTCAGGCCCAATAATTCTGGATACTATAGGAATTGCAATAACTGGAATTGCATAATTGGCAATCTGAACGATACCTAATGAGAATATGTTTTTTGCGAGCTTGTTTTTCGCAATTTTCTTTATCATTTATTAAGCTTTTATCTAGCTTACGCTATCATTTTATTTTCTATCATTCCAAAACAGAATTTCAGAATGCTCGCATGGTTTAAAAGGATCCGGGATAACATTATGTGGCGATTTTCTTTTTTCAACAGGTGGCAGTTTCATATAATCATTATATTGTCGTTTTAAATAACTATCATACCCTTTGGGGATCAATGCTTCGCTATCTTCAAATTTAACCCGCAGCAGCTCTTCAAATTCATCAGGCCTTATATATGTACCCAGCTTTAAAAAACCATAGCTTTGCATATAATTGCTACAATAAATAAACGCCCATGAGAACTTTTTTTCAAGCCATTTTAATATGCTTGCCCTTTTCTTCCCGAAGATCTTTTTTAAAACTATGTTTTGGGTGATTATCAAGAAATTGCTAGGTAAAAATGCGCGATCAAATATAAAAATATCGAGCATTAAACCTTCATGACATTTATTATTAGGCGTTCCAATTTTGGTGTAACTGCTATACTTATCTCTTAAACGTGCGTCAACAAAGTCTAACTGGGGGTAGTATTTGTCTGTATCCGTTGACTGAAAAAAAATATCATTGGGCAATTCTGGAACAACAAGTTCTAAAAATTTATCAAACTCCGCCCTCGTCATTCCTATATCCAGGTCATCATCCCATGGTATAAACCCTTGATGTCTTACAGCCCCAATTAATGAACCCCCTGTTAAAAAATATTTAATATTGTATTTCTTGCATAAAAAATCGAATATTTTGAACATTCTAAGCATCACTGCCTGACACTGTTTAAGTGTAGTTTCTTGCTTATCTCTAATATCAGGAAACATTAAGCCAAAATCCATCCGGTTATTTATTAGTTGGTGACAAAATATCTTCGTTAATAATTTTGTAAGCGTGCTGGTTTGTTATATCTAAAATTTGTCCAGTAAAATCATCAAGTAATACTCCTAACGAAAGTAATGCCACAACTTTGGGCGACAACAAAGTATTTGTTGGCTCAATACCAAATGCTTTGCGCCGCATTGGTGTATCGGTACGTTCAGGGTTTATGCAATTTACCCTTATATATTGTGTATGCCATTCTTCAGCAAGCGCCTGGGTAAAATTAACTATTGCCGCTTTTGAGGAACTATATAAACTGTAAAATGCCCGTCCGTATGTGTATGAACTGGAAGTAAAGTTCAATAATTGGCCATGGCTTAATTTTAAATATTCATAGCTGGCCATAGCCACATTTATAGCACCGATGTAATTGATATTGATAGATTCTAAAACTTCATTATAATCCATTAATGCCAAAGGTTGTTTAGTTAGCACTCCAGCAGCATTAACAACATAATCTATATGACCATGCGTTTCAAATATTTGCTTGAATTTTGTCTTAACATCATCAATATTTGTTATATCCAAATTTGTTCTGCGGCTTAGCACCTCTACTTTTGCCTGATGAGCTTTGGCAATTTCGGCCATTTCTTTGCCTATACCACTGGTACCACCTAATATAACAGTTACTTTGTTTTTTAATTTTGTAAGCGCGTGCGAGTTTACTTTACTCCAAACAATGCTTTTACTATTCAATTGCAATAACTTATCAATTACATGCAAATCATCTTTATAAGTTAATTTTATATTGTTGTTATCACCATTAATTAAATATATTTTCTCGTCTGCCAAATATTTTAACACTACACCGCAATCATCAGTTGTTTTAAAATCAGGATCTTTAAGCGCAAGCTCATAGGCCAATTTTATGGTATGCCAATTAAACCCTTGAGGGGTTTGTCCATTTCTAAGTCGCGAGCGGTTTGGTATAG
>Ga0164242_10003352_pt1 | contig 18322 bp, 16 predicted proteins | sample OricomgcompostMG_FD_108783 | JGI IMG/M metagenome (GOLD analysis project Ga0164242, IMG submission 108783) | Miracle-Growth compost microbial communities from Emeryville, California, USA - Original compost - Miracle growth compost (MG) ... | reverse complement strand
GAACGCGCCTCGTTTTGAGACGGGGAATTGCTGCGTCCCGAAAATTGACAAAGTAAAAAGGTGCTCTAATGTTTTAGGAAAGGGAAATAACCAAGAGGATCTCAATGATGGGACTCTCTTAACACCACAAAAAGGAAAAAAGGGATCTACATATGATGAAGAACCTTACTTTAGTTTTGGGCCTGATGATCATCGCATCTCCGGCTTTCGCAACTTCTGCTCGTTTGAACGCATTGGGTGAAAACGGAGCAACCGGCTCTTACTATGTTCAAGATGTTCGCGACACCTTCTTGAATCCAGCTCAAATCGTTCACTTCAAAAAACACTTCGTGTTGGAATTCGCTCCAACCGACAGCGCTTCGGCTCAAGGCCTTTTCACCAATACTTTCGGTGATTATACCTACGGCGTTTCGCTGAACAACAACTCGGTTCGCGCTACGACTGCAGTCAACACTGCGAATGCGTTCTTGGGTACCAACCAAGTTCTCGGACCAAGCCGCACGATCGAAGCTTTCTTGGCCGGAGAAGCGACCGACATGAATTGGGGCTTGAGCCTGTTCTATTCGGGTAACGGCGATCGCAATAACGTTGATGCGACCACCAACGCAACCGGTGGAACTCGTACCTCTCACTTGTTCGGCGTTCGCGCCGGTGTCGACATGAACAACTTCGCAGTGTTCACGACCGTCGGCATCACCAGCGACACCCAACTTCAAGACGGAACCGTCAATCCTGACCTGAAAGGCAAAGTTTCGGTCGACGTCGGTGCGACTTACACGATGGACAACACCGTTGCTTTCGCTAAGTTCACGACTTACGGAACGGACATGAGCGCCAGCGGTGCCACCACCGAATTCCGCACTCAAAGCTACGGCATCGGTCTCGGACACAAATACGAAGCATCGAAATCGGTTGCTCTGTTCAGCCGCCTCGAAGCCGACTACACCAAAAGCACTCAAAGCAACGTTGCTGACGCGAAATCGTGGAACGTGCCGGTTGCTGTCGGTGCAGAAGCTCAAGCCCTCAGCTGGCTCGCTCTTCGCGGTTCGATCGTTCAATCTCTGGTTGGACAAAACGAAACCGTCAGCGGAACTAACCTGGTTCGCACCAACGGCAGCACCAGCCTGAACGCAGGTGCAGGCCTGACTTTCGGCGACGTCCAAATCGACGGAACCCTCAGCACTGCTGTTGCGGGTAACTTCGGTATCGGAAGCCCGCTCGCGAACGTCGCGTTCTCTTACAATTTCTAATCGATCGCCGATTAGAGTCGTAAGACTGTAAAAATCAAAACCCCCTGAGAGGTGACCTCTCAGGGGGTTTTTGTTTTATTTTTAGGTCATTGGCTTAGAACTGGAAGTACCAGTTCAGTCCGCCGCCCGTGCCATAATTGTTCTGGATCAGGCGGTAGCACTGATTGTTGTACAGGACGTATCCCATCGGGCAAGGGCCTTGAGACAGGCAACCCATTTGGGTCATAATCGATCCCGCAGGGCATCCCATCATGCCGTTGTTGTATCCGTTATTGTAAGGATAACCGTTATTGTATCCGTTGTTATACGGATATTGAGTGTTGTTCACCGTCGCAGGAATACACTGGTTGTTGTACATTCCGTATCCGGCTTGGCAACCGGCCTGAGGCATGCAACCGTATTGGGTTTGCACATAGCCTGCGGTACAGCTTCCGTACATGTTGTTCACCGTCGCGGGAATGCACTGATTGTTGTACATTCCGTATCCGGCTTGGCAACCCGCTTGAGGCATACAGCCGTACTGGGTGCTGACGTAACCTGTGGTACAGGTCGTTGCTCCGGTAACTGAGCCGGTTACGCAGCCGTAGCTCATGGTCGAAACTTGTCCGGCCGGGCAGGCCATCTGGCCTTGGGGTTGGCATCCGTAAGAGGTCGTGCGAACTTGGCCCGTCGGGCAAGTCATTGCGTTGCTGGTGTTCGCGGAATCGCCACCGCAAGCCGAAAGGATCAGGGCGATGCCTGCGATCAGGCTTAATTTCAAGGTAGTGTTCATAGTTTCTCTCTCTTCTCCATCAGGGTTAAAAGCAGGAAGGTGATATAACGCATTGCGAAATGAGTCAAAGGTTTTTTTAATTAAATTAATTTAAAAAAATCAGTCGTAGGAACGAAGAGTTATCCAAACTTGAGATGCCAGTTTGGCATTTCAAGTTGGAATTTCAAAAGATCGAATCATAAAAATATCTTAAAAAATAATAACTTAACCCAAAAATCTTGACTTCACTTTGCGAAAATCGCTAGATTTTAAAAATGCTCTATTACTGGCTCTACCCGCTGCACGATTCGATCAGTCTTTTCAATGTTTTCAAATACATCACCTTTCGAACCTTCGGAGCCACGCTGACCGCGATCGTCTTTTGTCTCTTTTTCGGTAGCCGCTACATCCGCTGGATGAAGAAAAAACAAATCGGGCAAAGCATTCGCGAACTCGGCCCTCAGTCGCACCTCTCGAAGAAGGGAACGCCGACGATGGGGGGCGGATTGATTCTTACTTCCATCACGCTTTCGACCTTGCTTTGGGCCGAGCTGAAAAATCATTACGTTTGGGTCGCGCTCTTCACGATGCTCGGCATGGGGCTGATCGGTTGGGTGGACGACTACCAAAAGGTCGTTCAAAAAAACTCGAAAGGCCTGAGCGCGAAGCAAAAGCTGCTTTGGCAATTTATCGTCGCCATCGTCGCTTCGATTTTTCTCTATATTATGCGCGATACTCCGCCGGTCCTGAAGTTTCCGTTCTTTAAGGATTGGGCGATCGATCTCGGCGTCTTCTTTGTTCCGTTCGCAAGTTTCGTCATCGTCGGGGCGTCGAACGCCGTCAACCTGACCGACGGACTCGACGGATTGGCGGTCGGTCCGACCATCACGACTTCGCTGACCTTCGCGACTCTGGCCTATTGCGCGGGGAACTTCGTGATCGCGGAATACCTTCAAATCCCGTTTGTGTCGGGATCGGGCGAGCTCGCGATTTTTCTCGCCAGCACGGGTGCCGCCTGTCTCGGGTTTTTGTGGTTCAATTCGTATCCCGCCGAAATTTTCATGGGCGACGTCGGAGCGCTCGCGCTCGGCGGGGCCTTGGGCGTTTCGGCCGTCGTTACCAAAAACGAATTCCTGCTCGTCTTGTGCGGCGGGATCTTCGTCGTCGAAGCGGTCAGCGTGATGCTTCAGGTGGCGTCGTTTAAGTTGACGGGCAAGCGGATTTTCAAGATGGCACCGATTCATCATCACTTCGAACTGAAGGGATGGGCGGAGCCTAAAGTCATCGTCCGGTTTTGGATTATTTCGATCATTCTCGCGTTGGCGACCCTGTCGACGCTGAAGTTGCGTTAAGGAGTCAGTCATGAGTAAGTTTAAAGGCAAAAAAGTCTTGATCGTCGGTTGCGGCACATCGGGAGTCGCTTCGGCCAAGTATCTCGTCAAGCAAGGTGCGCGGGTCCTGATCAGCGATACCAAGCAGCGGACCGAGCTTTCCGAGCCGCTGAAAGAGCTGGGCGACCTTAAGGTCGAATTCGAATTCGGCGGACACACCGAAAGATCCTTTCTCGGTGCCGAGTTGATCATCGTCAGCCCCGGCGTGAACACTCAAAACCATCAGCTGTTGCAACAGGCGAAGGCCAAGGGCACGCCCGTGACGAGCGAAATCGAACTCGCCGTCGGCGAACTGGAACAGCCATTGATCGCCATCACCGGTACGAACGGAAAATCGACCCTCACCACGATGGTAGGCGAGATGTTCAAAAGCGACCAGAAACCGGCCTTCATCGGCGGCAATCTGGGCACTCCGCTGATCGATTACATCAATCAAGGTCAACCGGGCCAGGTCGCCGTTTGCGAGCTGTCGAGCTATCAGCTCGAACTCACCGAAAAGATGGTTCCGGCCGTTGCGATCTTCACCAACATCGACCAGGATCACCTCGACCGTTACGGCACGATGGAAAACTACATCGCGGCCAAAAAGCGTCTGCTTAAAGTCTGCGACCGCAATTCGTGGGTGGTGCTCAATTACGACGATCCGGTTTTACGTGAGTTTGCGAACGAGAACCACGGAAAGCTCATCTGGTACACGATGAAGAATCCGATGCAAGTCGGAGGCGAATTCGCCGAAAAGTTCTTCGGCGCCTATTACGAGGCCGATCAAAATCACATCGTTGCCAAGGTTACGGGCAAGGAAGAAATCTATCCGCTCGAACAATTCAAGCTCTTCGGCGAGCACAACAAGCAAAACCTCATGGCCGCCATCTGTGCCGCCCGCGTGATGGGTGTCAGCCAACAAGGCATCCAGAGTTGTATCGAGACCTTCAAGGGGCTTCCTCATCGTCTCGAGTTCGTCCGCAAAAAAGACGGCGTTTATTTCTTCAACGATTCGAAGGCGACCAACATCCAAAGCGTTCAGGCCTCGTTAGTGGCGTTCAAGCGTTCGCCGATCATCCTGATCGCCGGCGGAAAAGACAAAAACATGGAATTCGCTCCGCTCGGACCGATCGTCGAGCAGAAAGTCAAGTTGTTGATCCTGGTCGGCGAGGCGAAAGAAAAAATCAATCGCGCCCTCGGCGATTATGCCGAAACCTACCTGGTCGGCACCTTCGAAGAAGCGGTGTTGATGGCGTTCCAGAAATCCCGTAACGGCGATATCGTGCTGCTTTCGCCGGGATGTTCGAGTCAGGACATGTTCCGCGATTTCGAAGAGCGAGGCGATTATTTCAAAAAATTGGTCAATCAACTCTAAGTTTTTGAAGCGCTTCAAGCTTTTTTCGGGCGACAACCCGTTTCAGAAAGCGCGGGGCGACGTTTTTCTGCTCGTCTTGGTCGTGGCGATGGTCCTCTTCGGGCTGCTCATGGTTTACAGCTCGTCCTACATTTTCGCCGAAGAGCGAACTGGCGACGGCTTCACTTATATCCGCAAACAGTTTTTTTACGCCCTGTTAGGCATGGGCGCGCTTTGGGTTTCGTCTCGGGTACCGCATCAGAAGTGGTACCGATGGGCGCCCGTCGCGCTGTTTACCGTGATCACGTTTTTGGTCTTGGTATTGATTCCCGGCGTGGGTTCGCGAGTGGGTGGGGCACAGCGCTGGATCAACCTCGGTCTTTTTCGATTTCAGCCCGCCGAGTTGGCCAAGATGGTCGGCGTGATGTTCGTCGCGCGACAACTGGTGCGACATCAACGCGAGCTTTCGGACTTTCGAAAGGGCGTGATCGCGCCGGTGGCGTTGCTGATTCCGGTCATGGCTCTGTTACTGGCCCAGCCCGATTTCGGTTCGACGGTATTGCTGGCCGGAACGACGTTCATCCTGATGTTTTTGGCCGGCGTGCGGCCACTTTATCTTTTCGGCGGTTTATTCGGCGGCTTGAGCGCCGCGACCCTCCTGGTCGTGACTTCGTCTTACCGCATGGCCCGGGTGATGACGTTTCTCGATCCGTGGCGCGATCCCTCGGGCAAGGGCTTTCAGGTCATTCAATCGATGCTGGGACTGCATAACGGAAGCCTCTTCGGGCAGGGGCTTGGGAACGGAAAAGAAAAACTGTTTTTTCTTCCCGAAGCGCATAACGACTTCATCTTTGCAGTGATCGGCGAAGAGCTGGGCTTCATCGGCGTTGCGGCCGTGATCCTCGCTTATATTTTCTTCATCTATCGTGGCTTGAAGATCTCATGGGTAGCATTGCATCAGCGGCAAGATCGTTTTGGGTTCTACCTGGGCTCGGGCATTTCGCTGATTCTGGGCTTGCAGGCGTTCGTGAACATGGGGGTCGTGATGGGCCTGCTTCCGACCAAAGGCTTGACCCTTCCGTTCATCAGCTACGGCGGGTCGGCGTTGGTCTTGAACCTGTTTGCGATCGGAATCCTCTACAGTATTTCGAAAGCAAACGAAGGAGCCTTCCGTGAACTCAGCTAAAGCGCGCAAGTTATTGGTCGCGGGCGGCGGCACGGGCGGGCACATTCTGGCCGGCATCGCGATCGCGGACGAATGGAAAAAACAAGTCGGCGCGGACACGCGAGCAGAAACAGAAGCGCGCGTTTTGTTCGTCGGCGCCGAAAAAGGGCTCGAAGCGCGACTGGTGCCGAAATACGGATACCCACTTCAGGTGTTGAAGATCGGTGCTTTGAACCGTGTGGGGCTGAAGCGTCGATTGCTGACGCTCATTCAACTGCCGCTGAGTTTTCTCAAAACGCTGGGGATTTTATTGGCCTATCGGCCGGACGCCGTGATCGGGGTCGGCGGGTATTCGTCGGGACCGGTCGTTTTGTTGGCCCGTTTCGTCGGCATCTTTTGGGGCGCCAGGACGGCGATCATCGAGCAGAATTCGGTGGCGGGATTTACCAACCGCATGCTCGGAAAATGGGTCCATCGCGTGTTCTGCGCTTTTCAGGCGGCGACCGTCTTGTTCGATTCGAAAAAGGTGCTCGTTACCGGGAATCCGATCCGCTCGTCGTTGACGAAACTTCCGCCCGCCGCGACCGATCCGTTTACGTTGTTTGTTTTTGGCGGAAGCCAAGGTGCCATGGGCATCAATTCGCTCGTGTTGGATGCGCTTCCGTTTTTGAAAGGCCACGCGATCGAATTCATCCACCAGACCGGTGTTTCGGATTACGAGCGCGTGGTTGCAGGGTATGCACGTGAAGGGATCGCGACGGCGAGGATCGAAAAATTCATCGACGACATGGGCGCATGTTATGCGCGCGCAAGCTTGGTGGTTTGTCGGGCCGGAGCTTCTTCGATGTCCGAGCTGGCATCGGTCGGCCGGGCTGCGATCTTCATCCCGCTCCCGACGGCGGCCGACAACCATCAAGAAAAAAACGCTCGAATCTTCGAACAAGACCAAGCCGCGCTCGTCGTACCTCAGGGTTCGATGACGGGGGCTCAGTTCGCCGAGCGCATTTTGGCGCTGAAGCGTTCGCCCGAGGCGATTCACGCAATCGAAGACCGGGTGAGCCGGTTCTATCGAAGCGATTCGGCGGCCCGGATCGTGGCGGATTTAAGGGGTTAACATGATCGCAGGCAGGAAGTTCAAACTCCATTTCGTAGGCATCGGCGGCATCGGCATGAGTGGGATCGCCGAGATCTTCCTTTCGCAAGGCCATCGGGTCAGCGGTTCGGATCTGCATTCGAACGAAGTGACCGAACGGTTAGTTCGGCTGGGCGCGATCATCGTCTCGGGCCACGCGTCCGAGAACGTGAAAGACGTCGACGTCGTGGTGATCAGTTCGGCAGTCCGCGCCGACAATCCCGAAGTGACGGAAGCACGCAAGCGCGGAATCCCGGTCATTCCCCGCGCCGAAATGCTGGCCGAGATCATGCGCGGAAAACAAGGGGTCGCGATTGCCGGTACTCATGGCAAGACGACGACGACCTCGATGACGGCGCAAATTTTAATTCGGGCAGGACTCGATCCCACCGTGGTCGTCGGCGGCAAGGTCGAGGCGATCGGCAGCAACGCCAAAGTCGGCGGAGGGACAACCGTTGTGGTCGAGGCCGACGAAAGCGACGGCTCTTATCATTTGCTTCCGGCCAGCTATGCCGTGGTGACGAATATCGATTCGGATCATATGGAGTTTTACCGGACCCGCGAAAACTTGAACGAGGCATTCGTCCAATTCACCAAACAGATTCCGTTTTACGGTTGCACCTGGCTGTGCGGCGACGATGCCGGGGTAAAAGAAATCCTTCCGTTTTTGACGAAGCCTTATTTTACGTACGGTTTTGAGTCTGAAAACGATTTGATGGCGAAGAATCCGGTCGTGACCGCGAACGGTATCCAGAAGTTCGAAGTTTGGAAGCGGCCGAGCAAAGAGCAACCACACGAGCTTTTCGGCGAGATCGAGCTTTCGGTATTGGGCAAGCACAATGTTTTGAACGCGCTGGCCGCGATCGGCATCTCGCTCAGCCTGGGCGCGCCGTTCACGGCGGCGAAAGAGGCGTTGATCGAGTTTAAGCACGTCCGTCGCCGCTTCGACGAGCGTTATCACTCGGCCGAAAAGAACATCCGAGTCATCGACGACTACGGCCACCATCCGACCGAGATCAAGGCCGTGCTTTCGACCGCCCGTCAGACAGGGCATCAGCGTCTCGTCACGATTTTTCAACCCCATCGCTACACCCGCACGCAACTGTGTTGGGGCGATTTCTTGAACTGCTTTCAAGACACCGACGTGCTGTTGATGTTGCCGATCTATGCCGCGAGTGAAGATCCGATTCCGGGGGTTTCGACCCAAGCTTTATGCAAAGAGCTTCGCGAACGGTTCGCGAAAGAGGGCAACCGCATCGAAGTCATCGAAATCGAAAGCTTGAACGACGCCGAGGCCTGGGCGCGCGAGCATCGTAAAAACGGCGATTTGTTTCTGACTTTGGGAGCGGGCTCGATCACCAAGCTCGGCGATTCCTTGGCCAAGCTTTTCCGTTAAAGCCTTTAAAACGGAGCCGCGTCCGATGCGAGGAAGGCTTCTTCTTCGGGCGTGCTCTTGCGGCCGAAAACCTCGTTTCGATCGGGAAAACGCCCGAATTTCTTCACCACCACGGCATGGCGGACGGCGAAGTCGAGGTAATCCTTCATCACGGGCTTCAGGTATTCCGGGGCCTGGCCGGCCATTTGTTCGAATAGCGCCACCGATTTGAACTGGCTTTCGATCGATTCGCCGTGCTCGAACGGAAGATAGAGGAACACCCGCTCGGCGAAGGTCAGCGTCTGATGAAAGCCTTGCTCCATCATGTGATCGGCGATCCGGACGGCGAGCGCCGATTGCTCGTAAGAGCGGGGTTGTTCGCGATAAAGATTCAACGAAAACTGATCGAGCAGGACGATCAAGGCCAAGCACCCTTTCGGGCTCGCTTCCCAATCGCCGAGCTTTCCCTCGACGGCTTCGATCAGCGTCGGTTCAAAATGGCTGCGGATATATTCGTCGGTTTTCAGGCTTTCCGGGCCGCCGTTTCCGAACCAAAGGCGATTCCGTTCTTTAAAGTACTCGGGAGTATGATCGAGCGACCCGAACCAGTAATCGAGAATCGTCTTCGCGCGAGGGTCGAGCACGATTAGTCCTTGCGGAGCATTTTTTGCACTTCGTGGATGTGGTCGGTCTCGTCCTTGACCATGGTTCGTGCGAATTCTTCGAGTGCGATGTCGTCGGCTTCGACCGCCAATTTCGCGAGATCTTTGTAAAAGCCCAGCGCTTCTTCTTCGAACGAGAGGCTTTCTTTCAGGATCTGGTCGATCGTGTGCTGGTTCGACTCTTCGACCTTGGCCGAAATCATCGGAGGGTGTCCGCCCATCGAGGTGATTTTTTCGCCCGCCAGGATGGCGTGGTCGGTCGCTTCTTGCGCCTGGTCACGGAACCATTTTTGGATGGGAATGCGGTTATGTCCCATGATCATGAACGAATAATGCAGGTAGCGCATGATGCCGGCCATTTCGGATTGAAAAATTTTGCTTAAACACTCGAGGATCTTTTCGTTATTTTTGCTCATGCCTTCACCATACCTTTGACGGGCCCGGTTTGAAAGGAGTCAAATTCGTGACGAAGAGAGACGGTTCGGCGCAAGCAAAAGTTTAGTAATTTCATCCGCTTCCGATAAGAAGAAGAGGACCCTGATGAGCGAGCCGAAACTCCACACGGTGATTTTAAGCGATTTGCATCTGAGCGACGCCGAGCTTGGACGGCCGGGGCGTTCGTTGTGGAAACGCTACAAGCGGCCGAAGTTTTTCATCGATCAAAGCTTTCGAAGACTCCTTCATTTTCTTCAAAACCGGATTCCTTCGGACGAAAAAATCGAGCTGGTTTTAAACGGCGACATTTTCGATTTCGATTCGGTCATGCGGCTTCCGCTGCACACGCGGTTTCACATCTCCTGGCTGGAACGCAAGCGCGGATTGAATCCCGAAGAAGACAAATCGCGCTTCAAAATGGAAGTGATCCTGGGCGATCATCCGATCTGGGTGATGGCGCTTCGCGAGTGGGTGCAAAACGGGCATTCGATCGTATTCATCATCGGAAACCACGACATCGAGCTGCATTGGCCGCTCGTCCAGAAAGAGCTGTTGAAAACAATCGCCGCGAATGAAGAGCAAGAGAAGCTGATCCGCGTCTGCGAATGGTTTTACGTTTCGGGCGGCGATACCGCGATCGAGCACGGAAATCAGTACGACGATTACTGCGTGGTCACGAGCCCGATCCACCCGCTCATCAAAAAAGGGAAGCGGATCCAAGTCCGGATTCCGTTCGGGAACATCACCGGCCGCTATATGACGAACGGGATGGGGCTTTTCAATCCGCACGTCGAAAGCTCGTTTTTGATGACCTTGCCCGAATACATCAAGTTTTTTTACAAATACGCGCTTCGGGTGCAGCCGTTTTTGCTGTTCACCTGGCTTTGGAGCGCCGCCGTTTCGTTCTGGGTCTCGCTCACCGACGGGTTGCTGCCACCCATGCGCGATCCGCTCTATATCGAGCAGCGGGTCGAGGGGATTGCTCGAAAGTCGAATGCGACCTCGACCATCGTGCGAACTTTGCTGGCCTTACACGTGCACCCCGCGATTTACAATCCGATCAAAATCGCGCGTGAACTGTGGCTTGACCGGTTTTTCTTGCTCGCCTTCATCGGGTTCGTCAGTTTCGAGTTGTACGCGCTGATCGACATCATCGTTCCGATTTCGTGGATCTGGTTTTTGCTTTTCTTTGTGCTGTTGATCCCGATTCTGATTTTTTATGCCCGAAACATCAAAAGCGAGGTGATTCCCTCGCAAGAGTTGGCGCTCAAGCAATCGCCTCTGATTGCTCAGATCACCCGCACGAAGCGCGTCGTGTTCGGGCACACGCATCGCGAGATGCACACCTATGTCGATCAGACCGAGGTGCTGAATACCGGAACCTGGTCGCCCGCGTTCAAAGATCCCGAGTGCCGCGAAAGTTACGGAAAAAAATGCTTTGCCTGGATTCAACCCGCCGCTTCGCCGGAAGACGGGACGGAATCCGCCTTGGCTCGCTCGTCCGAGGTGTACATCTGGAAAGACCCGGGGCTCGAGGTCTTGCCCGTGAAGAAATAGAGGAACCGCCATGGAAAAAATCACCCTAAAACACGTTCAGGAAGCGCAAAAGGTATTGAGCCCGATTTTGACGCCGACGCCGATGATCAAAAACGAGTGGCTGTCGGATCGGTACGGCTGCGAGGTGTACCTCAAGCTTGAAACGCTCCATCCGATCGGTTCGTTCAAGATTCGCGGGGCGACTTATAAGATCTCGAAGCTTTCCGAGGCCGAACGAAAAAAAGGCGTCATCGCGGCGAGCGCCGGAAACCATGCCCAGGGCGTAGCCTGGGGAGCGCGGCATTTCGGCGTTGATTCGTTGATCGTGATGCCTGAAACGGCGCCGTTGATGAAGATTCACAACACTCAGATGCTGGGCGCGAAGATTCACCTGGAGGGTAACAATTACGACGAAAGTTTTCAGGCGGCCCAGCGGATCGTGCAAGAGACGGGACGAATCTACGTTCATGCCTTTCACGATCCCGACGTGATCGCGGGCCAAGGCACCGTGGCGCTGGAAATCCTTTCTCAATGCCCCGACGCCGACTACGTCGTGGCGTCGATCGGCGGCGGTGGGTTGCTCTCTGGGATGGGAACGGCCTTGAAAGCCCTGAAGCCTGCGATCAAACTGATCGGCTGTCAGGCCGCGAATGCCGCCTCGATGGTCACGTCGCTCAAGCGGCATCAGTTGTCGCAATCCGAATTCAAGGGAACCTTCGCCGACGGGATCGGCGTCTCAAAAGCAAACCCCGATCTGTACGGCATCCTCGATTCGATCGTGGACGAGGCCTTCGATTCGGACGAAGAAGAGATCGCGATGAACGTGCTTCGGTTCATGGAGATGGCCAAGGTCGTTGTCGAAGGAAGCGGCGCTATCGTGTTGGGTGCGCTCGACCGGTATCAGAAGCAACTTGCCGGCAAAAAAGTGGTTTTTCTGGTAAGCGGCGGCAACATCGACGTCAACCTCGTTTCAAGGATCATCGATCGCGGTCTGATGCGTTCGGGAAGACGCGTGCATTTGAAAGTTTTAATCTCGGATCGTCCGGGTTCGTTGTCGCGGCTGACGGCGTTGATTGCTTCGTTGAAAGCAAACATCCTGCAAGCGACCCATGACCGGACCGAAATGAGTCTGAAGCTCGATGAAACCGACGTCGAGCTGATGCTGGAAACCCGGGGCCCCGAGCACACCGCGACCGTGATCGCGGAGCTTGAAAAGTTCTGTCAGAAAGTCATGATTTTCAAGTGATCTACTTTATGAAATAACCGACGTCGAAAGTCGCGCGATTCAGTTCTTGGCCGTTGATCCAACAGCCCAAGACCTTGATTCCGGAGACGTTCCCGTCGTGTTCGTAATCGCAATTCCGGCGCTGACCGTTCGATTCCTGACAATAGCATTCATAGTTTTTGGTCCAGAAAGCCGTACCGTATGAGTTTCGAAGGAGGTAATCGCAGGGATTTTTCCCCGGATCTTTGCTCGGTCGCTTGCCGACCAGAATCGAGTAATGAGGATTGCAGTTTTTCTTCGACGGGAGTTGCACCACCCGAGGCAAGATCGCCACGCGATTCAGGTTCGGACGAAGGTCGTCGTCTTTCAAGATGCCGCTGCAATAACCGACCGCGACCGGTCTCGGGCTATGGGCATCGTCCAGAATGTCGTCGATTCGGTTCCGGATCTTGCGGTTGCCCGCGAAGATTTCGCCGAAGTGTTTGAATTTCGGGAGTTCAGGGCGCGCGATGTGGGCGCCCTTGCAATCGGCGAACAAGGTGTATCGCAAAAAGGTGAGCAGGTTTTTGGCCTGTCGTTTGGCGTCCATGCGTTCCTTGAGGTCGCTCACGACTTTTTTCAGGAAAATCTTTTCCTTCATGGGGACCACCTGAGCATCACAGCATGCGGCAGCCGGCCCTTGGAGTGCTTTCTTATTCTGGATTTTTTCGTATCGGGCCGAAACCTTCCGAAGCATGTCCTGAACGTCGGGGTCGTCGCTCATGGCGTCGATCAGTTTTCCCATGTCTTGGGTATTCATTTTGATCTTCTTCTTCCAAAGTTTACTGAAAAGAAAAATGAACTCGTCGTCCGTCAGGCGGTGCTGCGCCTTGTATTGGGCGAGTGACCGGGTCACGACCGCATCGTCGCAAATGCCGTAATCGCGAATGTCGTCGACGGCCCATTTGATCGACGAGTATTCAAGGCTGTCGGGATCGCCGCTGTTCGTCAGCAACTTCTGAAGCTTGCTCGCATGACTTTTGTGATTGAAGGCGACCCAGATCGGAGAAACGGGTTTTCCTTTTAGCGGGTCGCCGTTTTTTCGAAGCTCGTAATCGATCATCTGGCTGGCGCTGTAGGCGTAGCACGTCCCCAATTCGGATTGATCGTAGATCGGAATCGAATTGATCGGGTTGTCGGGACGATCATAGAGATTTCGGTACTCGCAAGTCGGAGCGGAAGCGTGGGCGGATGCGCCGAGAAAGAAAAAGCCCAATAAAGATGTCAAGACGAACGTCCCGGTCATATTTTGATTTTATTTCACAACACCCGTTCAGGCGAGGGCTTTTCGCGCTTCTTCGCGATCGTCAAAATGACGCTTCTCTGAGCCGAAAATTTGATAAGTTTCATGCCCTTTTCCGGCGATCAGCACGAGGTCGCCCGCATGTGCGAGCGCGACCGCCGCTCGAATAGCTTCGGCTCGGTCGGCGATCACCCGGTAGGATGCAATTTTTGCCGAGTGATTTTCAAGCGCGAGTTTCACTCCGGCTTCGATCTCGCCCAAAATGACGAGCGGATCTTCGGTACGAGGGTTGTCGCTCGTTAAAATCAATTCATCCGAAAGTCGGGCCGCGATTGCGCCCATGACAGGGCGTTTGGTTTTGTCGCGATCGCCGCCGCAGCCAAACACCGTAATGATGCGCTTACCCTGGATGGACGAAAGCACTTTTTCGAGCGCTTCGGGCTTGTGCGCGTAATCGACGAAGACATGGATTCCTCGCATGTTCGCGATCGCTTCCATGCGCCCCGGCACGCCGGGAAACGACGAAAGGGCTTTTACCACTCGATCGGATGGGACGCCGAGCGGAACCACGAGCGCCTTCACGACCTGAAGGGCCGCTAAGATGTTTTCGAGCTGAAAGGCTCCGAAGAGGGGGCATTGAATCGAGTTCGGATCGGTGCCTTGGGGCGAATAGGCTTCGACTTGCGGCTGCTCTTGAACCAAGCGGCGTCCGTATTCGTTGTCGACATTGGCAAAGAGTCGCGGGTGCTTTCCCTGCTGTTTTGAAAAATCGAAATGATCGGTAAAGAGCCGTGCCTTTGCCTCGAAATACTGATCAAGCGTCGGATGATAATCGAGGTGCTCGGGGCTTAAGTTCAAAAAAACGGCGGCATCCCAGGCAATGCCCCACACTCGGTCTTGCTGAAGCGCATGCGACGAGACTTCCATCACGACGTGGGTCGCCCCTTGATCTAAAACTTCCTTGAACCATTTTTGAAGCGAAATCGCGTCGGGCGTGGTGTTGATCGTACTGGCGAGCTTTCCGTCGAAGTGCGCGCCGTTCGTTCCGATCCGGGCGCATCGCAAATGAAGGTCCGAGCCGCATTCATTGAGCAGATGCTCGATGAGGTAACTCGTCGTGGTCTTGCCGCTCGTTCCGGTCACTCCGATCATGACGAGGTTTTGAGTGGGATGGCCGTACATCTCGGACGCGAGTTCGCCCAGTTTTTTTCGGGCTTGATCGCCGAGCGGAATCACGTCCGGGCGGCCGAGGTCGCGTTCGCTGTAAATCGTCGAAGCGCCGGCGCGGATCGCGTCGTCGATAAAATCATGGCCGTCGAATTTCGCGCCCTGAAGGGCGAAGAAAATCGACCCGGGCCGGACCTCTTTGGAATTCGCGGTTACGTGGATCATTCGTCGAGGTAAAGGCTAACACGAACGTTGGTCGAAAGAATAGTCCCGCTGTCGGGCACCTGTTTTTTGATCAGGCCGAAACCGTGAATCCGCACTTTGGGGGCGAAAGGTTTCAAGGCGCGAATCGCCTCTTGAGGGGTAAGGCCGATCAACGAAGGCATGACGGGATGGTCGATATTGACCTCTTTGACGCTTTCAACCGAGTGCTCGGTGATTTCGGCGCTTGATTGGGCCAGTTTCAACACCTCCGAATCGATCGGCGAATCCGTAGGAAGATCCATCTTTTCGGTCGCGGGAATCGAAAACCGGCTGACCACCTGTTTTAAGACCTGCGCGAATAGCGGCGCCGCGGTCGAGGCGGCATAGTAGGTGCCGCGTGGATGATCGAGGATGACGAGAATCGTGACGGGCTGGCGGACGCCGACCGGGAAGCCCGCGAATGAAGCGATGTAGCGCGAACGCGAGTAGCGATGAGTGGCCGGATCGACCGTTTGCGCCGTTCCGGTTTTTCCGGCGACGCGGTAGCCTTCGACCCGGGCGGTTTGTCCCGTGCCTTTATCGCCTTCGGTGACGCTCAAGAGCGCTTGCGTGACCGCGCGAACGGTTTCTTTCTTAAAGACCGGAATCCGAGGAATCTTCTCGTCCTCTTTTCGCTTCAGCAGCGTGGGTTCTACCAAGTATCCGCCGTTCGAAAGCGCGGCGTAGGCGCGAAGCATTTGAATCGGAGTGACCATGATGCTTTGCCCGAATCCCATCGTCGCCAAAGTGAGCGGACGGATTTTTTTGGTCTGTGCTGGCATCCATCCCGAGATTTCACCCGGAAAACCGACGCCGGTACGAGCGCCGAAGCCCAGGCTCTTCAACCCATGGACGGTCCGTTCCGCGCCCATTTTCAAGGCCAGCTGTGCTGCGACGACGTTGCTGGAGACTTCGATCATGTGCTTCAGGCTGATGTAACCGAATTTTTCGTGCGACTCGGCCTCGTTGATCGTGCGGCCCTGAATGTGAAATTTTCCGTAATAGCCGAAGAAGACGTCGTTCAGTTTGGCGACGCCCTGATCGATCGCGGTGGCGAGCAAAAGCGGCTTTAAGGTCGAACCGGGTTCGTAGCCGTCGGTCAGGGCCATGACTTTTTTAACCGAGCTTCGCTGCCAGGGACGAGCCTGGGCCAGGGCCAGGATTTCGCCCGTGTTCGAATCCATCACGAGCACCATTCCCGAATCCGCACGGGTTTTGGCCACCGAATCTTGAAGCGACTCTTCGACCGAATACTGAAGCGAGGCATCGATGCTGAGGGTGACGTCTTCGCCGTCCTGCATTTGTGTCTGTGCGTTCGAGTTGTAAAGGGCGGGGCGTCCGAGCGCGTCTTTATAGGCTCGGAAGGACGCGGTTTTTCCGCGAAGAATCGAGTCTTTCCACAGCTCGACGCCTTCGAGTCCATTCGTGTCGATGTTGACCGAGCCGATGATCGGGCGGGCCAGTTCGCCGTGCGGATACACGCGTTTCATTTCTTTCACGATCCAAAGTCCTTCGGGCATGTCGCCGTTCGGCTGGACGATTCCGGCTTTCCGAAAACGAGCCATGCGTTCGTCGCTCACATGACGCTCGAACCAGGCGAATGCTTTTTTAGGGTCCAACCTTTTTTTCAAGGTGCGAGGCGAGAGGTTCAATGCTCTTGCGAGAAGTTGAAGCGTCGAGCGTGATTTCAAAATTTTAGAAGGGTTCCCGGCCAAGCTCGATGTTTCGAGGTTGATCGCCAGCGGTTCATTCGTCCGGTCGACGATCAATCCACGACGAGGTTTCATCAATACTTTCGACTGAAATTGACGTTGAGCCAGATTTTCGAGTTTTCCGCCGCGCCAGATCTGAAGGTAAGTCGAGCGAGCCAGCATGCCAACCGAAACCAGGGCGAATATGCCGATCACGAGCGAAAGTCGGATGCGGATGGAAGACGGATGATAAAACGCGGTCGAAGATTTTGAATTCACGGTGACCTCTTGTTCCCGTTCTTTCCTTCGGTAAAAGACCGATTAATCCTTGATTTGGATCATTCGGTCCGGAGTCGGTGGATTCAGCTTAAATTTCCGCTTAGCAAGTGCTTCCAGCCTTCTTGGCGAACGCAATTGCGCCACTTTCAGCTCCAGTTTTTCGTTTTCGAGTTTCAAATTATGAAGGGTCTTGTTCGCTTGGTTGAGTTCGTAGGTGGTCTGAACGACAGTCAGTCTGAGCCAAACTGTCGCGAAGGCGAACGCAATCAACACCGGGATGGTCCACAGCGGAAAAAACTTCTTCATTCATTTTCGAGTGTAACGCGCTTCTGCGTAAAAAAGAAACTCATTTCGTCAGTCAAAAAAATGACATTAAGGTTTTCGAATCGCGAGTCTCAACTTCGCACTCCGCGATCGGGAGTTCGCCGCAAGTTCGGCCTCGTCGGCCTGAAGCGGTTTCTTGAAGGGAAGCTCGAAGCGCTCGCGGTCGCGAAACGTTTCTTTCACGCGGCGGTCTTCGAGCGAATGAAACGAAAGGATCGCGATTCGTCCGCCGGGGACCACTCGCGGGAAAAGCTCGCGGATCAGCGTATCCAATTCTTCGAGTTCGCGGTTGACCGCGATCCGAAGCGCTTGAAAACTGCGGGTCGCGGGATGAAACCCCTGATGCCGAAGACGCGGCGGGAAGACCGAAGCGATGGTATCGGCGAGCTCGGAAGAAGTGCGGGGAAGGCGCCCCTGAGAACGTAAATCGACCAATTTTCGCGCGATTTTACGCGAAAATCGTTCGTCGCCGTAGTTCCAAAGCGTATCGGCGAGTTCGGTTTCGCTCACGTCTTCGAGGTACTCTTGAAGCGAGATTCCGCTCGCGGGGTTCATTCGCATGTCGAGCGGGGCCGGATACCGAAAGCTGAAACCGCGCGTTTCGGAATCGATCTGGTCGCTTGAAATGCCAAGATCGGCGAGCAATCCGTAAAGCGGTCGGTCGCTCAAGGCGGCTGCGGCCTGACTGAAGGGAGCGTGCACGAGTTCGATTTGTCCCGAGCGAAGCGGCTCTTCGAACCGAGTTTTTGCGCGAGCAATGGCCTCGGGATCGCGATCTACGCCGACCACGCAGTGCTTCAACAGAGAAGGATCGTCACGCATTTTTTCTAAAATGCGGGCGGAGTGTCCGCCGCCGCCGAGGGTGCAATCTAAAATGACACCTTTCGGCGCGGAATCGCCCAAATTTTTCAAACCCTCGACCAAAAAGTTGGCGATCGGATCAAGCAGAATCGGTACGTGGTGTGTGGACATCATCAATCATTTCGCTTGTTTTGGCTACGTCGCATGAGTAACCTATTATCGTGGAAAAAAATCCCTATTTAATACCTAACACTAACAAAATCTACACGAATGCGCG